>Ga0102812_10002022_pt1 | contig 13793 bp, 20 predicted proteins | sample ColrivemetaGS713_FD_79334 | JGI IMG/M metagenome (GOLD analysis project Ga0102812, IMG submission 79334) | Estuarine microbial communities from the Columbia River estuary - Flood tide ETM metaG S.713 | ecosystem: Environmental > Aquatic > Marine > Intertidal zone > Estuary | place: USA... | reverse complement strand
CGCGCCTTCGTCGAAAATCCGATCTTTGAGAGGCTCCTTTTATAGGCAGGGGCTGAATCGGGTTGAGAGCCGCACTCCTAACAGGAACATCAGCAACATCAGGAACCGCTTCCGTGAAAGAGATCATTCTTATAACAGTGTCCGGTCAAGATAAGCCGGGTGTGACATCGACCATTACCGAGATTCTGGCGCGCTATCAGGTGAATATCCTGGATATCGGTCAGGCGGTGATTCATGACAACCTGTCGCTGGGTATTCTGATAGAGATCCCCCCGCAGTCAGAGTCATCGCCGGTGTTGAGCGAGCTGCTGTTTCGTCTACATGCGTTGCAGATGAACACCAAGTTCGACCCGGTGGACCCCGAGCATTATGCGCGCTGGGTGGATGGGCAGGGCAAGCCGAGACATATCATTACCCTGCTGGCTCGGCGCATTCAGGCTAAACATATCGCCAAGGTGGCAAAAATTGCTGCCGATCATGGGCTTAATATCGACAATATCAGTCGCCTGTCCGGTCGAGTGCATCTGGATGCCGTCGATGAACGCACCAAAGCCTGCGTGGAGTTTTCAGTACGCGGCGAACCCTCTGACAATCTGCGAGCGGAGTTCCTGCATGCGGCTAATGAGTTGGATGTCGATATCGCTTTCCAGAAAGATGATATTTATCGCCGCAACCGACGGCTGGTGGTGTTCGATATGGATTCGACCCTGATCGAAGCGGAGGTGATTGACGAATTGGCCATCGAGGCGGGCGTCGGTGAGCAGGTGGCCGCGATCACCGAAGAAGCGATGCAGGGTCATATCGATTTTACTGAAAGTTTTAAGCGTCGAGTGGCGCTGCTCAAAGGGTTGGATGCCTCGGTGCTGGAAAAAGTGGCGCAACGTCTGCCGATGACCGAAGGCGTTGAGGAACTGGTGACCCGTTTGAAATCCATGGGCTATAAAACCGCGATTCTGTCGGGGGGGTTTAGCTATTTTGGCGAGCATCTCAAGCGCAAGCTGGGATTCGATTATGTCTATGCCAATGAGCTGGAGATCGAAGGAGGCCGGGTGACGGGTCGGGTGACGGGCCGGGTGGTTGATGGTCAGCGCAAGGCCGAACTGCTGCGTGAGATCGCCGCCAAAGAGGGGGTTTGCCTAGAGCAAACCATTGCCGTTGGTGATGGCGCCAATGACCTGCCGATGCTATCGATTGCCGGTTTGGGTATCGCATTCCGCGCCAAACCGCTCGTGCGTCAAAGTGCCAAACAGGCGATATCGACCTTGGGATTGGACGGCATTCTGTATCTGATCGGTTTTCGTGATCGGGATAATCTTGAATCTAAATGATGTGCCGGTGGTTCGTTATCAAGTGAGAGAGTCCGTATGTCAAAGGCAGGGGGGAAGTCGCCGATGATAGATTCCGAGGACAGTAGCGCAGATTCAAAACCTGGGCGCATCCGCCGCCAGCGGGTGGCAATGATTCTGGCGGCGGCTGAGCAGGAATTCGCGGTGAATGGTTTCAAAGGTACCAGTACCGGCGCTATTGCCGCCCGTGCCGGAATCGCCAAAGCGCAGCTGCATTATTATTTTTCGACCAAAGAGGATCTTTATCGGCAGCTGTTGGGCGCTATTTTAGATGATTGGAACTGCCACCTTCCCGGGCCCGAAACCGAGCAGGAACCGGCGCAGGTGTTACGCAATTATATTACGGCCAAACTTAGACTCTCTTGGGATCGCCCCGAGCTGTCGAAAATATTTTCTGGCGAGTTGTTGCGCGGTGCGCCGGTACTTAAAGAGTATATGTTTGCAGACCAGCGCCAATGGCTGGATCAGCGCGAATTGCTGTTTAAGCGTTGGATCAGTGAAGGCAAGATGCTGCCCGTAGATCCACTCCAGCTGATTTTTATGATCTGGTCGGTGACTCAGCATTACGCAGACTACCAAGCTCAGGTCGAGTTTATGATGGGGGAACGTCAGCTGTCTGAGCAGGACTTTAGCGCGATTAGTGAGCAGGTGATCGGCATTATTTTGCGCGGCTGCGGTGTCGCTGATCTGCCATAACGATCCATCCAAGTGCTTCGTTTCTGTGATCGTAGATGCACATTGCTCGGGGATATGCATCTGAGTTTCAGGTAAAAAACTGACCGCTAGTATAAATTTTGTCGCAAATAGGCCATGATTGCGCATTTTAAAATTCCCCTATTACTTTCGGTAGCGTTGGCTCAATGCGGCGGGGCAGGGGTATTGGAGGTTAAGCCGTTTTGGTTGTTGGTCTAGCGGGATGTTGGTCAGTTAGCCATTCGTTGTCGGCTGACTTTAGATGTTTTAGAGGCTCAAACGTTTGAAAAATTCGATCACTCACAGCAGTGACACGGCTCCGGCGCGTTTGCAGTTGCGTCAGATCATCAAAGAGTATCCCGGCTGCCTGGCCAATGATCGGGTGGATCTGATGGTGGCTCCCGGTGAGATTCATGCGCTGCTAGGTGAAAATGGCGCGGGTAAGAGCACTCTGGTCAAAATCATTTTCGGCTTGCTGAAAGCTGACTCGGGAGAACTGTGGTGGGAAGGCAAGCGCGTGGATATTCGCAGCCCGGCACAGGCGATGGATATGGGCGTGGGGATGGTGTTTCAGCACTTTTCACTATTCGAAGCCCTTACCGTCAAAGAGAACATCTCTCTGGGAATGAGTCATCCTCCCTCGATGAAAACCTTAGAAAAGCGAATTCTTGAGGTCGAGGAGCATTATGGACTGCCGCTGGATCCCAACCGAGCGGTTCATAGTTTATCGGTAGGTGAGAAGCAGCGGATTGAAATCGTGCGTTGCCTGTTACAGCATCCAAGGCTGTTGATTATGGATGAGCCAACATCCGTGTTGACGCCGCAGGAAGCCGAAACCCTATTCGTCACCCTGCGGAAACTGGCCGCAGAAGGTTGTTCGATCCTGTATATCAGCCACAAGCTGGATGAGGTGCGCCAGCTCTGTGATGCGGCCACGATATTGCGGCATGGTAAAAATGTAGGCTACTGCGTGCCTGCCGAAGAAACCGCTGCGAGTATGGCGGCGTTGATGGTCGGCGAAGCGGTTGACTCGGCACAAAGCGCCAGTGATGTGGAGCATGGAGCGCCCTGGTTGCAGGTCCGAGGGCTCAGCCGAGCCGCGACTAGCCAGTTTGCCGTTAGTCTGGAGAATATTCATCTGAGCGTTTGTCGCGGTGAGATCCTGGGGATCGCCGGTGTTGCGGGTAATGGTCAGGCAGAGTTGCTTGAAGCCCTGAGTGGCGAATGGCAGAGTGAATCTGCGGCGGTATTGATCGGTGATCAACCGGTGGGGCATCTGGGGCCTCATAAGCGGAGGGCGCTGGGATTATGTTTTGTACCCGAAGAGCGTTTGGGGCACGGGTCTGTGCCTGAAATGAGCTTGCAGGATAATGCGCTACTGAGCGGCTATATGCGTCAACCCTTTCTCAGTCAGGGTTTTATTCGCGATGCTGAGGTGCAGCGTTTTGCCGAACAGGTGATAGAACGCTTTGATGTCCGCTGTGGAGGCGTTGAGTCCGCAGCCGCTAGCCTGTCGGGCGGTAACCTGCAGAAGTTTATCGTTGGCCGGGAAGTGCTACAGGCGCCGGATGTGCTGGTGATTGCTCAGCCAACTTGGGGGGTAGATGCCGGTGCAGCCGCCATTATCCATAAATCTTTGCAAGCCCTGGCTGAACAAGGCACCGCGGTGTTGGTGATATCTCAAGATTTGGATGAGCTAATGATGCTCAGTCACCGGATCGGTGCCATCTGTGGTGGGCATCTATCAACGATCTATGATCGGACGGCACTGAGTGCCGAGGATGTGGGTTTGCTGATGACCGGTGTGGCGTTGTCTCATTCGGAAGTCACGAACCAGGCAGCGGAGGTGCGAGGATTAGCGTGTATCTGCTGCCTCGTGCCGAGGCTTCGAAACTGATGGTATATGGTTCTCCGTTGTTGGCGCTGCTGCTGACGTTATTGGCGGGGTTTGTGATGTTCTCGCTGATGGGGCTTGATGCTCCGGCGGCGTTATACGCCTTCTTTATTACCCCGATCAGTGACAGTTATGGCATCAGTGAATTGCTGGTCAAGGCCGTGCCGCTGGTGTTGATCGCTATCGGTCTATCGATTGGTTTTAAAGCCAATGTCTGGAATATCGGTGCCGAGGGGCAGTTGGTGATGGGCGCAGTGGCGGCGGGAGGCTTGGCAATATTTAATCCGGATTGCGATAGCGCTTGGTTGCTGGTAGCAATGATGCTGGCAGGGGTGTTGGGAGGGGCTGCCTGGGCCGCCATTCCTGCATTCCTAAAGACCCGTTGTAACGCCAATGAAATCCTTACCAGCCTGATGTTGACTTATGTCGCGGCGCTTTTTTTGAGTTATCTGGTGCACGGTCCTTGGCGCGACCCTGAGGGCTTTAATTTTCCTGAGTCACGGCTGTTTGCTGACTCGGCGCTCTTGCCGCTGTTGGTTGAGGGCACCCGGTTGCATATCGGGCTGTTGATTACGATAGCGGTGGTCGTTGCGGCCTGGGTGTTGTTGAGTCGTACCCTGATTGGTTTTCAGGTTAAAGTCGTCGGCGCGGCACCGCGGGCGGCGCGATTCGCTGGATTTAAGCAACCAAGGCTGGTGTGGTTCAGCTTGTTGTTGGGCGGTGGCTTGGCTGGGCTGGCAGGGATGATGGAGGTGGCTGGGCCTATCGGTCAGCTGGTGCCGCAGGTCTCCCCTGGCTATGGCTTTACGGCCATCATCGTGGCTTTTGTGGGGCGCCTGCATCCATTGGGGGTAATGATTGCGGGATTGCTATTGGCGCTGTCCTACCTGGGAGGGGAGACCTTGCAGATGGAGATGGGTCTGCCGCAAGCCGTGACCGGTGTGTTTCAGGGTATGCTGCTGTTCTTTCTATTAGCGTGCGACGTATTAATCAGTTATCGAATCTGTTTCGGTAGGCATAGGTAGCGCAGATGAACGAGACAATGCTGATTGTACAGGCCGCTTGCCTGACTATTATGGGCGCCGCTACGCCGCTGGTGTTTGCCGCGCTGGGTGAGCTGGTCACTGAGCGTTCCGGGGTCCTTAATCTCGGCATCGAAGGGATGATGTTAATGGGTGCGGTGGCGGCTTTCGGCGCTACCGTCCTGACTGGTAATGGTTATCTAGGGGTGCTGATTGGCGGTCTGGCGGGTATGTGCGTGGCGTTGCTGCACGGCTTTTTGACCTTGAGCCTATTGACCAATCAGGTTGCTACTGGGCTGGCAATTACTCTGTTCGGCGTCGGCCTGAGTGCGCTACTAGGGATCGAATTTGTCGGTACTACGGTCGAGCCGCTTGCCAATCTGCCGATTCCTCTGCTGTCTCAGATCCCCTTTATTGGGTCTGTGCTGTTTGATCATAATCTGCTGATCTACCTGTCGATTGCTCTGGTGTTTGGGCTGCATTTTTTTATCTATCATAGTCGTGGTGGTCTTATCCTAAGAGCGATTGGTGAGTCTCCAGCGTCAGCGCATGCGCTAGGCTATCCGGTGGTTAAGCTGCGTTATGCCGCGTTGCTGTTTGGCGGGTTGATGGCGGGGTTAGGTGGTGCCTATCTGTCGGTGGTTTATACGCCGATGTGGTCAGAGAATATGACCGCAGGGCGGGGGTGGGTGGCGCTGGCGTTGGTGGTGTTTGCATCCTGGAAGCCGCTGCGTAGTTTGTTAGGCGCCTATCTGTTTGGAGGCGTCACCATTCTGCAGTTGCATGGACAGGGTATTGGTTTGTCGATCCCGTCTCAGTTTTTGTCGATGTTGCCGTATCTGGCGACGATATTGGTGCTAGTGCTGATTTCGCGGGATCAAACTAAGTTACGTGAGAGCTCTCCCGCATCCCTGGGTAGGCCATTTAGGGCGCCGCTCTGATAGGTTAGTCCTTGAGTAGCGGCTTGGTCGTTAGCGAGAAATGATAAGTTTTGACAATTATAGGAGTGGATAGCAATGAAGCAGGCGATGAGAAAAATTGTGGCTGTGACAGCGGCCATCGCAGGTTTAGCGCTGGCAGGCCAGACGCTGGCAGAAACTAAGGTGGGTTTTGTCTACGTTGGTCCGATAGGAGATCACGGCTGGTCCTATCGTCACGATCAAGGACGCTTGGCCATTGAAAAGGCGCTAGGTGATCAGGTGAAAACCAGTTTTGTAGAAAGTGTGAAAGAGGGCCCTGATGCCGAACGAGTGATTCGCAAACTGGCGTCCAGTGGCCATGAGCTGATTTTTACTACGTCGTTTGGATTTATGAATCCGACCCTGAAGGTGGCTGGCAAGTTTAAACAGGTCAAATTCGAGCACGCTACCGGTTATAAGCGTGCCGATAATGTCAGTACCTATGCGGGGCGCTTTTACGAGGGTCGTTACGTGGTGGGAACGATTGCAGGTCGGATGACCAAAACGAATGTTATCGGTTATGTCGCCTCCTTCCCGATTCCAGAGGTCGTACGTGGTATTAATGCCACGATTCGAGCGGCGCGGGCGGTCAATCCTAAAGCGACGATCAAGGTGGTTTGGGTCAACTCTTGGTACGATCCGGGCAAAGAAGCCGATGCGGCGAAAACGCTGATCGATCAAGGTGCCGATATCATCATGCAGCATACTGACAGTCCAGCGCCTTTACAGGTGGCAGAGCAACGGGGTGTCTGGGGTGTGGGGCAAGCATCTGATATGTCAGGCTTTGCTCCGAAAGCGCAGCTGACCGCTATTGTGGATGACTGGGATGCCTACTACATCAGTCGTGCCCAAGCCGTGATCGATGGTAGCTGGGTTTCGGAAGATACTTGGGGCGGTATCAAATCAGGGATGGTAGGTTTCGCACCCTTCAATGCGGCCATCCCGGCTGATGTTGTCGCTGAAGCCGAGAGTATTAAGCAGGCGATTGCTGATGGCTCTCTACATCCTTTTGCGGGCCCAGTGGTTAACCAGCAGGGCGAGCAGGTGATCCCTGCGGGTCAGGTGCTAGATGATGGCGCGTTGGCGGGCATGAGTTACTACGTTGAAGGTGTCGAAGGCAGTCTTCCTCGATAACAGGACGCCTGATTAAATCAATACCGTCATGGTCCCGGATGAGCAAAATTATTCGCTTATCCGGGCTAAAAATTCACTAGTCAGTGTGCTGCGGCTGGGCTAGAATTCCTGTCACCTTCCAAGATGTTATCTGCGTAGCTAAGGCTTACGGGGTTTTATTCCTTTGTGGCCGAATAGCAATTGCGCTCCCCTTTTTCAACGCGTATACTTCCGTACCCTTTTCTAGGGGTGGCATGTTTTTGCCGTTTTATTCCATTTGGAGTTGTGATCGAAATGCAAAACCAGAAAATCCGAATTCGATTGAAGGCTTTTGATCATCGCTTGATTGACGCTTCCACTCAGGAAATTGTTGATACTGCCAAGCGAACCGGTGCGCAAGTGCGCGGACCGATTCCTCTCCCGACTCGTAAAGAGCGTTTTACAGTACTGACCTCACCACACGTGAATAAAGATGCACGTGACCAGTATGAGATCCGTACTCACAAGCGCGTTCTAGACATCGTTGAGCCGACTGAAAAAACAGTCGACGCGCTGATGAAGCTAGATCTTGCGGCGGGCGTGGATGTTCAAATTAGCCTGGGCTAATCGATAAGCGCCTAGGCGCTATATAAGTTTAAGTAGAGGAATGCTCTGTAAAGGGCAGCCGTAGTGGGTTAAAGCCCCGTACTCAACTGGCAAGAGGTTTAAATATGACTATTGGTTTAGTCGGACGGAAAGCGGGCATGACCCGCGTATTCACTGATGATGGTGTATCCGTGCCAGTCACGGTCATCGAAGTGGAACCGAACCGTGTGACCCAGCTGAAGACAGTCGATGTCGACGGCTATAGTGCATTCCAGATCACTCTGGGCGCTAAGAAAGCTTCACGTGTGAGCAAGCCAGCGGCGGGTCATTTCGCCAAGGCAAGCACTGAAGCCGGTCGCGGTTTATGGGAGTTTCGCTTGGCAGATGGCGAAGAAGTTCAGGTTGGAGATCAGCTGACAGTATCGACTTTCACAGTCGGGCAGAAAGTTGACGTGACCGGCAGATCTAAAGGTAAGGGTTTTCAGGGCGGTGTTAAGCGCTGGAACTTTGCTATGCAGGATGCCACACACGGTAACTCAATCTCTCACCGTGCTCCTGGTTCCATTGGTCAGTGTCAAACACCCGGTCGTGTTTTCAAGGGTAAAAAGATGGCTGGTCACATGGGTGATGAGAACGTCACTGTGCAGACTTTAGAAGTCGTTCGTGTCGATGTAGAACGTAACTTGCTCCTTATTAAGGGTGCGGTTCCGGGTGCTGCTGGCGGTGATGTGATTGTTAAACCAGCGGTTAAAGCGCGCGGCTAAGGGAGATGACAATGAATCTTACTATTGCAGGCGCTAGCGGTTCGGTTGAAGTTTCCGAGCTGGCCTTTGGTAAAGAGTTTAATGAAGCACTGGTTCACCAGGTCGTTACTGCCTATTTGGCAGGTGCGCGTCAGGGTACTCGTGCGCAGAAGACCCGCGCAGAAGTGCGTGGTGGTGGTCGTAAGCCTTGGCGTCAAAAAGGCACCGGTCGTGCTCGTGCAGGTACTATCCGTAGCCCCATCTGGCGCTCCGGTGGTGTGACCTTTGCTGCGAAGCCGCAGGATCACTCGCAAAAAGTTAACAAGAAGATGTATCGCGCTGCGATTCGTTGCATCTTTTCTGAGCTGGTTCGTCAGGAGCGTTTGGTTGTGGTTGAAGAGCTGAAGCTCGAAGCCCCTAAGACCAAGCTGATGGTTGCCAAGCTTAAAGAGATGGATCTGGGTAATGTTCTGATTATCACCGAAGGTGTTGATTTGGATCTGTACCTGTCTGCGCGTAACCTGCCAAAGGTTAACGTCTTGGACGCTGCTGCAATCGACCCGATTAGTCTGGTCGGCAGTGAAAAAGTGCTGGTAACTGTTGCTGCACTGAAGAAAATTGAGGAGATGTTGGGATGAACCAAGAGCGCATCTTCAAAGTTTTGTTAGGCCCACATATCTCTGAGAAGGCAACGATTGTTGCTGAAGATGCTCAGCAGGTGGTTTTCCGTGTGGCGTCTGATGCGACTAAGCCCGAAATCAAGAAGGCTGTCGAGCAGTTGTTCGAAGTCAAGGTTGCGAGTGTTCGTGTGCTGAACAGCAAGGGTAAAACCAAGCGTACTGCACATGGCATGGGGCAGCGTAAGAGCATTCGCAAAGCGTATGTTCGTTTGGCTGAAGGCCATGACATCGACTTCGTCGGCGAATAAGGGAGGCTAACAAATGGCTATTGTTAAATGTAAACCGACCTCGCCTGGCCGTCGCCATGTCGTTAAGGTTGTAAATAATGACTTGCACAAAGGTGCGCCTTACGCGCCTTTGCTAGAAAGTCAGTCCAAGTCTGGTGGCCGTAATAACAACGGTCGTATCACTACTCGTCATGTGGGTGGTGGTCATAAGCAGCATTATCGTGTTGTGGACTTTAAGCGTAACAAAGACGGCATTCCTGCTGTCGTTGAGCGTTTGGAATACGATCCGAACCGTACGGCTAACATCGCGTTGCTGAAATATGCCGATGGTGAGCGTCGTTACATTATTGCTGCCAAAGGTATGCAGGCAGGCGATCAGATCGTATCTGGCGCCGGTGCTGATATTAAAGCAGGCAACACCCTGCCATTGCGGAATATTCCGCTGGGTAGTGTGATTCACTGTATCGAGCTAAAGCCAGGCAAAGGCGCACAGATGGTGCGTAGTGCTGGTGCTTCTGCACAGCTCGTTGCTCGTGAAGGTGCTCATGCGACATTGCGTCTGCGTTCCGGTGAAATGCGTAAGGTCCTGGTGGACTGTCGCGCTACATTGGGCGAAGTCGGCAACGGCGAGCACTCTCTGCGTGTCCTGGGTAAGGCTGGAGCCACTCGCTGGCGCGGCGTTCGCCCCACCGTTCGCGGTGTTGCGATGAACCCGGTGGATCACCCGCATGGTGGTGGTGAAGGTCGTACCTCTGGTGGCCGTCATCCCGTATCTCCATGGGGAACTCCGACCAAGGGCTACAAAACTCGTAAGAACAAGCGTACCGATAAGCTTATCGTACGTCGTCGTTCTAAGAAATAAATTAAACATTCGAGGTAACGGCTGTGCCACGTTCACTTAAGAAAGGTCCTTTTATAGACCTTCACTTGATGAAGAAGGTTGAGGCTGCCATCGAGAAGGGCGACCGTAAGCCAATCAAGACTTGGTCTCGTCGCTCTACGATCTTCCCGAACTTTGTCGGGTTGACGATTGCAGTCCATAACGGACGCCAACATGTTCCTGTCTTTGTAACCGAAGACATGGTAGGTCATAAGCTGGGTGAATTCTCAGCAACTCGTACCTATCGCGGACATGCTGCTGACAAGAAAGCGAAGCGTTAAGCGAGGATATAGAGATGGAAGTAGCCGCTAAATTAAAAGGCGCTCGCTTATCCGCGCAGAAAGCTCGCTTAGTAGCGAACCAGATCCGCGGTAAGTCTGTTGATGAAGCCCTGAATCTCCTGACTTACAGCCCCAAAAAGGGTGCTGCAATCATGAAGAAAGTGCTGGAGTCGGCAATTGCCAACGCCGAGCACAATGAAGGCGCTGATGTTGATGAGCTAAAGGTATCCACCGTGTTTGTGGATGAAGGTGTGACCATGAAACGCATTAGTCCGCGTGCCAAGGGTCGTGCTGATCGTATCCTGAAGCGTTCTTGTCATATCACCGTCAAGGTTGCAGAGAGCTAGGAGATAAACCATGGGTCATAAAATACATCCGACAGGTTATCGACTTGGTATTGTTAAGGACCACACATCGGTCTGGTACGCGAGTCGCTCTGCCTATGCTAAAAACCTGCTGCAGGATCTTGAAGTACGTAAGTACCTTCAGGACCAATTGAAGGCAGCATCTGTGAGCCGCATCGAAATCGAGCGTCCAGCGCAGAATGCCCGTATCACCATTCATACTGCTCGTCCGGGTATTGTGATTGGTAAGAAGGGTGAAGACGTTGAAAGACTGCGTACTGCTATCACTAACATGATGGGTGTTCCAGTTCAGATCAACATCGAAGAGATCCGCAAGCCAGAGTTGGATGCCTTATTGGTAGCCCAGGGTGTTGCGAGTCAGCTTGAGCGTCGTGTGATGTTCCGTCGCGCCATGAAGCGTGCGGTACAGAACGCTATGCGTCTGGGTGCTAAGGGTATCAAGGTTCAGGTTGGTGGTCGTTTGGGCGGCGCCGAGATTGCTCGTTCAGAGTGGTATCGCGAAGGCCGTGTACCTCTGCACACCCTACGTGCCGATATCGATTACGGTACTTACGAAGCACACACCACCTACGGCATCATCGGTGTCAAGGTGTGGATCTTCAAGGGTGAGGTTTTGGGTGGTATAGAGCAGGTTCGTGCTCAAAAAGATGCCGCTGCAAAGAAAAAAGCTGCTAAGTAGAGGGTACGTCAATGCTACAACCTAAGCGTACAAAATACCGCAAGATGATGAAAGGCCGTAACCGCGGCCTTGCAGATCGCGGAAGCAAAGTAAGCTTTGGCGAATTCGGACTCAAGGCCGTTGGCCGTGGCCGCATCACTGCTCGGCAGATTGAGGCGGCACGTCGTGCCATGACTCGTCATGTTAAGCGTGGCGGTAAAATCTGGATTCGTGTTTTTCCCGACAAGCCAATTACCGGTAAGCCTCTGGAAGTTCGTCAGGGTAAAGGTAAGGGTAACGTCGAATACTGGGTAGCTCAGATTCAACCTGGAAAGGTTTTGTTTGAGATGGAAGGGGTTCCTGAGTCTTTGGCTGCTGAAGCCTTTGCTCTGGCTGCAGCCAAGCTACCTTTGGCAACAACCATTGTTAAGCGGACGGTGATGTAATGAACACTGTTGAATTACGTGAAAAGTCCGCAGATGAGCTAAATCAAGAGCTGCTAGGCCTGCTTAAGGATCAGTTCAATCTGCGGATGCAGAAGAGTTCTGGTCAGTTGGCTCAGTCTCACTTGGTGAACAATGTCCGTCGTGACATTGCTCGGATCAAAACGGTGCTGAACGAAAAGGCAGGTAAATAAGCATGGCAGAGACTTCAATCCGCACTGCAACCGGCCGTGTTGTCAGTGACAAGATGGATAAAACCATCACCGTGCTGATCGAGCGCAAGGAAAAACATCCTATTTACGGTAAATACGTAAAGCGCTCTACCAAGCTGCATGCTCATGATGAGAACAATGAATGCGGTATGGGAGACTTGGTAGTAGTCAAGCAGTCCCGTCCTTATTCTAAGTCTAAAACTTGGGCTCTAGTAACAATTGAAGAACGCGCAGTAAAGGTGTAGTATACGCGCCTTCGCTCTGTACCTGGGTTGCTCTATGTAGGGTAATCTGGGTCGTGTGTTATGGAGTAAGACGATGATTCAAACGGAATCAATGCTTGATGTTGCTGACAACAGCGGCGCAAAGCGCGTTCAATGCATCAAGGTACTCGGCGGTTCGCATCGTCGTTACGCTCGCATTGGCGACATTATTAAAGTTACCGTTAAAGAAGCAATTCCACGCGGTAAGGTTAAGAAAGGCCAGGTCTTAAAGGCTGTGGTTGTGCGTACCAAGAAGGGCGTTCGTCGTCCAGATGGTTCTATCATCCGCTTCGATGTTAACTCTGCTGTGCTGCTGAATGATGCTAGCGAGCAGGTGATTGGCACTCGTATCTTTGGACCAGTAACGCGTGAACTTCGCACTGAGAAGTTCATGAAAATCGTTTCCCTGGCGCCTGAAGTGCTATAAAGACCAAGCTCCAAGTAGCTTGTGTTTATGTGAAACGCTGAGGCCTGATGTGAATCGGGTCTTGGCGTTTTGAGCATGAGAAGGTAGTAGGAAAGATAAGGTAAAAGCAATGCGTAAGATTAGACGTGATGATGAAGTCATCGTCATTGCTGGAAAAGATAAGGGTAAGCGCGGCAAAGTGATGAAAATCGCTGGCGATGACCGTTATGTTGTTTCCGGTATCAATATGGTGAAGAAGCACACCAAGCCCAATCCGATGGCTGGCCAAGCAGGCGGCATCGTTGAAAAAGAAGCGTCAATTGCTGCTTCTAATGTTGCTGTTTTTAATCCAGCAACTGGTAAGGGTGACCGTGTAGGCTTCAAGATCTTGGAAGACGGTACCAAGGTTCGTTATTTTAAATCCAACGGCGAAGTTGTCGGCGGATAATAGGGGAGCAGGTACCATGTCAAGATTGAAAGCACTATATAAAGACAAAGTTGCTGCCCAGGTCCAGCAAGAGCTGGGTCTTAACGCAATGCAAGTTCCTCGGATCACCAAGATCACCCTGAACATGGGTGTGGGTGAAGGTATCGGGGACAAGAAAATGATCGATAATGCTGTCGCTGATATGGAAGCGATTGCAGGTCAGAAAGCTGTTGTGACACTGGCTCGTAAGTCTGTTGCAGGCTTTAAGGTTCGTGAAGGCTGGCCGGTCGGCTGCAAAGTGACCCTGCGCGGTGCGCGTATGTGGGAATTCTTTGACCGTCTAGTTGATGTTGCAATTCCCCGTATTCGTGACTTCCGTGGTTTGAGCTCTAAATCATTCGATGGTCGTGGCAACTACAGTATGGGTGTCAAAGAGCAGATCATTTTCCCAGAAATCGATTACGACAAAGTTGATAAGCTGCGCGGTATGGATATCACCATTACCACTACAGCGCGCAACGACGTTGAAGGTCGGGCTGTGATGACCGCTCTGGGTTTCCCCTTTAAAAAATAACGGTGGATTGCAATGGCTAAGG
>Ga0102812_10002020_pt1 | contig 13801 bp, 11 predicted proteins | sample ColrivemetaGS713_FD_79334 | JGI IMG/M metagenome (GOLD analysis project Ga0102812, IMG submission 79334) | Estuarine microbial communities from the Columbia River estuary - Flood tide ETM metaG S.713 | ecosystem: Environmental > Aquatic > Marine > Intertidal zone > Estuary | place: USA... | reverse complement strand
TGGAGCCATGATTTTCATGAATGTGCTCGTTACCTTTGGAATGGAATCGGCATTTTTGCGATATGGCGCCGAAAAAGAAACGAGAAAGCGTGTTTTTCAACAGATACAGTTATTAGTTACTGCTGTTAGTATTGTTTTAGCAGTTCTCTTTTTATTTAGCGGAAATCTTATTAAACCGTTGTTATCCTTAGAATTGGATACGTTTCATTTATATGAAATGATGTTAGGGATTTTAGTACTGGATGCCATTTCAACGGTTCCATTTGCTGATTTAAGATTGGAGCGCAAAGCGTTAGTATTTATGGTTTTACGCATCAGTAATGTGCTCATTAATGTTGGCTTAAATTTGTATCTAATCATTCAAAAATCGTGGGGAATTGAAGCGGTTTTGATTAGTAATTTAGTAGCATCTGCTGTGACAACATTTGCCGCTTTAATAATCACTTTTAAAGGGTTTTCGTTTTCTTTTGACCGAGAGTTTATTAAAAAAACAGTCTTATTTGGTTTGCCTTATATTCCAGCCGGAATTGGTTACGGAATTAATGAAGTGCTTGATCGATTTTTAATTAATGCAATGGCTCCCAGTGATATAGAAAGATTATATGGAGTTGGAATTTCTGCAGAGTCGCTTACTGGAATTTATAATGCATCGTACAAATTGGGGATTTTTATGATGTTATTTATTCAAATGTTTAGAATGGCTTGGCAACCATTTTATATGAGTCATCATAAAGAGAATCAGGCAAAAAAAGTGTTCACTCAGAGTTTCTCCTTAATCAGTATGATATCTGGAATCTTGGTTTTGTTCATAGGATTATTCAGGGCTGAGATTGCAGCGATTCCTATTCCGTTTCTACATTCTACTCTTATTGATTCCCGCTATTGGTCAGGATTAAGTATTGTTCCGTTTTTGTTAATTGCCTATTGGTTTCAATTGTGGTACACACATTTTACGGCAGGGATTGTGTTATCAGAGAAAACATCTATTTTGCCCAAAGCAACGATATTAGGGGCAGTTATAACATTGATTGCCAATGTTGTGTTGTTACCAATTTGGGGATTAAATGGCGCTGCAATTGCGACATTACTGAGTTATATGAGCATGGCGTTATATATGTTGTATCAAACAGAAAAAGCTTATCCAATAAATTATCCTTGGATTACCGCTTTATTACAAATTATCGGAGTTGGTTTGATTATAATAAATTCGGTATTTGTTTTTATTGAACTTAGTATTGTATTTTCACTAATACTAGGAATTTCCTGCATAGGGTTTCCACTAATTTCCTTTGTTCAACAAAATAAAAAGTAGCAATATATTTTTTATAAGCTGAAAGTCCTCAATTAAGAAGAGGAGTTGCTTTAGATTCGATTGGCTTTTTTAAAGAGAATAAAAATTTTGTAAATGAATTTAATTCTGAAGTAACAACAATAGATCCTTGTGCTGATTCAACTAGCTTTTTTACTGTGGCCAGACCAATTCCTGATCCTGCTTTATTAAATCGATCTTTTGTTCCAAGTGTTTTAAAAAGCTCAAAAATGGTTTCAAATTTTGATTCAGGAATACCAGGACCGTTATCTTTAATGGATATATGATAGAATTCAGAATCTTCAGAACAGCTAATCGTTAACTTTGTGATCTCTTTATCATTATAATTAATGGCATTCGCAATTAAATTCAATACAATCTGCTCAAAAACTGATTTATTCACAATAATCGGTATGTCCTGCTCCGGTAGTGAAATTTCTAAATTAGTAATAGGGAAAAGAGTCACAATTTCAGAAATTGTTTTATTTAATGAAATCGTTTGAATAGTTGTGAAATATTCAGATTCAGACAAATAGTATTTTAAAATACCGTCAATAAGTCGACTTAATTTTAAAGAAGTATCGTGAATGAAATTCATGCTAACACTAAATTTTTCATCATTTAGATGAGCATAGTTCGATTGCACAATGGAACTCAACGTGATAATTCCAGCAAGGGGAGATTTCAAATCATGTGATACAACTTGTGCAAATTTTTCAAGTTGTTTATTCGCAATTTGGAGTTTATGATTAGCTTCTTCTGCTCTTCGTTTTTCGACCAACAACTCTTTTTCATAACTTTTGCGTTGCCTTATATCAAAAAGAGTTGCACGGAAAATTTTAATGGGAATCTCATGCGTACTTTCAGCAAGTATAGCATTGATCAAAACTGGAATTTTAATGCCAGATTTCGTTTTTAAATCGAGTTGAATCTCCTTTAAATCACCTTGAATGAATAATAATGGAGCGAAGTGGGTTTCGTAATAAATTTTTCCTGGAATGGTAAGTAAATCCCAGAATTTAATTTTCCCGACAATTTCATCATGCCTATATCCCAGCCAATGTAAACAAGAGCCGTTAATTCTAACAATTTCACCGGAAGTTTGCCAAGTGATATAGCCACATTGTGCTTTATTGTAAAGGTCTTCAGCTGATTCGTTGAAGTGAGAATCTTGATACATTGAGAAGGATTTGAAAATTAATAAACTAGGAAAACAAAAAGGATTTCATTGCTTCAATTGTTTTTTCAGGGTGGCTAAGGTGAGGGCAATGGCCAACGGTGTCAATTAAACTAAACTGAGCATTTGACATGTTTTCAGAAATATAAGTTCCTACTACAATTGGTGCAATAGAATCAACTTCTGATTGAATAATTAAGCTTTTTGCATGAACAAGCTTTAAGTCTTCGCGATTATCACTCAAAAAAGTAACTCTTCCAAAATGTTTAGCAATAGCAGGTTCTGTTCTGCAAAAACTATTTTTAAGTTCTTCGCTTAGTTCTGGACGATCTGGGTTGTTCATAATTACTGGGGTAATAAAACTTGACCACCCAAGATAATTCGAATCCATGGAATCAAGTAAATCATGTATATCAGATTCAGCAAATCCACCTTCGTACGATTCTTTATTAATGTAACAAGGAGATGGGCCAATCATGATTAACTCAGAAATCAAATCAGGACGCTTTTTTGCAAATAAAACGCCAATCATTGAACTCACAGAATGTCCAACAAAGACAACAGAACTCCATTTTTGTGAATCACAAAGTTCAATGATATCATCGGCATATGCTTCTAAGGTTGAATACTTGTTAAAGTCGTAAACAGCAGTGTCAGAGTCGCCAGACCCGACTAAATCGAGAAGGACAACTTTATGAGTATCAAAAAAAGATGGGGCAATTAAACGCCACATTGATTTGCTACAACCATAACCGTGAGAAAAAATCATAATTTTGGATCCAAAACCATGAATAGAGACATTATTTTTTTTAGAAGAGAATCAGACATAAATAGATGTTTATTGAAAATGGAAAGAAATTAAGTTCGTCATAAAAGAACATCATCAAGCACACACTCGAAGCTTGATAAGCATAATATTATCAAAATATAAAAGAACCAACTTAAGGTAAAAATATATATTTACTACTCTTAATCGGTGAATGATAAGAACTTTACGATTAAGCAGAACATGGCAGGTTCACAAATAAGTCCTTAACATCACTACTAATCAACACTTAGATAGCACCTATTTGATACTGCAAATCCCATTCAATCTTCTTACATTTACCAGCTTTTAATTAATTAATTCAACACAATCTTAGCATGATTACTGCGGATACTATTTTTGATCCTGTTATCGGACTTGAAGTCCATGCTCAATTACTTACCGAAAGTAAAGCGTTTACACCTGTCTCAAATGAGTTTGGGTCATTACCCAACACGAATATTTCACCACTTTGTCTTGGTCATCCTGGAACATTACCTGTTGTTAATGAAAATTTAGTTCGTTTTATCATTAAAATGGGTTTGGCAACCAATTGTAAAATTGCAGATAAATCAATATTTGCTCGGAAAAATTATTTCTATCCAGATTTACCTAAAGGATATCAGATTTCGCAATTCGAAACACCTATTTGTTATGGTGGTCATATTGATATTGAATTAGAAGACGGTTCAACTAAGCGGATAGGAATTACTCGAATTCACATGGAAGAGGATGCTGGAAAATCGATTCACGATCAGGACCCCTATAATACTCTTGTTGATTTAAACAGAGCAGGAACGCCGCTTATTGAGATTGTTTCTGAACCAGATATTAGAAATGCTGCTGAAGCTTATGCTTATTTAGTTAAGATTAAGCAAATAGTACAATATTTGGAAGTCTGCGATGGAAATATGGAAGAGGGGTCTTTACGATGCGATGCAAACGTTTCCATTCGTCCTAGAGGCCAAGAAGAGTTTGGAACAAGACGTGAGTTGAAGAATATGAACTCGTTCAGAAATGTTGAACGTGCCATTAACTACGAAATCCAAATTCAAGAACAAGAGATAAAAGCTGGGAAAAAAATTATTCAGCAAACTATGCTTTGGGATTCGAATAAGTTGGTTACAAGACCAATGCGTTCAAAAGAGCAAGCACACGATTATCGTTATTTTCCTGAACCTGATATTCCACCGATTATTGTAAGTAAAGAATTATTGGAAGAGATTCGTGCTGAGTTGCCTGAATTGCCAGAGATTAGAAGAAATCGTTTTAAAACAGAAATGAATTTAAGTGATTTTGATGCAGACGTATTAACAGAAACTCGTTATATCGCAGACTATTTTGAATCCGTTTTGAAAACACATAATGAACCTAAAGCGGTTGCAAATGTAATAACAACAGAAGTTCGTAGAATTTTGAATGAACAATCTATTGATATTAGAGCGTTTAACTTAGATGCTGTACGCCTTGGAAAACTAATTGCGATGAAAGATAATTCAGAGATTTCATCATCAGCGATGCAGACTATTTTTAATGAGTTGTTAAACTCAGAAGAACAAGCTGCTGAAATTGCAAAGCGATTAAATTTAATTCAAGTGTCTGATTCAGGATTCTTAGATCCTATAATTGATGAAGTCCTAGCTGCCTTTCCTGATAAAGTTGAAGAATATAAATCTGGAAAACACGGATTGATGGGCATGTTTATTGGCCAGGTTATGAAAAAATCTCAAGGAAAAGCCAATCCTCAGCTTGTTCGCGAGCTCATGGAAAAACGCATGAATGCGTGATAATTAACACACTATATTTTTAAATAATGCAGAAAAAATCCGATTTTAAATCGGATTTTTTCTTGAATAACCCATTTTATGAAACGTTTCAATTCTTTGTTTTTGGTCGCTATTGTTCTTATTGCGGCTTGTTCTTCAAAAAAAACTTACACACATGTACTTAGCGGAAAAATTACAGTAGCCGATTCTGTTGATGCTTCAAAAGATTATTCTGGAATTGGGTACTTAGTAATTAAAAGAGATTCAACCCAAAAGGCGGATACTGTCTTTTTTGCCCAAACAGATAAAGAGGGCAAATTTTCTGGTAAAGCGGTTACAACTTTTAGAGGCTTATATCCGGTCTATATTACAAGAAACAAAAAAATCTTAGCTTCTTCGAGTATCATTTTAACGGAAAGTGATTCAGTTCAGATTCGTGCAGAGTTGCCAGCATATAATCAAACAGAAAAATTATTTTCAAGAGAATATGAAGCAAAAGGTGTTTTTGATCGATTAAATAAAAATTTTTCACGGATCGCACAGTTTGTAAATGCAGGAAAAGTAACTCCAGATACATTACCTGTAATATTGAAAAATTGGTCTGACATTTATTGGTCTGTTCACAAAAAATATCCAGGTACGATTGCAGCTAATGAGTCAGTAATTGAAAGTCTTCGTTTACTTACTGGAATTGATGATGAATATTTATTACAACGATATGATTCTTTAAAAACCGATCCTGATTTGCGAGTTTCAATGGCAAGAGTTGCTGGAGATGCTGTTGCAAGAACTCAAGGTTTAGAAAAGTCATTAGTTTTTTTAAAGAAAAGACAACAAGAAGCACCTAGCTCAGCACAGTCCTTGCAAATAATCAGAAATCAAATAGAATTATTGGCAGATAGTAATGAATATGCAAGGGCAAATGCAATGATTAAAGAACATCAACAATTGTTTAATACAATAAAGGGTGCGAAATCTTGGGCAATATATTTTAAAAGAGAAACTGGTAGGTTAGCACCAGGAAACCCAATGCCAGAATTTAAGTTATCCGTTGGAAAAGATACTCTTTCAAATGAATCCTTTAAAGGAAGTGTTTATGTTCTTGAAATTGCTGGATTAACCGCTGATACCTTCCAAGATCAATTTGTGGAATTAAATTCTATTGTTCCCCTTTATTCACAAAGAAATGTACGATGGTTAACTATTCCTTTGGATCCACAAACAACGATTGATGCTTTTGTTGACTCCAAAAAACCGAATTGGAAATTTGCAAATGCACACAATTTTGAAAACTACCGATTAATGGATTCTCTAAATATTATTCAAATACCGACTCGATTCTTAGTTGATAAAGACGGTAAAATTATTAGAAAGTATAAGCCAAGTGAAATTAACTGGTTATTGAATGATATTCTAAAAGCGGTTCGCACAGAAGAAGACGAAAACTCCTGAAATAAATTACCTTATCGGATACAAATCCTTACCTTTTCTAAAGAAGGATAAAACCGATTTAAATAGAAATAACACTTAAATTCGATAATTATGAGAACATATTTTATAGCTGGAAATTGGAAAATGAACCTAGGCCCAAAAGCAGGTTCTGCCTTAGCAAAAGCAATTAAAGACGCAAATACTTCATCAAAAGTTGAAATCGTTGTTTGCCCACCTGTATTAACAGCAACTTCTGTAGTAAGTGAGTTGGCAGGATCAACTATAGGCGTAGGTGTTCAAAATATGTACACTGAAACAAGTGGTGCTTATACTGGAGAAATTAGTGCAGAGATGATTCTGGAGTCTGGTTGTAAGTACGTAATTTTAGGTCACTCAGAAAGAAGAGAGTATTTTAAAGAATCTGATGAGTTTATCAATAAAAAAACCAAAAAAGCATTAGCTTCAGGGTTAATTCCAATTCCTTGTGTTGGCGAAGTATTAGCAGAACGTAAATCAGGAAAACATGTTGAAGTTGTTAGCAAACAAGTAAATGCGTTAATAGAAGGAATTTCAGCAGATGATATTAAAAAAACAGTAATTGCATACGAACCCGTTTGGGCAATTGGAACGGGCGAAACTGCAAGTCCAGAGCAAGCACAAGAAATGCATGCTGTAATTAGAGGGATTTTGGAAACAGCTTATGGTAAAGAAACCGCGCAAGCTGTAAGAATTCTTTACGGTGGTAGTATGAAACCTGAAAATGCTGACGAATTACTTGCAAAACCTGATGTTGACGGTGGTCTAATTGGTGGCGCTAGTTTAAAAGCCGATATGTTTTTAGCTATAGTAAACGCAGCTGAAAAACTTTCCTGATTATGTTCGGGTATCGTTTTTTAGTACTGGGAAGTGGTGGTAGAGAACATGCTATTGCTTGGGCTTTATCTAAATCATCCAAAACCATGCAAGTAATCTCTGCTCCAGGTAACCCTGGAACAGAGCAGTGCGGAATTAATGTTCCTGTAGATTTATCTGACTCCAAAGCAGTAATTGCATTGGCCAGAGATTTTGAAGTAGATGTTGTAGTAATTGGGCCAGAACAACCTTTGGTTGACGGATTATCAGATGATTTAAGGAGTCTAGGAATTGCGGTTTTCGGTCCTGATAAATATGGAGCTCAATTAGAAGGTAGTAAAGAGTTCGCTAAAAATTTGATGAAAGAATTTGGCGTTCCTACTGCTGATTATGCAACATTTGACTTTGCTGATAGAGCATCTATTGAAACCTATATTAAAGAATCTGCACAGACTCCAATTGTCTTAAAAGCGGATGGTTTAGCTGCTGGTAAAGGTGTTTTTATTTGCTTAAGCAAACAGGAAGCCTTAGAACGACTAGATTACATTGCCGCAGATAGTTCACTTTCAAAAGCAGCTGGAAAGTTGGTCATTGAAGAGTTTATGGATGGGGAAGAAGTATCTGTATTTGCAATTTGTGACGGTAGTGAATATGTATTATTAACGGCAGCTCAAGACCATAAACGAATTGGTGATGGTGATACAGGATTAAACACCGGAGGCATGGGCGCTTACACACCGGCACCTATTGCTGATGATTCTGTTTTGAAAAAAGTTGAAGAGACAATTGTTAAACCGATGATAAATGGACTTAAGGCAAAAGGACATCCTTATGTTGGAGTTCTATATTGTGGTCTAATGATTAAAGGTGATTCTGTTCGTGTTGTTGAGTTTAATTGTCGTTTTGGAGATCCAGAATGTCAGGTTATTCTACCTCAATTAGAATCTGATTTTGCAGAACTTATTATAAATTCCTCACATGGAACCTTGAATAAATATAAAATGCGAGTGAAAAATGGATTTCATTGTTCAGTCGTTTTAGCATCTCAAGGCTATCCTGAAAGTTATGAGAAAGGCAAAGTCATATCAGGACTTGATTCGATTACAGGAGATAAAACCTTTGTATTCCATTCTGGAACAATTAAAGCGAATGAATCTATTTTAACAAATGGTGGAAGAGTTCTAAATGTTGTGGGCTACGGAAGAACACTTGAGCAAGCTATTGATCAAGCCTATAAAATGGTTGAAAAAGTTCAGTTTGACGGAGCTTATTTCAGAACCGATATAGGAAAAAAAGGACTGAAATCACGTTAATTTATCATTCACATAGAAAGCACGGTATCATTATTAAAATGATTAAAATCATACTTTTGATTCTAGTGCTTTCTATGGAATCGAAAATAATTGCTCAAAATATTTATAGTGATGTAATTAAAGGGGAAAAGCGAATAGAAGTTGCAAGTAATGGAACTATTTATCTATTCAATCTTTCAAGTTCGGTTTTAAGTCGTTATAACGAAAAGGGGATTTTAAATTATTCGATTGGGGGGCAAGGTTTTAGTGATGATCGTTTCGATCGTCCAACATCGTTTCATTTAAGTGCTGGACTCACTTTGTTGGTTTGCGATACAGGTAATAAAAGAGTTATGATCTATGATCGGAACCTTCAAAAAATTGGAGAGATAAACCAAGAGTCATCCCCAAAATTAGTGAATTGGAGTCCGGCATATGTAGTGATGAATAATGTTGGGCAAATTTGGGTTTGTGATTCAGAAAATCAACGTTTAATTCAGTTTGATGAAAATGGGTACCTTCGTTTCGAAGTTTTTTTACCCGAAGAAATTGATATGAATTCAATTGATAATTTTATTCTTTCACAAAATTACCTTTGGTTAATTGATGAAGGCAAACAATTAGCTTATCGGTTTAGTAATTTAGGCAAGTATCAATTATTTATGGCATTGCCAAAAGATGTTAAGCGAGTTAAATCGATAAATCGAATGATAATGGGAATTCAGGGAAACGATCTTGTGCAAATTTCTGAAAATGGAACAATCGTTTCAAAAATAAAACGTATTGAAATGCCAAAAGACGGCAAAAAAATTACAGGTTGGAGTCTGATGAATAAATCGTTCTTGATTTCTACAGAGTCATCGATTCTCTTTTACCCAATTAATTAAACAATAGCAATCTCATTACTTAAGATTACAAATTGATTTCCCGATAAGCTGACTATGATTCAACACCGAATTTTATTACTAATCGTATTTATTTTGATGCCTTTGGTATGTTTTGGACAGACTGATTCGGAGCAACTTAGTATACCTCAAAATGCGAATTATACTATTTCCGGTTCGTATCAACATGCTACATTAATGGGTTGGGCAATGCGATCTGAAATGCAGATGCTCAATCGGTCATCAAATCCTTACGGACTTGTTACAGACAGAGGTTGGATGTATAATTATACCAATAGAATGTATGATGAGTATGCAATAAATATGTTGACCTTTGGCCCAACAATGTCTGACGATTATATGTGGTATAGAAGCCCTAATGCGGTTCGAGTTGTTGCCGGTGATTATGATGACTTAGAGATTCACACCAATACTGAAATTCAACTTGCCGTTCAATTATTACCTAAACAAACTATAAAAATTTGGGGATACACTGAAAATAATACAGTTTTGCAAAGAGGGTTTATGAATGTGGCTTATCAGTATAATTTCACAGATGACATTCAAGCTGGTTTAAGACACACTTTTGGCTCCTCGAAAATGGATTTAGATATTTCACTTTTTGGGCAATGGGGCAATGCTCAAAATGGTTATGCTAAAGTTGAAGTAACCATGACTGATTATTTAAATAACTATACCAAAAGTCGTGTTTCAACCCCCAATTATGTTACTGATACATTGCGTTCCTATAGTGATTGGCCGGTTTTAGTTCAATTTTCAGGAGTTACGCCTCAATGGAAAGGACTTCGTGCTGAAGTTTTTGCTGCTTACCAAACAAAAGGAACGGCTGCTATAATTTCTATTTATGATCGTTTAGATACATACTCCTACATGCACGAAGGAATGTTTGCAGGTGGTCTACTTGAATATCAATTTCCTTACATAACAGTGGGCTCGGTCTATAAGTACATGTTTTCAGGTTCGGCAAGAGATACAAGTTCTGCTGGTCGATTTTCACCTTCTTACACGTCTGAGCAGACTGAAATTCATAAAGGATTTTATTTAATTCTAAATGCCTCGCAAGTAACTTGGGATTCTTGGCTTTGGCTAGTCGATTATAATGAAACACAAGATGGAGAACGTTTTTCTTCATTAGCAGAAATCGACAGAAAATTTTCTCATGATGAAAACAGAGTGATGATGCAGAATCGTTTAAGAATTAGACCCGATTATAAAGGTTTAATTATTGATATAGAACACTTAGTAGATTTTAGAAAGAAAAAAGTTACTGTTCCAAATGCAGTTGTTGAAGAAGTAATCCCATTAGGCTTAGACCCTTTTTCACTAGCTTATCCATCAGCATATCACAATCATAATAATAGAATTGTGTTTTCACTTGGTTTTCAATTTCACCCCAGAGCATTTGTACAATTGGCTTACTCGCTTGACTTAGATTTAGATTTACACCGAATTCCTGGTGGAGAGCGTTACGACACTGGCTTTATAAAACTCGAATATAGATGGTAAAAAAAAAGCCGGTTAAACCGGCTTTTTTTATTTAGTAGGAGCTAAACTCAATCGAAGAGCTAATGCATTAATAGAAGCAGCTGACTCTTCTAGACTTTGGCTAACAAAAGTAGTTTTTAGTAAATCTCTTGTAGGAGCCCAGAATTCATGAATAGGACAAGGTACTTCATGTCCGCAACCGGGAAGCCCTAATACACATTCTGTAAATACTTCTTCACCATCAATTGCAAGTATTACGTCATAATAGGTAACACTACTAGGGTCTTTAGCTAATTTGATTCCGCCTTTTGGGCCTTTTAAAGAAACTAAAATACCTTGATTGGTAAGTTGTTGAAGGATTTTTGTTAAAAAATGAAATGAAATGTGTAATTCATCACTTAGTTCACGAATAGGAACAAAATCACGTTCTTCCTTTGCAACGTAAAGAGTTGCAAGAATTCCGTATGTGCAAGCTTTTGATAGTACCATATTGAAATATCTTTAAGACTATTTTGTCCGTAAATTAATGAGTTATAAGTTGTTATGCAAGTTTTACAAGAAAAGTTTTTTACTATTTATTTTATGAATGTGATCGAATAACCATTTTATTAGTAATATAATCAGGGATGATTGGAGATATGACTTGCGTTAGTTTATTAAAAAAGCCTGGCACAATAAGAAATTGGTCTTTTTGAACTTTTTTAAAAATATGTTCAGCAACTTCTTCGGCAGTTTGAACAATTCCTAATTTTATACTCATAGGGGATATGTGCATATTCGCTGTTTTTTGAAAATTAGTAATTGTTGGACCTGGGCAGACAACCGATATTTTACAATTAGAGGTACTTAATTCAGCTTTTAAGGCTTTTGAAAAAGATAAAACAAAAGCTTTACTTGCATAATAAACAGCCATTCGAGGGCCAGGAAAAAAAGAGGCAATTGAAGCAATTTGAATTAGTTTAGCATTCTCAAAAGCTTGTGAGTAATTCAAATAGAACTTTGATAAACAAATTAATGCGGTAATATTCAAATTTACCATCTTTAAATCACTTTCAAGTGGTATATCAGAGAAATTGCCATAGCAGCCAATTCCTGCATTATTAATAAATTCATTCACATAAAGGTTTTCAGATTTTAAATAATCGAATAAAGACAAACAGTTAGCATCTGTATTTAAGTCAATACTTTTAAATCTGGCATCAATTTGATATTGTTCCTGGAGTTGAATTGCTAACGATTGTAATTCTTGAGTATTTCTAGATACTAATATAAGGTTGCGTTTGTTTTTGGCATGAACAAATGCTAATGACTTTCCAATTCCTGAACTAGCACCCGTTATAAGTGTATATTTTGTCATAAAGTCAAATATTTGAAATAAATTGAATCTTTTAGGGTTCACTTTTTGTGTCTATAAAGTACCTCAAATTAATTAATATGTTTGCTTATTATTTTTTTCCTTATTTAGTATTTTACAAAAAAAATGGTATATTCACCTATCACTTTAACAAAAAACATTTACATAGGTTCTGGGTATGGCTAAGCGTAAAGAAGAAGATGATATGAAAGGTATCAGCCGGATTGATAGCAATGGAACACACGGATGGTTCGTAAGAGTTTATCGAAATGGTAAAACCTATTCAAAATTATATTCTGATAAAAAATATGGTGGCACTGATCGTGCATTAAAAATAGCTCGTAAAGCTCGCGATCATGCTTATAAAACGATTCCTGTTGCTAAAAAAGCAAAAGAATCATCAAGAAGATTAACACAAGGTACAAGAAGGAATAAATCTGGTATAGTTGGTGTTAACAAAACCGAAAAAGCAAATCGTAGCGGTTCTATGAGTATTTACTATCAGGTTACTTGGTCTCCTGAGATTGGTAAAATCAAGAACAAGCAATGGAGTGTTCAAAAATTCGGTGAAAAAGGCGCTTTCTTGATGGCTTGGGAATTCCGTAAAAATATTATGCGCAATATTCATGGAGATAGATATAACCATGAATTAGATATTCTCGACAGAGAAGAATACGAACGTATTATGGCATTAGAAGAATAAGCTTCACTTGTTTATTAGACTTTAAAAACCCGTTTAATTTGTTAAGCGGGTTTTTTTATTGAACAGATTTTAAAAGAATTCCTTGCTCAATCTTGGCTTTTGTATTTTGCTGATTCATAAATGAATACTCTTGCAAAGAAAACACCTTTTTAAATTCTTTAGGGTAGAAATCCGTTCGTTGTGCACTTGAATCAGATTTAATTATGTGTAGTGTAAGTGGCTTCGAAATGGCATTAGAAGGGTCGGGTATTGTAATAAGTGAGAAAATTGGCTCCACAAAATAGGGTTTTAATGCAATAAATTGATTTGGAGGGGCAATAGCTTTTATTAAAATATGATAGGAGTTCATCTCAACAGATGCAACAAGAAGAGTATAATTTTGATTGTTTACACTAAATGAAGAATACGTTTCGTATCGATTTAATTCATTAATAAAATGACTTTTTCTGAAGTCCGCAATTAGATTATTTTTAATTAGCCATTCGTTCACAACAGCTGAAAAAGTGACAGACTTTTGAACGGCTTGGATAACTAGAATGCCTTCATTATTGGTATCAGATAAAGTAATTCGATTTTTTAACGTCGAAAAATTCCAAGATTCAGGCATATTAAATTGAAAAAATAGTTTAGGATGATAAACTGTTTTACCAACTTTATAACCGTCTTTAGTTTGTCTGAGCGTTAATCCATTTATCTGTGTTAAATATTCTTCAACATTTAGT
>Ga0102812_10002013_pt1 | contig 13826 bp, 16 predicted proteins | sample ColrivemetaGS713_FD_79334 | JGI IMG/M metagenome (GOLD analysis project Ga0102812, IMG submission 79334) | Estuarine microbial communities from the Columbia River estuary - Flood tide ETM metaG S.713 | ecosystem: Environmental > Aquatic > Marine > Intertidal zone > Estuary | place: USA... | reverse complement strand
GCTAGGGCTGGGGTGGCGCACACTTGCAGCCCAACCGGGTATGCAGCCGCTGGCACCTGTTGGTGAGGCGATTTTGGGCGCGACGCTGCTGTTGTTCGCGTTCTCACTTGTCGCTTGGCTATCGAAACCAATGAGACGGCCTGGGGTTGTCTGGCAGGAACTCGCTGTTTTGCCCGGGCGGGCAGGGTTGGCCGCAATGGTATTAAGCGTCGCGTTGTCGGCGGCTGCGTTTGTGCCCTATGCCCCCGGCTTTGCCCTAGGATTGGTGTCTTTGTCATTGGTTGGGCTGATGACTTTGGGGATGCTCATCGCTTGGGCCATTTTGACTGGCCCAGAGGAATCGCGTGTCGTGACACCCGTCTTTCATCTGACATTTGCGGGCTACATTCTCATGCCATTGTCGCTTATACCCTTGGGATATATAGAATTTTCCACTGGCATCCTTATTGTGACCGTTGCTGCAGCCTCTGTCATATGGCTGGCCAGCCTGCGTCAATTGATCAAGCGAAGCCCGCCAGCTCCGCTGCGGCCGCTGCTTGCGATCCATCTCGCTCCGGCAAGTCTTTTTACCATTGTTTCCGCCTTGCTCGGCTACACCACTATCGCAATTGGCTTCGCAATATTTGCACTCGCGATTCTGGCAGCACTGCTGTTTTCGTTACGGTGGATGCTAGAGGCAGGCTTTTCACCGATGTGGGGCGCTCTGACATTTCCACTGGCGGCATGCGGGACGGCCTCGATCTTAGCCCTTGGATTGGCTGGGCTTTGGATTGGTGCGGTTCTTTTGATGGTCGCTATGGCGCTGAACATATGGGTAGCGACACAGATCCTCAAATCCTGGGCTAAGGGGCAGTTGGCCGTCAAAACCAACGCTGCGACAGTGTAAGGGACGGCGCTTTACACTGAAGGATTGCTTCACGGCATCCGGAAATGCTTGGCGAGTTTCAAGCCTTGCCCTTGGTAATTCGATGCGATTCCCACGCCATACAAGGCATCCGGAATCTCGGCCATGCGCTCATAAACCAGTCGCCCAACGATTTGTCCGTCTTCCAGCACGAACGGCGCTTCGTGGCACCGAACCTCTAGGACGCCACGTGCGCCCGCACCACCGGCGGCCACATAGCCAAATCCCGGATCAAAAAAACCGGCGTAATGCACACGAAACTCACCGACCATCGCCAAATAGGGGGCCATTTCGGCGGCGTATCCCGGCGGAATACTGACGGATTCGCGGCTCACAAGGATATAAAACGCACCGGGGTCGAGAATGAGTTGCCCGTTGGCCGAATGCAGTTCTTCCCAGAAATCCGCAGGGTCATAGGCGCCGATCCGATCGAGATCGACAACACCGGCATGGGGCTTTGCACGGTAGCCGACCAAATCACCCTCGGCAGGTCTCAAACCTACTGAAAAGCCCAGACCCTCGGAAATCACGGCAGCGCCGCCAGACACCAAGGGCGTCTGGGAATTCAAAGCGGTCAGCTCAGAATCCGTCAACACTGACTGTCCGCGCCGCAGCCGAATCTGGTTCAACCGCATTCCGGGCCGCACCAAAACGGAGAAGGAGCGCGGGCAAATCTCGGCGTATAGCGGGCCGGTATACCCCGGTCCCACGCGGTCGAATTCGACGCCTTCATCCGTGATGACACGGACCAACAGATCCAGCCGTCCTGTTGAGCTTTTTGCATTGGTGACGGCTTGGACGTCATGTGGAAGGGCCAGTCGTTCCATTAATTCAACGACATAGACGCAGCCCTTTTCCAGAACCATCCCGTCACGCAGATCAAAGCGATGCATTTCAAACTCTGAAAGCCGATCCGCAACGTTGTGGCCTTTGCCCGGTAAAAACGACGCTCTGAGGCGGACGGCCTGCGTGCCTAGGCGCAGGTCCAGACTGGCGGGTTGAATTTGGTCGGGCATGATCGCTGGCGTGCCAGACAGCGCCCCTGAGGCGATCATTGCGCGAAGATTTTGCGACGGTAGAACGCCGGTGGATTGCATAGGCTGGGCCATCAAGCGTCCTGTTCTGTTGCGCTTCCCCGAAAGCACACGGCCCGCGGCAAGACTGCCACGGGCCGGTGATAATGGTCGGGCTGGCGAGATTCGAACTCACGACCTTCCGTCCCCCAGACGGACGCGCTAACCAAGCTGCGCCACAGCCCGACGAGGCGCTTTCTATCGGTTTTCGCGGCAGGGGCAAGCATCAAAATGCCTTCGGGTCTGCAAAAACCCGGACCTCGCGGTTAACGACTGTGCCCACGAATTGGCCATAGCTCACGTTACCAACGCCCAGCACCCGACGCTTCGCTCATGCGCTCTAACAAAGCGTCGATTCGGCGGCCTAATCGCGCGTAGCTGTCAACGTCTTTCCCAAGCTGGCCGCGAGGCTTCACACGCAAACCACGTGCAAGTGACGCACGATCTGAAATCCGCTGTGTGTCGTCTTCATCGAGATCATGACTTGGGGCGGGTGCCGTGGATTTTTCCGGGCTCTTGCCGGAATCAGGTTGGGCAGCAGACTGTGCCGCAGCGATAGAAACCGGATCCGGGATTGGCTCGACTGGGGTAGGGATCGGTTCTGAGGCTTCGCTCTCGGCCATCTCATCGGTTTCAACGACGGCGTCTATCGTCTCAGGCTCACTGGCAGCAGGGGTCGCCTTCTCTGCAAGCATCTCTTGCGGCGCGGGTACCGGCTCTGGCACAATCTCGGCGTCTTCTATCTCTGGGTGTTCAACTTCTGCACCGTCAAGATCACTATCCCCATACGTTTGATGCGCATCGAAAAATGGCTCTTCGTCCGCAGGTATCTCAGTCGCGACGTATGGGTCCGAAGCATTTTCTACTTCTGAATCCGCAGCGTCAGGGATCCCGTCGAGAGTGTCGGAATTGTCAGATTCGGCGACGGATCTGATCGGGCCGCCCAGAGTCGCGACATGTTTCGCGCCTTCCTCTTGCAAGACACGTTGCACGCCGCGAATGGTCATGCCTTGGTCTTGCAGCAGGTTTCGGATTCCGTTGATCAACGCAACGTCGTCTGGACGGTAATATCGACGTCCTCCGGCCCGCTTCACCGGCCGGATCTGATAAAATTTGCTTTCCCAGAACCGCAGGACATGCGCCGGAGTTTCAAGTATCTCAGCCACTTCGCTGATCGTGCGAAAGGCTTCAGGCGCTTTTTTCATAGCTTAGGCCTTGCCGCGAAGATTCCCGCGAGACACACGTTCTTTCATCAGATGCGAGGGCCGGAACGACAAAACGCGACGCGGGCTAATCGGAACCTCTTCGCCGGTTTTTGGGTTGCGACCCAAACGCTCGGCTTTCGCGCGAACACCAAACGTCCCGAAAGACGAGATCTTCACCTGCTCGCCCTCAACAAGAGCGTCAGACATGTATTGAATCACCGCTTCAACGAGTTGCGCGGATTCATTGCGGCTGAGTCCAACTTCGCGGAAAACCGCTTCACTTAGATCCATGCGTGTAAGTGTCTTTCCGCTCATCACATCCCCCTCGCGATACCACGGCCATTTCTCAGAAGATGCGACAACGAAATTGTTAAGTCAACACTGGGGTTTGCGGCGCGTTGTTTCCACGGCGCTTTAATTCGTGAATTTCGTCAATTCCGTCGACTACCAGCGCAGAACGACGGCGCCCCAAGCCAGACCGCCACCGATTGCCTCGGTGACGATAAGGTCGCCGCGCTTAATCTGACCATTCCCAGCCCCTACGGATAAGGCCAAAGGAATCGACGCGGCAGAGGTATTGCCATGGTCTTGCACCGTGACGATCACTTGATCCATGGACAGGCCAAGCTTTTTCGCAGTGCCTTGAATGATCCGAATATTCGCCTGATGGGGCACAATCCAGTCGATTTGGTCCGCGCTAAGTCCCGCTTTCGACAAAGCCGTTTCAGCGGTTTGCGCCAGTTTTTCAACGGCGTGACGAAAGACCTCTTTGCCTTGCATGCGTAGAGCGCCAGCGGTTCCGGTGCTGGACACGCCGCCATCCACATAGAGAATGTCGCGCTGGCGTCCGTCTGCGTTCAAATCCGTAGACAGAATACCGCGGTCGTCAGTTGTGCCAGTACCCGGTTCCGCCTCAAGGATCAACGCCCCGGCACCATCACCAAACAACACACAAGTCCCGCGGTCGGTCCAATCCATGATCCGGCTGAATGTCTCTGCGCCGATGACCAAAACGCGCTTTGCTTGGCCGGATACAATCAACGCGTTCGCATTGGCGAGGGCATAGACAAAACCCGCGCAGACGGCTTGCACGTCAAATGCGAAGGCCGAAAAAGCCTCAATATCAGCTTGAACCATGGTCGCAACCGAGGGGAACGTGAAGTCAGGCGTCGACGTAGCGACGATAATCGCGTCCAGTGTCTCGGCGTCGATTCCCGCATTGGCCAAAGCTGCGCGTGCCGCATTACTCGCGAGGTGAGAGGTATTTTCGCCTTTGGCGGCGAAGTGGCGACGTTCAATCCCCGAGCGCGAGACGATCCATTCGCTGGATGTATCCAGAGTCTCCGTGAAGGCTTCGTTCGATACCACGTTTTCGGGCAAATAGTGCCCGTGTCCAATGACAACGGCCCGAGTCACGGGGGTCTGGGTCATTCCTTTTCTCCGTTCTCAGCGGCGTCGAGTTTGGCTTGGGCGGTCTGTGCGGCAATCACAAGTCGCTCTGCCATTCGGCCATGATAGCCTGATTGTGCCAGTTTTGCTGCAAGCGCGATCGCGGCGGCAACGCCCATTGCATCCGCCGAACCATGCGATTTCACAACCGTGCCGTTCAACCCCAAGAAGACACCACCATTCACGCGACGCGGGTCAATGCGCGCGCTGAGACGTTTGAGCGCCCGTTTCGCGAGCAATGCCCCAGCCATCGCCGCAAAGCTGGATTTAAACGATTCGCGCAGAATATCCGCGACCAGTCGGGCTGTACCTTCGCCAGTTTTCAAAGCGATATTACCCGTGAAACCATCTGTGACGATGACATCGACCCGGTCAGACGGGATATCGCTGCCCTCAACGAACCCTACGAATTCATAGCGGCCAATGTCGGCGTATTCGGTGATCAGTTCATGTGCGGCTTTGATTTCAGCGCGGCCCTTGTGCTCTTCGGTGCCGACATTCAGCAATCCAACGCGCGGTCGAGCCTGGCCAAAGCCATTGCGGAAATAGGTGACACCCATGATGGCATAGGCCAGCAGATCCTCGGCCTCGGCTTTGATATCTGCGCCCACATCAAGCATGGTATTAAACCCATGCGGCCCGCGTGACGGCCACAAACACGCAATTGCCGGGCGGTTCACACCCTTCATGCGGCGCAATTGGATCATCGACACCGCCATAAGGGCACCGGTGTTGCCGCAGGACACAGCGGCATGGCCTCGGCCATCCTTCAATGCGGCAATTGTCGACCACATGGAGGTGTCTTTGCCGTGCCGCATAACATGGCTCGGCTTGTCTTCCATCGTCACAACACCGTCGGCATGGACGACAGTGCAACGACCCGCCAGCACGGGCTGGCGGGCGACTAGCGGCTCAAGAACCGCAGCGTTGCCATGGATTAAAAGGTCAAGGCGTGGATCATCGCTGACCGATTGCGCGCAACCGGCGACAACAGCCTCTGGGCCACGGTCGCCGCCCATCGCGTCAACAGAAACGACGACCCGATCTTCGGCGGTGCTGTCAGCCGATTGATCGGCTTTTGAAGGGTCCAGAGAGGAGTCCATCTTGGCACCGCTTGACGCAAGCGTCAGGCTGCGTCGTCGTCCAGATCGACTTCAGACGCCTGTGCCACGACTTCGCGGCTGTCATAGTGGCCACACGAGGGGCACACATGATGCGGGCGCTTTAGCTCGCCGCAGCTTGAGCATTCGTTCGGGTTACCCGCAACGAGGGCATCATGCGAACGACGCATGTTGCGACGGGAACGGGTCACGCGGTTCTGTTGAACGGCCATGGTCAACCTCTGATATCTTCGGCGGGCACTATTCGTGGCCCGTGTCGGTGGAAACTTATGTGCCCGGTGCCTTAAACCGCCGAAACGATCATGAAAAGCTTGGTCGAGCATGAGGCGCGGAAAATACGAGTTTTTCGCACAGGTGCAAGGGTAAATCGGGATGTTAATGTCAGTCTTGTTGATCCTTGAGTGCCGCGAGGGCCGCAAAGGGGTTGCGCCGCTCTGGTTCTCCCTCTGTTAAGCCACTTGCACTGGCGTCAAAAACCGCTCCTTCGACGCGCGGATAGTCCGGCAAAGACAGTGCCAGAGCTTCGGCCATCACTGCGCTTAAGTCAATCACCGGCGGGAGCGGCTCAATGCTGTCGTCGTCGGGGATTGCCACCTCTATGCCTTCAATTTCAGGCATTTGGCGCAAATAGCGGCGCAACACCGGCTCGTCGATTCGGGTTGTAACGGGGGCTCCGGTGACCACGCAATCTTGCACTGCGGTGGCGCCAAGTGTGCCCTCTAGTACCCAGTCATGAAACCCGTCGGGACGCAATGACCCGATGAAAGTCAGCTTTCGCAACTTCACTACCTCCAGTTGCTGGGCGATGTTCGCTCGGCTCTTGGAATCAGGGGCAAGGCGAAACCTAATGCCGCTGCGGTTGGGCAAATCGGCGACGCGGATCGGAAAAGACGAACTGGTCGATTCTCGAAGCGGGGCGGTGTCAGTCATGGGACCTCTGAATCAAATGGGCGTCACGCCTGTTCACGGTTAAGCGACGAGTGCCGCAGCGGGGTGTTCCATTCTTGAACAGTCGCCCCCCTTTCTGTAATCCAATGACAGCGCAAGGTTCCAGACCTTGTAAACCAAGGTTTGATTGTGGGCGAGGCCTGCGTCATGCCAAGGTGGCAATAAACAGCCAGGAGTTCGGCATGAGCATACGCATTCGTCAACAAGGTTTCGCGATTGAGCGTTGGCTGCGGCTTGGCTTGTTGACCGTCGTAATTTCGGCGGTGGTCGCGGCATGCTCGCCGATTATGCAGTATCACGGTTATGCTCCCAGCGACGTTGAACTGGCTGAAATCCAAGTGGGTCAAGACACCCGCGAAACAGTCGCGCAAAAAGTTGGCCAACCCGGCATTGGCGGCGTGATGGAGGGGTCTGGTTGGTTCTATGTGCAATCAGACTGGCGTCACCGCAATTGGAGCGCACCCGAAGAGATCGACCGTCAAGTCGTTGCGATCAGCTTTGATTCGCGAGACCGCGTCAGCAATATTGAGCGCTTCGGGCTTGAGGATGGCATTGTTGTCCCGCTGTCGCGTCGCGTCACCGAGACCGGGCCGCGACCCAGCATCCTGAGCCAAGTGTTGCGTGTCCTTGGTCAGTTCACCGCGAGTTCGCTATCCGGCTAATGCGCCTGAAACGGGCGCTGTGATCGGCGCCCGAATCGCCCTAATCAGACTCTGGCTCGAAGGTTAGCGAAACGCCATTAATGCAATACCGCAGCCCGGTGGGTTGCGGACCATCTGGGAACACATGTCCCAAATGGGCTTCGCAACGGTCGCAATGAACCTCGGTGCGGCGCATAAACAAACCGCGATCCTCACGAGTCGCGACCGGAGCATCTTCGGCTGGGGCCCAGAAACTTGGCCATCCTGTCCCTGATTCGAATTTTTGAGCATTGTCGAACAAAGGCGCGCCGCAGCAGACGCAAAGATAAGCGCCCGGTGTTTTCGGGAAATTGTCATGCGAATGCGCACGTTCCGTGCCATGCTTGCGCGTAACTTTGAAAGCCATAGGCGACAGCTCAGCCTGCCATTCGGCGTCTGACTTTAATATTTTGTCGGTCATGATATCCCTCTATTCGCCATGCCACAGATTTAGGAAGTCACAGCCCAATGTCCAGCCCGTCAGACAATCGGTGGTTCGGGTCAACGTTGGAGTTTGGGTCATGGCGCGTGCGGCTGGCAGCTCCAGACGAACGTGATGCCATCATGGCGCTGCGGGCAAAGTCATTTCGTGGAACGGCGTCAGATAACGACTCAGACGCCTTCGACGACACGAGCCTGCATTTGTGGGTCGGCCATGTAGGGCAGGGGCCAAGTGCCACTGCGCGCCTTGCGCTGCATCACACGCCAGCTCAAGTCTTGGCGGGCTATTCTGCGCAGTTTTATGACTTGTCACGTTTGGCGCAGGCCGGGCTCCCAGTCCTAGAACTCGGGCGACTGTGTCGAGCGGAAGCCTCGAAAAACGCAGAAGCGGATGTTTTGCGTTTGATTTGGGCAGGTGTCGCGCGCATTGTTTTGAAAACAAACGCAAAACGGCTGGTTGGCTGCACCTCTTTTCCAACCATCAATCCGGCAGATTTTGCCCCGGTTCTTTCGCTGCTTTCTGCACAGCACGTCGGCCCCCACGCCTTGCGCCCCGACAGAAAACCCGGGCAATCTCATTCCCTAGCATCTCATCAAGCGCCAATGCACCCGAGTACGGCGCGGCAAATGCCACCCCTCCTGCGGGCGTATCTAATGCTGGGTGGCTGGGTGTCAGATCACATTGTCATTGATCCAGACCTTGCAACCAGCCACATCTTTACCTGTGTCGATATCGCCACCATGCCAGAGGCGCGCAAACGGCTTTTGACACAACTTGCACGTGGCTAACCGCTCACCTTATTCCCAAACCAAACCCAGAATCAGGATCAGCAACAGTAAAGGCACAATCATGCCTCCGGTTATCTCGGCCGAATGCGCCGCGATCAGTGTTTCCGGTGTGAGAGGCAAGGGCGTTGAGCCCCGCGCAAAAACCGGCACAGCCGTGTTCGACAGCGCCAAAACGCTGCCTGTCGCAAGAATTCCGAATGTCGATAATCTCCGCATAGAACCAATCCTTAGTTAGATCACCCGTCGAACAGTGCCTGAATTCGCGAAACCATACATTGATTCAGCGCAATTGCGCGCTGATTGGTTGAAAATCCAGAGTTTCCACTTGCCGCCACTAGGTGTTCGCGGTAATGGGCGCGCACTTCACAGGTGAGGCAGGGCCAAGCAGGGAGAAATCCTGCACGGTCCACCGGTTGGGCAACTGCCCTGAATGTCTCGCCCTAGGCGCAAACCGGAAAAGGAACATTACATGGCGCTTCCCGAATTCTCCATGCGTCAGCTCTTGGAAGCTGGCGTTCACTATGGTCACCAGACACAGCGCTGGAACCCTCGCATGGGCCAGTACATCTATGGCCAGCGTAACGGCATCCACATCATCGACCTGACGCAAACCGTCCCGATGCTGGATCTGGCGCTCAAGACGATCCGCGAAACCGTTGCTCGTGGCGGCCGCATCCTCTTCGTTGGCACCAAGCGCCAAGCCGCAAAGCAAGTTGCTGATTCGGCTGAGAAATGCGCGCAGTATTACATGAACCACCGTTGGCTGGGCGGCACGCTCACCAACTGGAAAACCGTTTCGCAGTCGATCAATCGTTTGAAGAAAATCGACGAAGCGATGGAGCATGGCGCAGAAGGCCTGACCAAGCGCGAGCGTCTGAGCATGGAGCGTGAGCAGACCAAACTGCAAGCCTCGCTCGGCGGGATCCGCGAAATGGGCGGTCTGCCAGACCTGCTGTTCGTCATCGACGTCAACAAAGAAGACCTGGCCATTCAGGAAGCCCGCAAATTGGGCATCCCTGTGATCGCCGTTGTTGATACGAACTGCCCACCTGATGGCGTTGACTATGTCATCCCCGGCAACGATGACGCAGCACGCGCAATCGCTCTGTATTGCGATCTGGTTTCGCGCGCGGCTCTGGACGGTATGTCGGCACAACTTGGTGCCGCAGGCGTTGACTTGGGCGAACTCGAAGAAGCGCCGGCTGAAGAAGTCGTCGCCGAAGAGGCTCCTGCTGCTGAGGCATAAGTCTCGCGCTGAAGTCTGATATTTGACAACGGGCAGGGGAAACTCTGCCCGCATTCCCAATCAAGGAGTTTGAGCCATGGCGATTACCGCTGCAATGGTGAAAGAGCTGCGCGACACGACCGGCGCAGGCATGATGGACGCCAAAAAGGCGCTGACCGAGAACGATGGCAACATGGAAGCCGCCGTTGATTGGCTGCGCACCAAAGGCTTGGCGAAAGCCGCCAAGAAAGCCGACCGTATCGCGGCCGAAGGTCTTGTCGGTGTTGCCGTCGAGGGCAACAAAGGTGTCGCCGTCGAGGTGAACTCGGAAACCGATTTTGTCGCGAAAAACGCTGACTTCCAAGCGCTTGTGAGCGGTGTCACCGCAACTGCGTTGAGCGTTTCTGACGTTGACGCGCTGAATGCCGCGACGATTGATGGCAAAACCGTAAATGACGCGATGACTGCTGCAATCGCTAAAATCGGCGAAAAGCTGTCGCTGCGCCGTATGGCTACGATTGAGGGCGATACGGTTGCTGCTTATGTGCACAACGCCGCTGCTGATGGCCTTGGCAAAATCGGCGTGCTCGTCGCGCTGAAAGGCGCTGACAACGGAATCGGCAAGCAACTCGCGATGCACATCGCGGCGACGTCACCGATGTCGCTGGGTGAAGCTGATCTGGACCCCGCCATTGTTGAGCGTGAGCGCGAAGTTCAGACCCAGAAGGCTCTGGAAGAAAACGCAACCGCTGCAAAGCCGAAGCCCGATGCCGTGATCCAAAACAACATCATCCCCGGACGGATGAAGAAGTTCTTGGAAGAAGTCACCTTGCTTGGCCAAAAGTTCGTGATCAACCCGGACATCACAGTTGAGCAAGCCGCAAAAGACGCGGGCGTCGAAATCATCAGCTTCATCCGCATGGGTGTTGGCGAAGGTATCGAGAAGAAAGAAGAAGATTTTGCAGCTGAGGTTGCCAAGACATTGGCCAGCTAAGCCGTTCAATCGACTGAAGTTATTTGGGGTGGCACCGAGAGGTGCCGCCCCTTTTTTTGGCTCATATATTGAAGCTCGGTAAATCTTTATCGATATTTGACTTGGTATCCCGTTCTCGACGTCTTCATCGGCGGGTGTGCAATTTCAAATTGGGCAAAAAGGTCCAAGTATTCGTTTAAGTTGCATAATTCGTTGCGAAACGCTGCGTGCATACTCGACAAGCATCGCGAATTGCGACAGGATTATTTGCAATTGTTAATTGCACATTAGGCAATTGTGAATGAAAAGTGAGTTTTTCGGCCAAAGCCCGAAACCTACCGAAACGGAAGATGTTAGCGATGCAGCGAATGATTTGTCGTTGTTTGCCAACAAGTTGGCGGCCATTATCTCGGCGAAAGATCAGGAAACTGTTTGGGCGCTAACGTGCGCTTTTTTTCGTGAGATCGGATTTGCACACGCGCTCTATGGGCACTCGCCAGATTCATGGGGGTCAAAGCTTGGCTCGCCTGAAGATTACTTGGTGATGTCAACATTCGACCCGGCAGTATCGCGTGAAATGGTCGATCAAAACCACTACATGCAAAGTCTGACATTCCATTGGGCTTTGCAAAACGTCGGCGTAGCGAGCTGGGGCATGACGGTCGAAGAGAGCGGGCTAGGGGCGGACTTCGACGTTAGCCCTGCGTCATACGGATTCTTCCAGCAAAACGGGCTGATGACCGGGTGCTCAATCGGATTCCCCAAAGAGAAAACTCGTGGGAATGCGGTCTTCGCACTTATTGCGCCGAAAGAAGTGCGACAGCATACTGTCGACAGTTGGCTCGAACAGCGAAAAAACGTGATTTTTGTGGTGGCGACCGTTGCACACAATCGGTTGTCGACCCTTCCTTACCCCACCCCGCGCGGCGGGTTGACTCCGCGTCAGCGCGAGGTGCTTGAATGGGTTGCGGAAGGGAAAACAACAGCCGATATCGCGACGATCATAGGGCTTTCATCACCGACCGTGGACAAGCACTTGCGACTCGCCCGAGAAACGCTTGGGGTCGATACGACGGCTCATGCGTTGATTAAAGCTGCATTTCTAAATCAGGTTTTCGCGGCCCGCCTCCCGGATTCTGGGGTGTCCGTGTTGAAAAAAGCCCCGGAAAAATAGCAAAATGCGAAGCAAAATTGAGCAAGGTATAGTTTTCAATACTGACGCCCGGGTGAGCGATTGACTAGATACTGCCTCGTTAGTGAGCAAACTTCGCATTTTGCACTCGACTTGTTTAGCTCGAGTGCATTTTTTTATATGTGGGGTTCAGCGTAACTTGCGGTATCAAGTCCCAACCCGATGCAGCAAGGCTTTCCGGTGTGGCCCATGGCCCACCGGAACGGCTTGGCCGCACGTTAGCTTTCAGCATTTTCGCCAATCAAGCCAATCACGCCAATACGGCGCCAGTGCTCAAGTCCGCTGCGGTCCGAATAGCGCGAATGTTGTCGCCATAAGGCGCGGGATTGTGTACGGACCCACCTTTGAAAACCGCTGAGCCTGCGACCAGAACATCGGCGCCCGCCGCTGCGACCAATGGAGCGGTTTGCGGTGTTACGCCGCCATCGATCTCTATGTGAATAGGGCGGTCACCAATCATTGCGCGCAGCGTGCGAATCTTCGTGGTCATATCGATGAATTTCTGCCCGCCAAAGCCCGGATTGACGGTCATCACGCAGATCAAATCTGTCAGGTCTAGCAAATGCTTAACGCTCTCGGCCGGGGTTCCCGGGTTGAGTGCGATACCCGCTTTTTTCCCTGTCGCGCGAATGGCTTGCAACGTGCGGTGACTATGCGCTCCAGCCTCGATATGTGCGGTGATAATATCTGCGCCTGCCTCGGCGAATGCCTCGATATAGGGATCGACTGGGGCGATCATCAAATGCACGTCCATCACAGTCTTCACATGTTTGCGAAAAGCAGCAACCGCAGGGGGGCCGAAGGTCAAGTTCGGGACGAAATGGCCATCCATGACATCGACATGGACCCAATCCGCGCCCTGTGCCTCAATGGCTTGAATTTCACGCCCGAAATCGGCGAAATCGGCGGACAGAATTGACGGCGCAATCTTGATAGCGCGTGAGAATGTCATGTCAGGGTTGCTCCGAATATGGCAAAGTTGCTGTGAATTCGCCCTAAGGCATAGCGGTCCGGGCGTCCATTGCAAAGCGGGGTCGGCCTGTGTTGTCGGATTTCACATCAGTGCTTGCCGTTTTTGCGGTTGTTGTCAGTCTTTTCGCGTTGCGCAAGACTCGGCGATTGGCGCGACGGGTCTCAGAGCTAGAGGCTTTGCGGTCTCAAGTCGCAATCCCTGATCTCTCCGAAACCCCAGATACGCCGAGTGATGACGAAACAACACCAGAAGAGGCCCAGGCCTCTGACCGAAGTGGCTGGGGAGGCGGAGGGCGAAGAACGAGCCCTGCGTTGGCCGGGCTCGGTGCCTGGGTTCGCACCAATTGGATTTACCCCGTTGCTGGCGCCGCGCTGGTTATGGCTGCGGTCTTCTTGGTTCAATATTCTATAGAGCGTGGGTTTCTGTCGCCCACAACACGCATTTGGCTGAGCGTTTCGCTGGGTGCTGCGCTGATCGGCGCGGGTGAGTTCATCCGTCGTCGCTGGGGCGATGAGGGCAGTTCGGCGAGAATGCTGCCTTCAACATTGTCCGGGGCAGGGATCGTCACCCTCTTCGCGGGGATCCTCGCCGCATTTCACCTTTATGACCTGCTGTCCACCACGACCACATTGGTCCTTCTGGCCGCGGTTGCGGTATTGGCCATGGGGCTAGGATGGGCGCACGGCCCTTTGTTGGCGGCCATCGGTGTGGTCGCCGGAGCAGCGTCACCCTTTCTGATCAATGACGGGGGCGTGCCCAATGACTTGCTTTATGTCTATTTCGCATTGATCGGCGTCATCGGCCTCGGCATTGACGGGTTTAAGCGCTGGGAATGGGTCTCGATGCTTGCTGT
>Ga0102812_10002011_pt1 | contig 13832 bp, 10 predicted proteins | sample ColrivemetaGS713_FD_79334 | JGI IMG/M metagenome (GOLD analysis project Ga0102812, IMG submission 79334) | Estuarine microbial communities from the Columbia River estuary - Flood tide ETM metaG S.713 | ecosystem: Environmental > Aquatic > Marine > Intertidal zone > Estuary | place: USA... | reverse complement strand
TTGTATAAAATTTAATGGCTAGAAAAATACCTAATAATGCTAAAATAGATAGCGTAATAAGTTTAGACTGTTCTATGGATAATGAGAATAGATTGAAATGAAAATCATTAAATCGGGAAAAATCGGTGGTTAATCCAGTTATAAAACTCCAAATAGATTGATTATTATGATCAAAAATATGCTTGCTCATTAAATCTTTATTTGCCCAAGTTTGGAATAATACTCTTGTTTCTGCCCAACCGAAATAGAAGGCAGTGAAAGAATAGAAAATAAGAATGGAAACTACCGTAAATAGGGCAGCTTGGTATTTCTTTTTGTATACCAGAAAGGGAAGTAGTATGAGCGTATATACTTTACAACAAATAGTAATAGCTAACGAAAGTCCGGTAAAAAAAGCGTGCTTGTTTATTTTTATTAGACGCAATGCAAGTATAGAAAAAAAGAGCATGTACACATTAATTTGCACATTGATTAACTCTTCATAGAAAATGCGAAAACACAACAATAGCGGAACGATAAATTTCCAGTCAAGTGTTTTTAGCCTTGTTTCGTGCACAAGCTCATAAGCCCATTTTAAAATGAAATAAAACGCTACACAGGTGCCAGCCAACCAAAAAAATTGTAAAAACCAAGGACTTAGTTGATTAAAGAGATATAAAGGGATGCACAAGAATGAAAAAGTGGGTGGCCAGGTATTGAATTCACTAGCATAAATATTAGTGTGATGAAAGGCTAAATTTCCTGCCTCCACATATCCAGTAAAATCTGCTCGGGTATTTCCAGCGTTTTTAAGCACAGCAAAACAGCAAGCCATAATTACGAGTACAATTACTGCTTTTTGGAAACTTAACGTTGTTGCTAAAATACGCTTTATCAAACCTATTCTCCTATTGAATTAGTTTTCCGTTTACTTGTATGGCATAGCCATAACCCGGGGCAGTAAGGTTAAATACCAGTTTATCGCCGTCTCGCTGTGCCACTTTGGTTTCTTTTGGTCCTTTGTTTAGCATCATTATTACCTCGTTGCTAAAGTAACTTCTTTTTATAACTAATACATTATCAGCGGTGTGCAGTATTTCGGTTTCGCCATAAAGCATGGCCATGTTGTTTTGTCTAATGCTTATTAACTTCGTAATTTCTTTAAGTAAATTACGCTCATAATTGTCTAAATCACCAAAATGCATCATTCTGCGGTTATCAGGGTCACCAGCACCGGGCATTCCTATTTCGTCGCCATAATAAATTATTGGAATACCTGGTATAGTCATATTGTAGGCATTAAACAAGGCCATTCGTTTGTATCCATTAGTATCTTTTACCTCAATGTTTTGCTTCCATCCAATACGTTTAAAGTCTTGCCATTCTGTGTTAAAACTTAAACTACCGTCAGCAAAACTTATAAACCGAGGCTTGTCTTGATTTCCTGTAATGTTTCCCATTAAGTGGTGGTAACCATATGTATTTAAACTGGTGTTTAATGAAGAAGCTAATCTCTGAAAACTTTCTGCTGGATTAGCAAAAACAGGCAAGGCATTGTCGTACATATTAAAATCGAATTGTCCATCGATCATTCCACTGGTAATGTAGCTATTTATAAGGTCGTAGCTTCCGTAAGTTTCCCCAATTTGGTAGAAGTACTTGCCTTTTTGTTTACCAACCAATTTTACTTTTTTAGATAATGTTCTCCAAAAGTTTTCGGGAATATGTTTGGTTGCATCGTGTCTAAATCCGTCAAAATCATACGCTGTAATCCAAAACATTGCACTATCTACCATATAATCGGTTACTTTTTGATCCATTAAATTAAGCGTGGGTAAAAAGGTGTCAAACCAAGTAGTAAGTCGTTGGTCGTCCCATCGCTCTGTATTCATACTGCCATCGGGCAAGTAAAGTGGTGTTACCCAATCTTTATGTTGCTGATAAACAGAGTGTTGTTGGTGTACGTGATTTGCAACGTAATCTAAAATAACACTCAGGCCGTTTTTGTGGGCTGCGTTCAGCATTTCTTTAACATCTACTGATGAACCAAGGCGAAAATCTACGGTTGTAGAAGTAATAGGCCAATAACCATGGTATCCGCTAAATTTAGTATCAGGATCGTTAAACTGGCCCCAAGCATCTGTTGGATTTTGGGTAATTGGGCTTAGCCATAAGGTGTTTATACCTAATTTAGTAAAGTAGCCATCTTCTATTTTCTTAGTAATCCCTTTCACATCACCTCCCATGTATTGAGCTTTGGGTAATATTCGTTCATCTTTAACCGGTTTGTCATTTTCGGTGGTACCGTTTACAAAGCGGTCTATCATCATAAAATACATCACGCTACTTTGCCAGTCGTTACTATTCAGTTTTTTAGAGTCTGTAATTACTTTGCCTTTTTCTAGTGGAATCAGTACATCATTACTTACTAAATCATTATTACAACCGAAAACGCGTATAAAGGAGCGTTTTTCATATTTGGCAAAAGGAGGAATAAGTACACTAATACTGTCGCCTTCTAGTTTTGTATCAATTCTAAAATTATTCCAGTACGCAAATACCTCATTTGTGTATTCATGTTTTAAACTAACTTCTGTACTCGAAAAATTATGGGTGTATAAACGTGGCGTTTTTGCATTTGAATTGCCGCTTACCTCAAAAATATTGTTTTTACCTCCCATTCCATTGCTAAGTTCAGTCGGATTGGTTGGGTCTGCAATTTCTTTACCATCAGCTACAAGCTTGTATTGGTAGTTTCCCGGCTTAAGTTTATAGCTAAAAAGATAATGCGTTTCATCTTGAGAAAACGATTGTGTGGCCCAATTACTAAATTCTCCTTTTATTTCTAACTTGGAGACGCCGGTTTTAAATGCTGTTTTGGCTATTTTATATATTTCGTTCTTGGTTTTAGGACTTTTAAGTAAAATAGAGTAGGGGATACCTTCGGCAAAAATGGTTAAGTTATTAAGAGGCTTGCTTAAGTTAAGATCAACCATAAAAACAATACTGTCATTAGTGTGCGTTTCAGTAATTCCTTGAGCTGTTCTTAGCGAGTCTATAACAATTCCTTCTGGAAAATAGTCGCTAACAAAAACCGTATTGCTGCCATATTCTAATTGTATTGGTGAAGCTAATCCGTATAACTTAGAATCTTCATACGTTTTACCAGCTTGCTTGCAGCTGCTAATTAAAAAAATAGTACTCGCAACGAATATGAGTAAAGAAGGGTTCTTCATGTATGCGAATATCCGAAAAAAAACACTAGTGTCTTTTTAACACTAAGCTTATTTTTATGATTAATGCTATTTATGGTGGGTAGATACATACCTGCCAACTATAAGTGCCACTAAAACAGTGAGATAGAGTGGGCCTAAAATACCTAAGAATATACTTAACGAACGTGCAGGTGGAGAAATTGGTGCAATATCTCCGTAACCCAAGGTAGAGAGGGTTACAAAACTGTAGTATATAAATTCTGAAGGACTAGCAAAAGAAACTAGCTCCAAATTTGATAATGAATTTGGGTATGCATTTTCTATAAGCATAAAACCAAAACCTCCAATTATTCCAAAAAGAAGGTATATAATAATAGAAGCATAAAGCACACCTGATGTTACTTGAGGCGTTGCAAATACTTTATTTATTAACTTGTATGAAACAAAACAAAAGAAAAATATAAAAGACACAAAACTGAAATAAAAGTTTAGAGTAGCGTTTTCTTGAAAAGCTCCAATCCAATTTACGATTATTACCAGTAAACCTAAAATAACGCCTGCTCTTAGTTGAAATCTAGATTCTTGTACAGTGTAAATTCCCCCAATTACTGTAATTGCTTCTAATAGGTATGTAACTTCTAAATAGAAAGGAGAGCTATAGAAAAACGATGGAACAAAAATTAGGCAACATAAACTAATCAAAAGAAACAAATACCGCTTTGTTAGCAGTCTGTTGATGAAAGTAAAATGTCGCGTAATTATTCTCATTTTATGTAAAATTAGGCCATTAGATTAGGACATTTTAAACAAATAACGCTATAAAAATAGGTGTTTAGTCCTTTTTTTTTAATTTTATCTTGAAGGAGCAATAGCTTGAGATGCAATGTTTAATCCTGATTTATTTACAGTAATAGCCATTAACTCACCTCTAAATCGAATTTTAAAACTAAAGCTTTCCCACTTATCGGGTAAAAATGGATTAAAACTTACTTCGCCATTTTTTACACGCATACCCGCAAAACCTTTAACTATACTGAGCCATGTTCCCGCCATACTGGTTATGTGCAAGCCATCACGTGTATCATTGTTGTAATCGTCCAAGTCTAAACGTGCTGTTCTAAGATAAAATTCATAGGCACGTTTTTGATCGCCTACTTTAGCTGCTAAAATATTATGTACGCAGGGAGATAATGACGATTCGTGCACAGTTAAAGGCTCATAAAAATCGTAGTGACGACGAATTTCGTCTTCTGTAAATTGATCTTCGAAAAAGTAAATTCCTTGTAAGGTATCTGCTTGTTTTATATAGCAACTACGCAAAATTCTATCCCAGCTCCAGTGTTCAACTATTGGTCTTTCGCTTGCTGGTAGTTCACTTACGGGTATAAGCTCTTTGTCTAAAAATCCGTCTTGTTGTAAAAATACTCCGTGCTCTTCCGAAAATGGATAATACATATTCTCGGAAATGTTTTTCCATTTTGAAAGCTCTTCTGTATTTAACTGGGTTTTTGCAATTATTCTAGCATAATCATCTTCTTGGTTTTCCATTACCCAAGTCAAACTTTCTATACAATAATCCATGCACCATGCAGCCATTTTATTGGTGTACCAGTTGTTGTTTACATTGTTTTCAAACTCGTTAGGACCAGTAACACCTAGCATAACAAACTGATGTTTATCTTCACTCCAGTTTACACGTTGTGCCCAAAATCTAGCAATACCGATAAGTACTTCTAAACCGTATTTAGCAAGATAAACTTGTTCTCCAGTATAGTTTATGTAATCGTAAATGGCATAAGCAATTGCCCCATTTCTATGAATTTCTTCGAAAGTTATTTCCCACTCATTATGGCATTCTTCGCCATTCATAGTTACCATTGGGTATAAAGCTGCTCCATCTTTAAAACCAAGTTTCTGAGCGTTTTCTATGGCTTTTTTCAGGTGTTTATATCTGTAAATAAGCAAGTTACGAGCTACATGGCTATCGGCAGTTGCTTGGTAAAAAGGCAAACAATAAGCTTCTGTATCCCAATAAGTACTTCCCCCATATTTTTCGCCGGTAAACCCTTTTGGGCCAATGTTTAATCTTTCATCTTCTCCGGAATAGGTGCAGTTAAGTTGAAAAATATTAAAACGAATGGCTTGCTGTGCAGATACATCACCTTCAATAATGATGTCGCTTTCATTCCATTTGCTACTCCAAGCGGCAATCTGCTTGTTTTTCAATTCGTCATACCCCGTTTTATCTAAATCTATAGCTATTTTATTAAGTGCGTCTTCTATAGCAGCCTTATCATAATCGAGCGATGAAATAATAATTGCACGTTTTTCGATGTTTATATTTTCGTCTTTATCGGCTAAAAACGTTGTATAAATACCTGCGTAATTTTTTGAATCTGTAGTGTCTTTCCACTCTAAATCTTGCTCATTTAGCGTAATGTCTGTAGATGCTAATACGCCTACTTGAAATGCAGTCTTCTTTGTTTCGCATATCAATAAACTTTTGTTATTGGCCGATTTAGTGCGTATATCGTTCCAAAATTTTTCGTCATAATTAGAGTCAGCATTGGCTATTGTGCCGTCTACATATGATGTAATTTCTATTTCTGCTTTTTTATCAAGAGAAAATGAGTAACGAAGAACACCTAAGTTAGTAGTGGCTAAGCTGCAAAACCTCTCTGTAGCTACGGTTAAAGTAATACCACTTTCATTCTTAGCTGTAAAATTTCTATAGAGTATACCTGTTTGCATATCAAGTATTCTATTAAAATCAAGTACTTCGCATTTGGCTAAATCCAACGAAATGCCGTTAATTTTTATATCTAAACCAAGCCAATTTGGAGCATTTAATACCTTTGCAAAGTATTCTGGATAACCATTTTTCCACCACCCAACTCTCGTTCTATCCGGGTAGTATACGCCAGCAACATAGTTTCCTTGTAGGCTATCGCCACTATAATTTTCTTCAAAATTGGCTCGTTGGCCAAATTTTCCATTTCCAATACTAAATATACTTTCCGAAACTCTATTTAAGTTAGGGTCGAAACCCTCTTCCACAATGTTCCACGGGTGATGTTTTATATAGTTTTTCATTAATAAGAATAGCGTGTTTAAAACAATGAGTTGAAAATATCTAGAGATGCATCTGTCCAACTTTTGATACTAATCACAGAGCCTTTCATTCCTTTATTTTCGCCAAAGTAAACACTTTTAATTCCAGCTTTTTTTGCAGCGGTTAAACCTGCCTGAGAGTCTTCAATAACTAAACATTCACCAGGTGCAGTTTGTAATTTTTCTGCAGCTAGCAAAAATATATCTGGAGCTGGTTTAGAGTTTGGAGTCATTCCGCCATCTACAATTGCGTCAAATGCCAGCACCAAGTCTAACTTGTCTATTATTCTAATTGCGTTTCTACTTGAAGAGCCAATTGCTACTTTAATTCCAGCTTTTTTTGCAGCATTGTTAAAGGCAATAAAACCGTCAAAAGTTTCGTCTGGCGACATAGTATCAATTAGTTCTAGATACATATTGTTTTTAGCCGTAAGAAAATGTTGCTTATCGGCCTCCGAAATTCGAGAGCCACTCCATTTTATTATTTTGTCAAGAGATTCTTTCCGTCCAACACCTTTTAGTTTTTGGTTCTGTTTTTCGGTAAGTTTATAGTCGAGTTGTTCTCCAACCCATTTCCAAGATTCATAATGATATTTGGCCGTGTCGGTTATTACACCGTCAAGATCATAAATGCACGCTTTCAGACTCATTTGGTTTAATTCGTTTGCTATAGTGATAGTCAGCTAATGGATCTACAGGTCGTTTTTCTGTTTTTCCGACGGTAAATCTATGATTTCTTGCCACTTCTTCCAATACTTCTCTAAAATAATACGCTACGGAGCCCACAAAATGAACAGGAACTTCCCTAAAATTATTAAAACACCACACATGTATAGAGATAAACTTAGCCAAACCTTGGTAAATCATTTCTTTAAAATATGGGTGGTTTTTGTTGTCGCTGGCAAATCGCATAAAGCTGGCCAAATATACGTTTGCATCGGGTTTATTGTATACCGACTCAAAAATCTTTTCTTTGGTTATGCTGTATTTTTCTTCAAATTCGGTAGCCAGTGTTTTAGGCATCCTATGGTACAACCAGTCAGAAAGCATAATTTTTCCAAAATAGGATCCACTTCCTTCATCTCCTAAAATATAGCCCAATGCCGGTACTTCTTCGTGCACTTTTTCACCATCAAAGAAACAAGAATTAGATCCAGTACCTATAATGCAAGATATACCGGGAGAATCGCCAGCAGTGGCGACAGCCGCTCCAGTTAAGTCGTGATCTACTAAAATTACAATTGCGTTGGTAAATACTTTTCGGAGGCCTTGTTCTATTATCAGATTTCTGGCTGCACTAGAGCATCCCGCTCCATAGAAGTAAACTTCTTCCACTTTTAGAGCATTTTCAAATAACAAATTGTTCTCAGATAATTTTTGATGTACTAATTCACTACTATGAAAAAATGGATTAAAACCCATGGTGGTTGTCTTTTCCCGATGATTGTTGTCATCTATCAATAACCAATCGCATTTGGTTGAGCCGCTATCTGCTACTAAAATCATTTGTTTAATTATATTTAGATAGCAAACTTAGTGTAAAAATTACACTTTGAAAAAAAACACTAAATTTACCACCATTTTGAACCCCAAAATAGTTGTATGATATCCAAGTTTCAAAATCAAACAAATCCAAATATCTCGGTAGATTGTGTAATCTTCGGTTTTGATGGTACCAACCTAAAGGTTTTATTGCTTCAACGTGCAGGAAGAGATAATTTAGATATTGATGATTCCACAATGGTATTACCAGGAGATTTAATTTTAGATAATGAAGATTTAGAGGAAGCTGCATCAAGAATTTTATTTGAACTTACAGGAATTAAGAACGTATATCTGGAGCAAATTGGAGCGTTTGGACATCCGGATAGATTAGCAAAGGCATTAGATAGGAAGTGGATTAATGCAATTCGCCTAGAACCTGCTGCGAGGGTAATAACGGTTGGGTATTTTGCTCTTGTAAATGTAGATAATTACAAGCTAAGACCTTCAGGCTTTGCAAAGTATGCCGAGTGGCACGACTTTAGAGAAGTGGGCGAATTAGGCTTTGACCATAATGATATTTTGAATAAGGCTATTGATAAGCTGCGTAATAAATTGTACAGAGAGCCGGTAGGGTTTGAATTATTGCCTACGTATTTCTCGTTACATCAACTTTATAGTTTGTATAAAGAGATTATGAACTCCGATCTCGACAAGCGAAACTTCAGGCGAAAAATGCTTAAGACCGGTTTTATTTTAGAGACCGACCAATACCAAGAAGGAGTTCCCCACAAACCTGCACGCTTGTATACGTTTATAAAAGAAGCGTTTGAAAATACAACCACACATAATTTTAAATTTTATTAAATAACAAAAATGGAACTTAAACCAAGGTTAAAAACGGCCCAGTTATGGTATTTGTCTATGGGCTTTTTAGGAATTCAAGGGGGGTTTGCACTACAAAATGGAAATGCAAGCAGGATTCTCCAAAATTTAGGTGCAGACTTACACCAATTATCGTGGTTTTGGCTTGTCGCCCCAATTACGGGTCTGTTGGTTCAGCCGATAATTGGCCATTATAGCGATAAAACGTGGGGTAAATGGGGTAGGAGGAAACCATATTTTTTTGTTGGAGCATTATTAGCCGCTTTAGGATTATTACTGCTTCCTAATGCAAACGAAATAGTAGCAGATGGTGGCTACACGCTATTATTTGCAGGTATATTTCTAGCATTTATGGATGCGAGTTTTAATGTAGCAATGGAACCATTTAGAGCTTTGGTTGGCGATATGTTGCCGAAAAGTCAAACAACAAAAGGGTTTGCAATTCAAACTGTCTTAATAGGAATTGGTGCGGTAATTGGTTCTTGGTTGCCAACTTTTTTAAACAAAGTACTAGATATTTCTAATGTTGCTGCTGCTGGATCTGTACCCGATAATGTTAAGTACTCTTTTTATTTCGGAGCAATACTTTTGCTCATAACTATATTAATTACTCTATTCAAAACTAAAGAGTACAGCCCTAAAGAAATGGAAAGTTTTGGGAATATGGAAGGTGCAATTAAATCGGAGGTATGGTTTAAAGATATTCTTAAAGACTTTGGAAATATGCCAGTTCGTATGAAAAGACTTGGATTAGTACAATTTTTTTCGTGGTTTGGTTTATTTACTATGTGGGTTTATACCACATCTGCTGTTGCAACTCACCATTACGGTGCTTCCCCTACAGATACTCACTCAGCACTTTTTAATAACGCGGGGGATTGGGTTGGTATTTTATTTGGGGTTTATAATGGAGTATCAGCGATCTATGCACTATTCATACACAAGTTTGTAAAACGTACCTCTAGAAAATTTGTACATATTTTTTCTTTGGTATGCGGGGGCATCGGATTGATTTCAATAAAGTTTATTATGGACCCTACAATGTTGATTATACCAATGATTGGTGTTGGTTTTGCGTGGGGTAGCATACTCTCAATACCATATACTTTATTAGCAGATAAACTCCCTGCAGCTAAAATGGGTGTTTTTATGGGGATATTTAATTTCTTTATTGTAATACCACAAATTATTAATGGCATAATCGGAGGCAAGATTGTTCAAAATGTATTTAACAACTATGCAATTAATTATGTAATGCTAGGCGGTGTTTTCTTTTTATTAGCCGCGTTAGCAACTCTTAGAATTAAAGAGCCTCTTTTCAATGAAAACTTGGATTAAGAAAAGCATTTAGTTGCTTTTCTATTGAATATTACAAAAAAAGGCTCCAATTGGAGCCTTTTTTATTATTTGTTACCCTCATCTATGGGTTGTTCTTCCATAACTGGTGGAGGCATCATCGGCATTTCTAAATCACACGGACTGCACGAAAATCTTAAAGTATCAGATAGATCGGTAGTGTATGGTTCAATGTCTAGCGTAATCATTTCTCTACTTTGGTAATGATATTCACATAATGGGTCTCCTGGTTTCAAAGGATCCATTTTTATGGTTTCTAGATTTATTTTCGGGAATCTAAAAGCAAAATAAGAGCCCTCAGATAATCCTTCTAACTTAACCTTACCTAGTTTGTTAAGTATAAACATTACACCATCGTCGTGCCTGTCTGGTGATTGATGTAAATAAATAGTGTCCGTAAATGGTTTTACTATCTTGTATTGCTCTAATATTTCATCATCTGGAGCGGCACCACCACAATATTGTTGGGTGTAAAACAAGGTAAGATTGACAGGCTTCTTTTTCTTTCTGTTTCCGCAAGAACTGAATACCAATATGGCTAACATAAGAATGAATGTATTTCGAATCATAGTTTTTTTATTTTTATACTAGCAAACATAACTATTTGCTTGGCACACAAATACGTATGAGGCACATATTGACGTAAAAAATGGATGTAATTTTCGTTTTAACCAATTTTTGGCCAATAAAAAAGGGGAAGACCGCTAGGTTCATCCCCTTTTTATTCAACTTAAGTTGAGATTATTTTTTAGTCCAAGAAATAGTTTTCTTGTTGTTATCAGCAGCATCAATTACTAATTCGATGTCGTACATTCCATCAGCTTTAGCTTGCATGTTTCCACCGTTATCTTGAATATCGTCTTTGTTTGGTCCGATGTTCATATTTGCATCATAACCTAAATTGATGTCATCCCAAGTTCCAGCAGTTCTTAATTTAAAACCACCAGTACCTAATAATTCTACACCGTTGTATTTCCAAGTGTAAACGTCTGCATTTTTAGAAGGAGTAGATGCAAATAATTCACCATCCCAGTTACCATTTTTTACACCGTCACCAATTAAACCAACACTTACGCTAGAATAATCTCTTGCAGGAATACCAGCAGTTCTATTAACTACTGCAGAATGACCATTACCAGAACCAGCAGTCCAAGTAATAGAGATATCATATATACCACTAATGTCATTCATGTTTTCACCACCAGCTAATAAACCTTCAAACGCAACACCTTTTGCAGTGTTACCAAAGTTTGTATTGAATTTGATGCCTTTGTCTCCGTTTCCTAAATCATAAGCAGTATCTAATTCTACTTTCCATCCATCAGAATATCTGAATTTCCATTCTCCACCACTCATAGTAACATCTTTAAGAGACCAAGTCATTGTTGTTTGATCAAAAGTAGGAGCATCCATTGCAGTTCCACCTGACCATCCACCTGGAGTAGATTGTCCGATAATAGTCCAGTTTACAGGTACAATTGCACATCTACCAACTTCGGTATCAATTACAACTTGATAAAGACCGTTAGCAGGAACTGTAAAGGTGTTTGCAGTTACTTCGATACCACCACGTTGAAAATCAACTTTAGGCTCATCTGTAGTACCTGTACCGTTTGCTACTGTTGCAAAATTAGCAGAAGGTCCCCATACACTTTGGTTAGCACCAGCCACTTGCGTAATGTTAAAAGTTTCACCCCCTTTAAGAGCAACAAATACGCTAAGTAATTCAGCTCTTTCTGTTTGTGTAACCTCATTTCTTGTAGACATCATAGATGCTTTAATATCTAATCCTGCATAACCTGTTGCAGCACCCGATACATAAAAACCATCTTCAGCTTGTACTACTGGATCTACTGGTTCATCGTCCTTACATGCGTTAAGCGAGATGATACCAAATAAAGCAGCTAGTATAGCCACCTTTTTCGTCGATTTTAAAATTAATTCTTTCATTGTGTTGTTTTGTTGTTTTAATATTAAATAAAGTAAATTATTTCCCTAGGTTTGAGTTGGCATCTATTGCCCATTGTGGTATAGGGAAAATAGTTCTTTCAGGAGAACTAGCTTTCTTTTCCCACCACGCTTTGTTAAACTCGCCAAAGCGAATTAAATCTTGTCTTCTATGTCCTTCGCAAAACATTTCTCTTCCTCTTTCTGCCAGTATTTCGGTAAGCCCGAAACCAGATGTAGGTCCAGCATTAGCTCTGCTTCTTACTTGGTCTACATATGTGTCACCACTTCCAGGAGCTCCATTTCTAACCGCACATTCTGCTTTCATTAATAATATATCGGCATATCTAAACAAAGGGAAGTCATTATTTAAGTCTTCTACAGCTCCATTTTCAACTTCATATTTACTTACACGAGCTCCGCTCATTCTTATTTCTTCCAATGAGTTGCTTCCGTCCATAACAAGTTTCGGAATATTTGGGTTAAAAGAAAGATTTACACCTGCTGTTTCATCAAATAGCGGATTGCGATTTAAATCTTTTTGAGGTCCTACCAAGAACCACGCTTGTTTACGCTTATCGTTATCACCATAAATATTGTAGTGATCTTCTAAAGCAGCAAAACCATTCCAAGGGCCAACTTTCATTCCAAAAGTAGCGTCACTTAAATAGTGCAGGGTTCGCATGTGTATGCGGAAACCGGGAGCATTAAATTCGTCAAAAGGAATGGTGAAGATATTTTCTGCTACATTTTCGTTAGTTGCACTAAATGGTTTGGTTACCGTATTGTCTAAAGTGTAGATACCTAAATTAATAACACTATCGCAGTATGACTCTGCTTTGTCGTAAGCCGGTGTACCCGTATAAACTTCTGCATTTATATAAAGCTTAGCAAGTAAGGTAAAACCCATACCCCTAGAAACGGCGAATTTGTTTGTGTTTACAGGTAATTTGCTTACGTTCTCTTCTAAGTCTTTTATCAAGAAATCATAAATTTCTTTACGATTAGTTTTTTCTGGAAATTCGGGAGCATTAGCAAAAGATGTTATTAACGGAACATCTCCATAATTATCCATTAGTAAGTATTGAAAAAAAGCACGCAATGTTTTCATTTTAGCAATACTTAAATCAATTTGGGGATCACCAGCAGATGGTTCTAAAATATCTAACAATTTGTTGGTCTCTCTAATTCCATCATTAATATGCGACCACATAGAGTTTACCGCATCTACATCGTTGGTCCACTCGTGGGTGTGCAGTACTTTCCACTTTCCTCCGTCATTCCAATCCGTTCCTCTTATTGGGAAAGCAATTTCGTCGCTCGTAACTTCTTGTGCCCAAAACCACCATCCCGCATCGTCAATTAAGTCTCTAAGTTCTGCATAAGCTGGTCCTGGAGTTACCAAGGCTGTAGCTCTTGAATCATATAAAGCATCATCAAACTTGGTGCAAGAACCAAGAATAACTAATATGGTGAGATAAAATACTTTTTTCATTGTTTGTTAAATTTAGAATGTTGCGTTTAGGCCTATAGTAATACTTGTTGTTCTTGGGTAAACGTCATATTGGTCTCGCCCAAATTCAGTACCACTAAAGTTTAGCTCAGGGTCTAAACCAGAATATTTAGTCCACATCCATAAGTTATTGCTGTTTAAAAATACTCTTAGATTTTTCACTTTACTTTCTTTACCTAATTGGATGTTGTAGCCAACTGAAATGTTGTCTAATTTGATGAAATCACCATCTTCTAAGTAATAAGTGCTAACCGTCGGGTCGCTAGTAATTTTAGCTGATTCGCCTTCAATAGCTGAAGATAATACGTTAAGCGTAGGAGCGTCTGCAGGATTACTAAATACCA
>Ga0102812_10002010_pt1 | contig 13832 bp, 9 predicted proteins | sample ColrivemetaGS713_FD_79334 | JGI IMG/M metagenome (GOLD analysis project Ga0102812, IMG submission 79334) | Estuarine microbial communities from the Columbia River estuary - Flood tide ETM metaG S.713 | ecosystem: Environmental > Aquatic > Marine > Intertidal zone > Estuary | place: USA: Columbia... | reverse complement strand
TTGGCATAAAAGAAAACAATAAAATTATTGGTTACATTTACATGGGAAAGGCTCCAAGTAAAACAGATACGTTCGATTATTTAGTGTTATTAGACAAAGAACAAATAGTTTTAAAAACCAAGATAATTGCTTATCGCGAAGATTATGGTGGCGAAATTGGAAGTAAGCGTTGGTTACAACAATTTATAGGTAAAAAATCATCAGACGATTTAAGATATGGCGACAATATAGCAGTTATTTCTGGTGCCACAATATCGGTACGATCTATGACTAATTCTATGAATGATTTCCTAAAGTCTTTAAAAATTCTTCAATCAAAAAAATTACTCTAAATGCAACTTAACGGATTAATATTAACGCTTCCTAGAGAATTAAGATTATTAATTGGTACATTTATAATAGTGTTGAGTATAGGTTTTTATACCGGATTATTGTTTGTTGGCGAAACATCATCAGCAAACCCTAATGGTATTGAAGAACAATATTTAGGAAATGAAGCTGATGAGGACGCTGAAGTGATGCACTTTAAAAAAAGTGATCAGGAAATGCTAACCTTAGTGCATAATCATATTCTTTCTATGTCTATTATTTTCTTTCTATTAGGTGTTTTAGTCGCCATAACTAAGCTTAATAAAAAACTAAAACTCTTTTTAATGATTGAGCCGTTTCTATCGGTAGTCCTAACCTTTGGAGGTTTATATTTACTTTGGAGCGGTCTACTTTGGATGAAATACATCGTTATGATTTCGGGTATTTTAATGACACTTACTTTTACGTTTTCAATTCTTGTTATTCTAAAGCAACTATTTCAAAAAGAATAATTCTTAAATGATTTCTTGTATATTTATACAATCATTAATTTTTATTCATTTAGATATACATTATCCAAACCAAAAAAATGTGTACATTTGCACGCAATTATAACAGTAATTGCAACATGATTTCACATACTAATAAAATTGTAGGAGAAGGTTTAGCTTACGACGACGTCCTACTTGTTCCAGCATATTCAGAAATACTTCCACGCGAAGTAAATATTCAAACAAAATTTACTCGAAATATCACGATTAATGTGCCTATTGTTTCGGCAGCCATGGATACGGTTACTGAAAGTAAAATGGCTATTGCCATGGCTCAAGAAGGAGGCATTGGAGTGTTACACAAAAACATGTCGATAGAAGCGCAGGCTATAAAAGTTAGAAAGGTGAAACGTGCCGAAAGTGGTATGATTATAGGCCCTGTAACTTTGCCACTCACAGCTATGGTTAAAGATGCCAAGCAATATATGGCAGAATATGGTATAGGAGGAATTCCTATCGTAGACGAAAGTGGCACGTTAAAAGGTATTGTTACCAATCGTGATTTACGATTTGAACACGATAGCAAGCGACCAATTGTTGAAGTAATGACGAGTGAAAATTTGGTTACTGCAGCTGTCGGAACGTCTTTAAAAGATGCCGAAATTATCCTTCAGAAGCATAAAATAGAAAAACTACTTATTGTTGATGATAATTATAAACTTTCTGGATTAATCACTTTTAGAGATATTACAAAATTGAGCCAAAAACCAATGGCTAATAAAGATCAGTATGGGCGCTTACGTGTAGCTGCTGCTATTGGAGTTACTGCCGATGCTATTTTAAGAACCGAAGCATTGGTTAATGCAGGTGTTGATGCTGTAGTAATAGACACTGCACATGGACACACGAAAGGTGTTGTAAGTGTTTTAAAAGAAATTAAAGCAAAATTCCCCACCTTAGATGTTATTGTTGGAAATATAGCAACTGGTGCTGCAGCTAAATATTTAGTGGAAGCAGGTGCAGATGCTGTTAAAGTTGGAATTGGTCCGGGGTCAATTTGTACAACCCGTGTAATAGCAGGTGTTGGATTTCCTCAGTTTTCAGCTGTTTTAGAAGTAGCTGCGGCAATTAAGGGTAGCGGTGTTCCCGTTATAGCAGATGGAGGTATTCGTTATACAGGCGATATACCAAAAGCCATTGCAGCTGGAGCAGATACGGTTATGTTAGGATCGCTTTTAGCAGGAACAAAAGAATCACCTGGGCAAACGATTATTTATGAAGGAAGAAAATTTAAGTCGTACCGAGGAATGGGTTCTGTGGAAGCGATGAAAGAAGGTAGTAAAGACCGTTATTTTCAAGATGTTGAAGACGATATTAAAAAATTAGTACCTGAAGGAATTGTGGGGCGTGTACCTTATAAAGGCGATTTATACGAAAGTATTCATCAGTTTATTGGCGGTTTACGTGCAGGCATGGGGTATTGTGGAGCAAAAGATATTGCGACTTTACAAAATACAGGACAGTTTGTGAAAATTACAGCAAGTGGAATTAACGAAAGTCATCCACACGATGTAACTATAACTAATGAATCACCTAATTATTCTAGGTAGTTTTTTTAGATTCGTTTAAAATTAGAAAGGATAAAAAGCATTTTTAATGCTTTTTATCCTTTTTTGTTATTCCATAATACAATTTCTTAAAAAATTAATCTAAAATGTCGTCTACACTAATTAGATTGTCATCAGGAACACGATCGATCATTTTATTGTATGGATCTATTCCAGCTTTTACGGGTAATTTCTTAGTTATTAATGTATAGCTTGATTTTCCTGGTTTAACCCAAACACGTTTTAATACTAATGGCGCTTTAATGGTCATGCCTTGTTTGTTTTTAACGTCATTATCAAACACGCCTATTTCTAATAAATTAGGTTTCGAACCTTCCTTTAGTAAATTACCTGTTCCATCAAAATAGTTTTTAGCACTTTCCACATTTATAGTGACTTCATAGGTGTCATTACCTAGTTTTTTATATGTTGCTTCTGAAACTTTATTAGAATATAATGTGATTTTTTCAAAACTATCTTCTAGGTAATACTTAAGCGAATCTGGCGTAACAGATTTCATATAGCCATACCATTCTGTTGTGGTGGTAAATGGTGATTCAGGTCTAAAACGAGCTGCTTCGGTATACGCTTTAAAACCACTATTTAAATTCGCTTCACCAATTAAATCTTGAAGGCCATAAAGTATTAATCCACCTTTTTGATACCAAACATAAGCTTGATTATCATTATCCAACAAGGTTTTTTCAAATTTACTTTCATTAGCCCTACTTCTTAAATAACGATCTAATTCTTCTTTTAAAAATTTCTGCATAGCATCTACGCCATACTCTTTTTTCATTACCATTAGCGAGGAATACTCTGCCATAGACTCTGAAATTTGGTTAGAACCTCGTGTTGCTGATGGCGTAATTTGGTGTCCCCACCATTGGTGTGCAACTTCGTGGGAGGTAACTGTAAATACATAGTCTAAATCGTCTGGGTCACTAAAATCACCAACCCAACCAAAGCTTTCTGAAAAAGGAACTGTGTTTGGAAATGATTGCGCAAAACCTGCATACCTTGGGAATTCTAAAATTCGCATTTGACTATATTGATATGGCCCATAGTTTTCAGAGAAATAATCCATAGATTTTTTAACACCATTTACAAAACGATCAATGTTGTACGTATGGCTTGGGTGGTGAAAAATTTCAATGTTGACTTTATGACCATTTTTACCTGTCCAAACTTCACGATGCAAAGCATATTCAGCTGAAGAAATATTATAGAAGAAATCCATTTCACCTTCCATTTTGTAGGTATAGTATTTTCTGCCGTTCTCTAACCATTCTTTTTGAAGATAACCAGGCATAATGGCAATTTGATTTGGTGCAGTACTCACCGTACCTTCAAAAGTGACATAATCGGCGTCATCATTAAAAAGCAGATTGCTTGTACCCCATTTGTCTGTTTGCTTTGGTAATTGGTAATCTTTAATTGGTAATTTATACTTTTTACGATCTTGATCACTTGTCAATTCTGCTTGTGAATTATATCCAAAGGATGGAAAAAAGTCATTATTTAAAAAAGTACCATTATAAACAATTGTTGAGCCAGTACCTTCATTAGGAAATCCTTTATAGGATGCCGCAACAACTAGTTCTAAAGTAACCGTGTCTTTGGGTTTAAGTGGCGTGTCAAAAGCATAAATTTCATAGCCATAATCATCAAAACGTTTTTCTAATTTTGGTTTTTTGCCATTAATTGTAAATAATTTAACTTCTTTTTTTAGTAAGCCTTCTGGTCCCCAATTTAAATGTAAAGACTTAATAACTTCATCTGTTTTATTAACCATTATATATTTGGTTTTAATGGTCGCAGATCGTTCTTCAGGCACTAAATCAGCATTCACTTTAACATCAATAACTTTTGGTTGTGCAATACGATCATACTTTCCTAAAGTCTTTTCATAATCAGCTGTACCTATAGTTCCTGCCTTTACAGTTCTGTACTTATTAATTGTTTTGGTATTGTAATTTATGAATGCACCAGAACCAATAAATACCACTAACAGAACGACTATGGTTCCTATAGTTTTAAAGTTGAGACGTTCTTTTACAATTTGCCATCTTGCTCTTTTTCCAGAATCGGTGCCTCGTTTCCAGAACAGGTAACCAATAACAGTTAGTACACCACCACAAGCCAGCCAATAGGTTCTAAACCAAAGTAAGGCTTCACCAAAATGACCAAAACCGTTCATGTCAGACACCGTATAACTTGGCGCATAACTATAGAGGTATAAATTATTATTTATATCACCTAAACTATTCATACCAAAAAGTAATACCCAAATAGCGATGGCTATCACATGTCCCATAAATTTTTTAGTCACTACAGAATGCACAAAAAAGGCGAGCATTATAAATAAAATGTACTTCGGAAATTCTATTAAATATAAATCGGTAAAGTATTTGTCGAATTCAAAATTAAAATAGCCTTTTATGACTTGGTTAAGTATTCCACTAATTAAAATTAAATTCACCAGTAAAAAACTAACCATTATTAAGGCTAAAAACTTGGAGCCATAAACAATACGATTAGGTATTGGTAAGGAACCAAATATTTGATCGTAATGCACACTGCGTTCACGATGCAACACTTCGCCAGTCATAAAAACTATAAGTATAAATATGAGAATCACATAGGTAAAATCTTTAACCTCTAGCATATAGTAAGTGAGTGGTAAAGAGGGCGTTCCATAAAGAGGAAACCCAAACCAGGCATCAAAAAACAGGAATGCAACGCCAGCTATAAGGATGGCTTTAAAGAAATTATCTCTAATAATGTTTTTAAACTCCATGAATGCCAATCCAAATAACAATCTGAAATTTAGTGCACCAGAAAACACTTTTGAAACACTAGGTATTTTAGTTAGTGCCGCAGATGCTTTTGGTGTATCTAAATTGTCATTTTTCTTTTTATTCGTATAATTCTTGTTTAAAAACTTTATAAAATCAAACCTAAAGAAGGTGTATAAGAAAGCTAATAATCCTAGACCCACCCATATAAGACGATTCCAAACCAGCATGCCGCTAAAAGGGACTGTCAAACTATTTTGTTCTTCTGGCGTCCAATAGCGTATGATATTACTATAAGTGCCTAATCCAAATGGATCTAGCAAACTCACCAAGTCTTTGTTATCAATATCTTGTGTAAGTGTTAAGGTAATAAGATAAGTTATAAAAAGAATGGCACCACCAGCATATGCCAACATGACTTTTTTTGTGAGACTTACTAATGCAAAAAAGATGCAACCAGCAAAGAAAAAGTTAGTCCAATATAATGTGAGCGTTGGTTGCACATAGTACCACAAATTAAAATCGGTAAAACGGGCTGCTTCTTCATAACCAGCATGAGGGCCAATGGCAAAACCTATAATTAGTCCAACGTGAAGTCCAAGGCTCACTAAAAACAGAACCGCCATAGAACCAGAAAACCGACCTAATAAATAACTTTTTTCAGTAATAGGATACGAGAAATAATAATTCTCTGTTTTGTGTTCAATATCTCTGTAAACAGGAACACCCATAATAGCACTTGAAATCATGATTCCAAAAATACTAATGGTTGAAAGCATGGTTGCGATAGCTACTGGAGAGTTTACAAATACTTTTTCGGATGCTGGACCATTTCCACCAATGGCCACAATAAGTCCAAAAACAAGCAGAATTCCAAAATACGCCCAAGTAGCAGGACGACTTAATCTATATTTTACTTCGAATAAGAAAATTTCTTTAAACATAATTGAATGATTTTAAATGAGTTAATTAAACAATTATGCAGAAGTTGTCTCCATACGTGATGTGATTTCGGCAAAATAAACGTCTTCCAAATTCGCAGAACTACCTTCAAACGAAGCGTCTGGTTTTTGGTCACTTAAAACATGTATTATAGTTTGTCCAGCTTTAAGATGCGTAGAAATAACTTGCATCTCGTTTTGGTACTTTTCAAGGTCTGCTTTTTCAATGGTCTTTTTCCAAATGCGTCCTTCAACGGCTTGAGTTAAAACACTTGGATTACCTTTTGCAACCACTTCACCCATACAAATGATGGCCATATTGTTACAAAGATTAGAGATGTCATCAACAATGTGTGTGGATAATATAACAATAGTTTGTTCACCAATTTCACTTAATAAATTATGAAAACGTACGCGTTCCGTAGGGTCCAATCCAGCAGTAGGTTCGTCAACAATAATCAATCTAGGATCACCAATTAAGGCTTGTGCAATTCCAAAGCGTTGCTTCATTCCACCTGAATATGTTCCTAAACTCTTATTGCGTACATCCCACAGATTGGTTTTTGTTAATAAAGACTCTACTAAATCTTTACGCTCACCTTTATTAGACACGCCTTTTAAAGAAGCGATATGATCAAGCATTACATACGAACTTACTTTTGGATAAACCCCAAATTCTTGTGGTAGGTAACCAAGAATCTCACGCACTTTAGATTTGTCATTTAAAATATCAATATCTCCTAGTGTTGCTGTCCCTGAATCTGCTTGTTGTAGTGTGGCTAAAGTTCGCATTAATGACGATTTTCCCGCACCATTTGGTCCAAGTAAGCCAAACATACCTTGTGGAATAGTTAGGGTTACATCTTTTAATGCTTGCACACCATTAGAATAGGTTTTGCTTAAATTCTTGATTTCTAATTCCATGTTTTGGTTGGTTTTTGGTTGGTTTTAATTAAATTATTGAGAGTTTTGGTTTCTAAAATGAATGACTCAATAATTGTTATAGTATTCTATAATAATGAATTATAACCGAAGTTATACTTTTTTTCTGACAACGACAAGTTAAGATTCTGTTGAGTGTAAATGAGTTGAAGAATTTTTGTAAAAAAAAATATTTAAAACTAGTCTTGATAAACTTGTCCGCGGTGCGGTTTTAATGCATCTCTAATAGGTTTCATATCTGATTCATTAACAACTAAGTAGGCTATTGAGTGAAATTCATTTATAACCTCAAATCCGGTGATAGTGATGTTCAGTTTTTCGAGTTGAATATATTCTTTTAAATGAATTTCATGGTGTTCGGCAATTTTACTTGCATCCGGACCTCTAAAATCCCAAATTAGCTTTAGTTTTCGCATTTCTTTCAAAAATAATTAATTAACGAAATATAAATATTTATATTTAAAAGAGGTGTAATAATGTAACTTTTTAAACGTTTGTTAAAGCAACTTGTATTCTTGGTTTATATTAGTATTTTTGTTTTTTAATGTAAAATTTTTTAAATGAATTTGAAGTATTTATTTTTTATTTTCCTTGCTGTTACTATAGCAAATGTTAGTGGACAATCTAACAAAAAGGAAGTGCTTTTTAAGGTGGATGGCGATCCTGTTTATGTTTCTGAATTTTTAAGAGTTTATAATAAAAATTTGGATTTGGTGCAAGATGAATCTCAAAAGGACATTGATGAATACCTAACTCTTTTTACCAATTACAAACTAAAGTTAAAAGAAGCAAAGACCTTAGGGTTTCAAGAAAAACCGTCTTATATACGTGAACTAGCCACGTACAAAAAGCAACTTGCTAAAAATTTCATTACAGATAACAAAGTTACAGATGAATTAGTGCTTGAAGCATATAATAGAGTTTCTAACGATGTGAAAGCTTCTCATATTCTAATAAAAATTCCAGAAAATGCAAGTCCTGAAGATACTTTGGTTGCCTATAATAAAATTATAAAGTTGCGCGATCGAGCTGTAATGGAAGGCTTTGAGCCAGTTAGAAAAGAAGTCCATAACGGACAAACTGTGTTTGGTGAAGATTTAGGATATTTTTCTGGTTTTAAAATGGTCTACACATTTGAATCTGCTGCATTTAATACTAAAATCGGTGCTATCTCACAACCTTTCAGAACCCAGTTTGGTTATCATATTGTATTTGTGCAAGATAAACGCCCATCGCTTGGTGAACGTACCGTAGCGCACATTATGCTTGTTAATAAACCAGGTGATTCACTAACAGGAAAACCAGAAACTAAAATTCAGGATATCTATAAAAAGATTAAACAGGGTGAAGATTTTGAAGCTTTGGCAAAACAATTTTCAGACGATGGAAATTCTGCACCAAAAGGGGGTCTGTTAAATCCGTTTTCAAGCGGTCAAATAAGCGCGAAAGAATTTGAAGATACTGCTTTTGGTTTAAGCGAAATTGGAGATGTGTCAGAACCTATTAAAACACAATTCGGTTGGCATATTATAAAGTTGTATGGTAAAAAACCAATCGGATCTTTAGAAGCTATGAAACCGGAATTGGAACAAAAAGTAAAAAGAGATGAACGTTCAAAACTAATAGATGAATCACTTTATAAAAAGCTAAGAGCAAAATATAATATTTCAACAAAACAACCGGCGTTAGATTATTTTGCTGGTATTTTAAACGATGATTATTTTAAGAGGTCATGGAAATTATCTAATGATTTTACAGGCGATAAGCCTTTGGTTAAAATTGGTAAAAAACAGTTTACTTATAAAGATTTTGGTGATTTCTTATTAGATGCTCAAAGTAATGCCGGAAATAAAACGGAATTTAAAGCACTAGTATCTAAAAATTATGAATCGTTTGTAAATAGTAATTTGGTTGCGTATCAAGAAGACAATTTAGAAGATGAAAACACTGAATTTGCTGATGTAGTCTCAGAATACAGAGATGGTTTATTATTGTTCGATTTAATGGAAACTACCATCTGGAATACGGCAAAATCAGATTCATTAGAAATAGAGAATTATTATAACACACATAAAGTTAAGTACGTCTTTCCAAAACGAGTAGACGCAGTTGTCGCATCTTCGAAAGACGAAAGAACTCTTAAAAAAGTCTCTAAATTGATGGAGGAAGGTATGGCTTTAGATCAAATAAAAGGACTAATTAATAGTAATGATAAAATAGATGTTATTTTTACTTCAGATGTTATGGATGAAAACCACCAAGCATTACCAAAAGGATTCGAATTTAAAAAAGGTATTTCAAAAATTTACAATCATCATAATGCGTTTGTGTTAGTTCTTGTGGATGAAGTTCTACCCGAAACACAAAAAACATTTGAAGAATCCAAAGGAGCTGTAATTAGTGATTACCAGCTTTTTAAAGAAAAAAATTGGTTGCAAGAATTAGGTAAAAAATACAAAATTGAAATAAATCAAAAGGCTTTGGAATATGTAAAGTCTCAAATAAAAAAGCAATAAGTGCGATATAAAATCATATTATTTTTTCTCTTAATTATTACTTCTTCATGTACCTTTTTTTTCAAAAAGACTGACGACAGAATTCCTGTAGCCAGAGTTAACGATGCCTATTTGTATTACGACGATATAAAAGATTTGGCTGTAGAAGGCATTTCAAAAGAAGATAGTACGTTGTTGGTTCAGAATTTTATAAATCGATGGGCAACACAACAATTATTTGTTGATGGAGCATTGGTTAATTTAAGTGAAACGGAACAAGATGAATTTAATAAATTGGTAAAACAATATAAAAATGACTTGTATACGAAGGCTTATATTGAAGCCTTGGTGAAAAAAAACATGAATACCACAGTATCTAAAGAAGAGGCTGAAACATATTACAATTTAAACAAAGATGTTTTTAGACTAAATGAAGAATTATTAAAATTCAGATATATTCATTTAGATGCAAACATTATCAATTACAATGAGATTGAGCAAAAGTTTAGACGTTTCAATAAAAAAGATAAAAAAGATCTTGAAGCCATTACCATTCAGTTTAAATCTTACTCTTTGAACGATACCATTTGGATAAAAGCGAGTCAGGTAGTAAACAAAATTTCAGCCATAAATCTCGAAAATAAAAATCAACTGTTAAAAAAATCTAATTTTGTACAACTCAAAGATTCATTAGGAGTATATTTGATGCAAATTAATGATGTTTTATTGCGAAATGATACAGCTCCTATAGAGTATGTAAAACCAACCATAGACCAAATCGTTATTAATAAAAGGAAGTTGGAACTTATTAGAGAATTAGAAAAAGATATTACAAAAGATGCTATTAAAAATAAACAATTTGAAATTTATAAATAATTTGAAACATATATTAATTCTGTTAATAAGCTTATTGGGTGTACATAGTATTTCCGCCCAAGAAATTATTAGCGACGAGGTTGTTAAACCTGCAACAGTAAAAAAAGATTCGGTTAGCACAAAAAACGCTAAAAAAGTAGATGGGGTGGCAGCTGTAGTAGGCGATTATATAATTTTAGATTCAGACGTAGATAAAGCTTACTTACAATTGCAGGCACAAGGTGTTAACACAACAGATATAAAACCTTGTGAGCTATTTGGAAAATTACTTGAAGATAAATTATACGCGCACCAAGCAATTCAAGATAGTATTCAGGTTTCCGATGCCGAAATTAGAAAAAATGTTGATTATCAAATTGAACAGTTCATGCAACAAACTAATGGTTCTATGGAAAAACTGTTAGAGTTTTATAAAAAGGACAGTGAGCAAGACTTTAGAGATGAAATGTTCGAAATAAATAAAGCCAATCAATTAGCGGCAAAAATGCAGGCTAAAATTGTTGACAAAATTGAAATAACTCCTGAAGAAGTACGCATATTTTTTGAAAAAATACCTAAAGACGAAAGACCAACTTTCGGTACCGAACTTAAAGTAGCCCAAATTGTTGCGGAACCTAAAATATTAGAAGAAGATAAGCTTAGGGTAATAAACAGATTGAAAGAATTTAAAGCTGATATTATTGAAAATGGCGCTAGTTTTCGTTCAAAAGCTGTGTTGTATTCAGAAGATCCTGGGTCTGCGAGTAAAGGTGGTAAATACACATTAAACAGAAAACAACCCAGAATGGTAAAAGAGTTTAGGGAAGTAGCATTTTCACTTCAGGAAGGTGAAATATCTGAGCCTTTTGAAACCGAATTTGGATACCATATTATTCAATGTGAAAAAATTAGAGGACAAGAATACGATGTTGCTCATATTTTATTATCACCTAAAGTGTCTGTTGAAGCTGTAAAAGAAGCAAAAGAACGTCTTGAAAAAATAAGAAAACGTATTGTAGATGGCGAAATTACATTTGCAGACGCAGCTAAAGAAGCCAGCGACGAAAAGGAAACGAAAAATGATGGTGGTCAGTTAATAAACCCAACGAATCAAGATTATAATTTTGAATTAACGAGGATGGATCCAGAGCTTTACTCACAAATTCAAAACTTAAAAGATAATGAAGTAAGTCTTGTATTAAAAGAAGAAGATAGATCATCTAAATCTAAATTTAAGATATTAATGGTTACCGATAGAGTTGACGAACATGATGCTGATTATGCGCGCGATTACTTGAAAATAAAAAAGTTGGCATTAGACGAGAAAAAGATAAATGCGATTGCAAAATGGCAAGATGAAAAAATAAAAGATACCTATATAAAAATTAGCGGAGAATTTAGAACTTGTGATTTTTCTAGCAACTGGTTAAAAAAATAAAGTATGTCGGATGTAGCTGCCATTGAACAATTTGTAAAACGATATAAAGATTTAAAAACCGAAATCGCCAAAGTAATTGTTGGGCAAGATGAGGTCGTAAATCAAATTTTAATTTCAGTTTTTTCTGGTGGTCATTCATTATTAATTGGTGTGCCCGGTTTAGCAAAAACCTTAATGGTAAATACCATTGCACAAGCATTAGGTTTAGATTTTAAACGTATTCAATTCACACCCGATTTAATGCCGAGCGATATATTAGGAAGTGAAATATTAGATGAAGACCGACATTTTAAATTTATAAAAGGACCTATTTTCGCTAATATTATTTTAGCAGATGAAATAAATAGAACACCTCCTAAAACACAAGCGGCATTATTAGAAGCCATGCAAGAACGGGCAGTAACTGTCGCTGGCCATCATTATAAATTAGAGTTACCTTATTTTGTCTTGGCAACCCAAAACCCTATTGAGCAAGAAGGAACCTATCCTTTGCCTGAGGCACAATTAGACCGTTTTATGTTTGCCATTAATTTAGATTATCCCTCGTTTAAAGAGGAGGTAGAAGTGGTTAAAGCAACAACTTCAGATTATCAGGCAAAGGTAAATGCACTTTTTTCAGCAAAAGAAATTACAGATTATCAACACCTTATTCGCCGAATTCCAGTAGCAGATAATGTTATAGAGTATGCTGTCGCTATGGTGAGTAAGACACGACCAAACAGCGATTCTGCAAACGAATTAGTTAAAAATTATTTAGATTGGGGAGCAGGACCACGGGCATCTCAAAATTTAATATTAGCGGCAAAAACACATGCCGCAATTAATGGCAAGTTTTCTCCAGATATAGAAAATGTTCAGGCAGTAGCGCATAGTATTTTGCGCCACAGAATTATAAAAAACTACAAAGCCGAAGCAGAAGGTGTAACTGAAACACAAATCATTAAAAGTTTGTTTTAGCTTTTAATGTTAATTCTTTATTAATTCAGCATTATTAATCTCAAAATATTAAAAATAGTATAATCATATTAATTTAAAATGTGACTATAATAAATTGCCTTGCATATTATTTGTATTGCGGGGTTTATTTTTAGTTCTATAGATTAATTTCGTAATTTGCATAAATTTAACAAATCAAATATTAAAATAGAACATATGGCATTTGACATTGACATGATTAAAGGTGTGTACACCAAAATGGCAGAACGCGTTGATAAAGCTCGTGAAGTTGTAGGAAGACCATTAACCCTTTCTGAAAAAATATTATACAATCACCTTTGGGAGGGAATCCCGACCAAGGCTTTTGAAAGAGGTAAAGATTATGTAGATTTTGCACCGGATAGAATTGCATGTCAAGATGCAACCGCACAAATGGCTTTGCTACAATTTATGCAAGCTGGAAAAAGTAAAGTAGCAGTTCCTACAACGGTACATTGCGATCACTTAATCCAAGCAAAAGAAGGTGCTACTGTCGATTTAAAACACGCAAATAGTGTAAGTAGTGAAGTGTTTAAGTTCTTAGAATCTGTTTCTAATAAATATGGTATTGGCTTCTGGAAACCAGGTGCCGGCATTATTCACCAGGTAGTTTTAGAGAATTATGCATTCCCAGGAGGGATGATGATAGGTACCGATTCTCACACAGTAAATGCTGGTGGTTTAGGAATGGTTGCAATTGGTGTTGGTGGCGCAGATGCGGTAGATGTTATGGCAGGTATGGCTTGGGAATTAAAATTCCCTAAATTAATTGGTGTTAAGTTAACAGGAAAACTTTCTGGTTGGACGGCGCCTAAAGATGTTATTTTGAAAGTAGCTGAAATTCTTACTGTAAAAGGTGGAACGGGTGCTATTGTTGAATATTTCGGCCCAGGTGCAATTGCTATGTCCTGTACTGGTAAAGGTACTATTTGTAATATGGGTGCCGAAATTGGTGCTACTACATCTACATTTGGATATGAT
>Ga0102812_10002007_pt1 | contig 13845 bp, 10 predicted proteins | sample ColrivemetaGS713_FD_79334 | JGI IMG/M metagenome (GOLD analysis project Ga0102812, IMG submission 79334) | Estuarine microbial communities from the Columbia River estuary - Flood tide ETM metaG S.713 | ecosystem: Environmental > Aquatic > Marine > Intertidal zone > Estuary | place: USA... | reverse complement strand
TTCTTCCCTCAAATGAAACCAGAGAAAAAAACTCCTTCTGTTGAATTAAATGAAGATGAAAAAGGATTACTTAAATTGATTGAAACTAAATCTCCAATTTTATTAAACGACTTAAAAGCATTAACGGGATTAAGTAATAAAAAATGGGACAAATCATTAAAAGGACTAACAAAAAACAACTTAGCAAAAGTTAATAATACTGTTGAAGGTTTATTTGTTGAGATAGTTTAATTAAATTTAAAATTTCATTCCTGCAAATTTAGGAATCTAATCATATATAAAGGAATTACTTAAATGTAGTTCCTTTTATTGTAAGTACTTTTTAAACTTACATTTTAGAAAGCTATTTAGTACTACAATTAGCTAACTTTTGTTAAAAAATAATTATCTATTTTTACTATCTTCGAAAATTAATTATCATTTTAAAAAATTAAACATGTTCAAAAAATTAAAGGGATTTACGCGTGCATTCTGGACAGCAAATATTGTTGAACTTTTAGAACGAGGCGCATATTATGGTGTTTTTATTGTAATTACGCTTTATTTATCACGAATTTTAGGTTTTACTGATGTAGAAGCCGCACTTATTTCTGGTTTATTCTCAGGAGGTTTATACCTATTACCAACATTTGCTGGTGCATTGGCCGATAAAATCGGATTTAAATATTCACTTATTATTGCATTTACCTTATTAACTATTGGGTACTTTGGTTTAGGGGTATTACCAACCGCTTTAGAATCAGCTGGTTTGGTAAATTATTCGGATGATATTGAATTTACAGGTTTAATTGAATCTACACAAAGATGGGCTATTGTGCCAGTTCTTATCATTTTAATGATTGGAGGTTCATTTATTAAATCTGTAATTACTGGTACTGTTGCGAAAGAAACTACGGAAATAAACCGAGCTCAAGGTTTTTCTATCTTTTATATGATGGTAAACATTGGTGCTTTTTCAGGTAAAACAATTGTAAAACCTTTGAGAGTTGCTATGGGAGATATTGGTTTAATTTACCTTAATTATTTTTCTGCGGCACTTACTTTTATTGCATTAATAATGATTGTTTTCTTTTATAAAAGCACCAAACACCAAGGTAAAGGAAAAACCTTTGGCGAAATTTGGAATGCGCTAATAAAGGTATTATCTAATGGAAGATTGATAACCCTTATTATTATAATTACAGGTTTTTGGATGGTACAGCACCAATTATATGCTACTATGCCAAAATACGTACTTAGATTAGCTGGAGAAGGAGCTTCACCATCTTGGTATGCAAACGTAAATCCACTTACAGTAGTGTTAACAGTTACTTTGGTAACAAGATTGATGGCAAGCAAAACCCCGTTATTTTCTATGACAGTAGGAATGTTTATTATGCCACTTTCAGCCATTGCAATGGCATCTGGAAATTGGTTTAGTGGAGGCGAAATTGATCTTGGTATTATTAGTATGCACCCTATTGCACTTATGATGGTTGCAGGGATTGTTTTACAAGGTTTGGCTGAATCGTTTATTTCTCCAAGATTTTTACAGTTTTTCTCCTTACAAGCTCCAAAAGGTGAAGAAGGCTTATATTTAGGTTTTAGTCATTTACATTCCTTTTTATCATCTATTGTAGGGTTTGGATTATCTGGTTATTTATTGTCTAAATATTGCCCTGAACCAAAATTATTTGAAACACGTGAAGCTTGGGAAGCAGCGTCAGCAAATGCACATTATATTTGGTATTATTTTGCTGCAATTGCATTGGTTTCTGCTATTTCATTAATTATTTATGGAAAAGTAATCGAACGCTTGGATGCTAAAAAAAGTTAAACTCACATTTCATTTGTTAAATATAAAAAAGGAACTACTTAATTGTAGTTCCTTTTTTTGTGATTAAATTTTAAACTCGCTATTTATTACTCAGCATTGTAAAAACCTTTCAAAGCATTTGTCATAAATGTATGATCATCTACTCCACTTGTTTCCTTAACTGAATGCATTGCCCACATTGAATTACCAACATCAACGGAACGTATTGCTAACTGACCCGCTGATACGTTACCTAATGTGCTTCCACCAATCATATCCGAACGGTTTACAAACTTTTGATAAGGAATTGAATTTTCCTTACAAATCATTTCGAAAACAGCACAAGAATTACTATCTGTAGTATATTTCTGATTTCCTTCAATTTTAATAACGGGACCAGCATTTATTATTGGCCTATTAACTGGATCGTGTTTATCAGGATGATTTGGATGTAAACCATGCGCCATATCAGCACTAACCATAAATGAATTATAAATTGCACGCTGGCAATCTTCTTCATTCTTACCTTGTACCGTTAAAATTCTGTTTAATATATCTTTTAAAATAGGAGAACCTGCTCCTTGCTTTGAGCGACTTCCAACTTCTTCATTATCAAATATTGCAAGTACATTTGTAGTATTACCCTGCTTAGAATCTAAAATAGCAGACAAACCAGCATGTACCATAGCTAAATCATCTAATTTCCCAGAACAAATAAACTCATTATTTAAGCCAATTATACTTCCTTTGGAAACATCGTATAAATTTAAATCTACTTCTAAAATATCTTCAACAGATACATTTATAACCTCGGCTATTTTTTTAACTAACAGCAAATCTTTATTCAATTCTTTAGTGACTAATGCGGTAACTGGTAACATATCAGTTTGTTTATTAAGCGCAATCCCCTCATTTACTGTTCTATTAAAGTGAATTGGTAAATTAGGAATTATTAGTATTGGCAAATCAATATTTACCAAATGAGTAATAGGATTTAGACTACTTTTTCCTTTACAACTTATTCTCCCAGCAACAGATAAGGGTCTATCTAACCAAGTATTTAAAATAGGACTTCCATAAGTTTCTGTATTGAATTTTATGTATTTCTCTTCAACTGAAATTTCCGGCGACGGTTTAATTTTAAATGTTGGAGAATCGGAATGTGCTGCAACAATTTTAAAACCACTATTTTCAATTTCAGCAGCGCCCATTTTAAATGCAAATAAAGATGTGTCGTTTTGACAAATAAAATACTTACCTCCTTTTTCTATATGCCACTTATGTTTAAGGTTTAGCTCTAAAAAACCATCTTTCAATAATCTATTTTTTAAATTATCAACTACATGGTAAGGACTTGGGCTGTTATCTATAAAATCTAATAAATCTTGAGCGTGCTCTAGGTTTGAGTTCATAAAAGAATCTTTAAATTAAAACAAAATTTTGAATAACAAATATAAACTATAATAAAGGATTTCTACTATTTCTAAAATAATGAGTTCTAAAATATTTTTAACCATTTTTCGTAAAAAAACCTTCTAAATTTTAACATTAAATTAACTATAATCAACACTTAAAAATGACTATTCGCATCCTTTTTAAGAGTTAAATAGTTAATTTTGATACAATTCAATCAATCTAATTAACAATTTATAATTATGAATAAAAAAACGAATACACTGATAGTAAGTATTACAATTATTTGTTTAAGCATCGCTTTTACAAGTTGTAAAAAAACTAATGAAACAAAAGAAAATATGACTGAAAATATCCTGTTAGAAGAATGGACTGGACCATACGGAGGTGTACCTTCATTTGACAAAATGAATTTAGCTGATTTAAAACCAGCCCTTGAAAAAGGAATGGAAATAAACCTTAAAGAAATTGATGCTATAACCTCTAATCCTGATGCCGCAACTTTTGAAAACACCATTGTGGCAATGGAAAAAGCTGGACAAGAATTAGACCGTGTTTTTACATACTACGGAATTTTGAGTTCTAATATGTCATCTCCTGAATTTAGAACAATTCAAGGTGAAATGGCACCTGTATTATCAGAATTCAGATCTAAAATATCTCAAAATTCTGAACTTTTCAAACGTATAAAAACCGTTTATGACAATGCTATTGAAAACCCGTTAGAAGATGATCAACAACGTGTTATTCAGCTTATATATGAAGGATTTGCTATGGATGGTGCAGAATTAGATGATGAGAAAAAAGCTCGATACGCGGAAATTAACAAAGAACTATCTTCTTTATATACTAATTTTTCAAATAATATCTTAGCTGATGAAGAAAATTATGTAGTTTATTTAACTGAAGATCAATTAGGAGGTTTATCCGACGGAATGATAAAATCAATGGCTAAAATTGCTTCAGACAAAGGACAAGAAGGAAAATATGCTGTTCCAAACACACGATCTTATATGGATCCTTTTTTAAAGTATTCAACTGAAAGAGAATTACGTAAACAAGTTTGGAACAATTATTATTCTCGTGGCGATAATGCCGATGAATTTGATAACAATGAAAACATTGCAAAAATTTTACGTCTAAGAAAAGAACGTGTTGGTTTATTAGGTTACGATAATTTTGGAGATTGGCGTTTGCAAAATAGAATGGCAAAAACACCTGAAAATGCAATGAATTTAATGAATGCTGTTTGGCCAGCTGCTATAGCCAGAGTTGAAGAAGAAGTTACAGATATGCAAGCTGTTGCAAACTCAAATGGTGATAATATCACAATTGAACCTTGGGATTACCGTTTTTATGCTGAAAAAGTACGATTAAAAAAATATGATTTAGACTCTGATGAAGTTAAACAATATTTACAATTAGATAAATTGACCGAAGCATTATTTTTTGTTGCAGGTGAATTATTTAATTACAATTTCACACCAGTTCCAGAAGGTTCGGTTTCTGTATTTCAAGAAGATGTAAAAGTTTGGGAAGTTACAGATAAAACAAGTGGTGAACATATTGGATTATGGTATTTAGACCCATTTGCGCGACAAGGAAAGCGTTCAGGTGCTTGGGCAACAACATACAGAAGTCATTCAACTTTTGATGGTAAAAAAACAGTTTTGGCATCTAATAATTCCAATTTTGTAAAACCTGCTCCAGGAGAAGCTCTTTTAGTTTCTTGGGATGATGCTACTACGTTTTTACATGAGTTTGGACACGCGTTACATTTCTTTTCTTCAAATGTAAAGTATCCAACTTTAAATGGGGGAGTTCGAGATTATACAGAGTTTCAATCTCAAGTTTTGGAACGTTGGTTATCTACAGACAAGGTTATAAATCAATTTTTAGTACATTATAAAACTGGTGAAGCAATTCCTCAAAATTTGGTTGATAAAATTAAAAAAGCTTCCACTTTTAACCAAGGTTTTTCTACAACTGAATATTTGGCATCAGCAATAATGGATATGAAATTTCATATGGCTGATCCAACAGATTTAGATGTTGATGCTTTTGAAAGAGAGACTTTAACTGAATTAAATATGCCGAAGGAATTAGTAATGCGCCATAGAACACCACATTTTGGTCACGTTTTTTCAGGTGAAGGTTATGCTACGGCTTATTACGGTTATATGTGGGCAGATGTTTTAACATCTGATGCATCAGAGGCATTTGCTGAAGCTCCAGGAGGTTTTTATGATAAAGAATTAGCTGCAAAAATGGTAAAATATTTATTTGCACCTAGAAACTCAATGGATCCTGCAGAAGCTTATAGAAAATTTAGAGGTAGAGATGCAAAAATAGATGCATTAATGAGAGATAGAGGATTTCCTGTACCAAAATAAAATTACTTAAAAGGTTGTTCTGAAATATTGACTTTTTTGTTTTAACTAAATAAACGATTTAATATTCAACTAATTATAAAATTTTATAATCCTGTATAGAACAACCTTTTTCTTTTTAAATTTCCTAAAAAATGATTAACTTGTAGAGTCATATATGAAAGCACTCATTAAAACCAATGTGACATGAAAAATATAGATTTACTTCTCAAAAAAAAGTCAACACCCATTATTTGTTTACTTTTCATTGCTCTAATTGGGTTTCAAAACCGTAGTTATTCAAATAATATAATTGTAAATGATACTATAGAATTTAGCCAATATAAAGGAATTGTTTTAGACAGTAAAACTAAAAAACCTCTTGCCTTTGCTTCTTTATTAGTAAATAATACGAATATTAGTTCTATAACAAATACACAAGGGGAATTTCTTTTAAAAGTACCTAAAGAATTTAGTCACAACCGTGTAACAGTTTCCTTTTTAGGTTATACTAGTAAAGTAATAGATTTTAATGATTTTATTAGCAATGATGAAATTGTTATTAAACTTGAAACCCATATTGAAGAGCTTTCGGAAATTAACATTAATATAAATGATGCAAAATTTTTAGTACGTGAAATGCTTAAAAGGAAAGGTGATAATTATTTCGATTTCCCAACTTCAATGACGGCATTTTATAGAGAAACTATTAAAAAAAGAAGAAATTATGTATCTCTTTCTGAAGCGGTGGTTGAAATTAATAAGCAATCATATTCAAGTAATAGAAGTGACCTTTTAAAACTTTTTAAAGCGCGTAAAAGTACTGATTACAACAAGCTAGATACTATTACTCTTAAGCTAAAAGGTGGCCCGTTCAGCACCTTACATATTGATATCATAAAAAATACTGATAATTTTTTTAGCGAAAATATTTTTGATAATTATGATTTTACCTTTGGTAATTCAACAAAAATAGATAACAGACCAATTTATGTGGTTAACTTTAAACAAAAATCTTATATTAAAGAACCTTTGTACTATGGTAAATTGTATATAGATGCCAATACTTATGCCCTAACAAGTACAAGATTTGAATTAAACTTAGAAAATAAACAAGAAGCAAGTAGGCTTTTTATTGTAAAAAAACCAAAAAAAGCCAATGTTTTGCCAACGGAAGCCGTTTATCAAATTAATTATAGAGAAAAGGATGGACTTTGGTATTTTGGTTATAGTAGAATTCAATTAGGTTTTAAGATTGATTATGACAAACGTTTGTTTAATTCAGTTTATAATTTAACCATGGAAATGGCAATTACTGATTGGGAAAAAAATGTTGATGGCATATTTTTTAAACCACGAGAAAGAATGAAATCATCTGTTATTTTAAGTGATGAAGCGCAAGGTTTTTCAGATCCGGAATTTTGGGGAGAATTCAATGTCATTGAGCCCGAGAAACCAATTGAAAATGCCATCAAAAAAATTCAAAAACAATTAGAAAAAAATAATCGTAATTAAGAACCTTAATTTACTGAAATATAAAGTGATTTTGATATTAAACTTAATACGTTTAGAATATTAAAATCACTTTAAATTCTATTATCACCGTCTAAAATATCACCAATTCCGCCTAAAATACTTCCTTCCCCTCTTCTTTTTGAACCAGTTTGCGGAGCCAAAGCTAAAACTCTTCCTGCTAATCTGCTAAATGGCAAAGATTGAACAAATACTGTTCCTGGTCCTTTTAAAGTTGCAAAAAATAACCCTTCACCACCAAAAACTGTATTCTTAATTCCACCAACAAATTCAACATCATAGGCTACGTCTTTTGTAAAACCAACTACACAACCTGTGTCTACTTTTAAAACTTCACCAGCTTTCAACTGTTTTTTGCTCATATTTCCACCAGCATGTACAAATGCTAAACCATCTCCTTCTAATTTCTGCATAATAAAACCTTCTCCACCAAACAAACCTCTTCCTAATTTTTTTGAAAACTCTATACCAACTGAAACTCCTTTTGCAGCGCATAAAAATGCATCTTTCTGACAAATAAACTTCCCTCCAATTTCACTCAAATCTATTGGAATAATTTTACCTGGATATGGCGCTGCAAAAGAAACTTGCTTTTTGCCAACTCCACTATTTTTAAAAATAGTCATAAATAAGCTTTCTCCAGTTAACATTCTTTTCCCAGCAGAAAAAAGTTTCCCTAAAATTCCTTCATCTTGATTAGATCCATCTCCAAAAATAGTATCCATTGAAATTCCATCGTTCATCATCATAAAGCTTCCAGACTCAGCAACAACTCCTTCTTGTGGATCCAGTTCTATTTCAACATATTGCATTTCCTCACCGTGTATGTAATATTCTATTTCATGTGCATTCATAATATCTTATTTTATTTATTTTTTAGTTTTCAATTTAATACTCCACTCAAACTCATATTCAGAAACTTGTTCACCTTGTTCATTTAAACCAATTGATTTCATAACAATGGTTTGTCCTTCCCCAGTAGCAATAGTTCTTTTTAAAGCTTCATCAATTAAAACACCATCATTACAAGTAAATGTAATTTTTCCAACTGCTTTTTTAGTGAACCTTCCAGTATGATTAGTAACTAACATTGAAATATTGTTACCACTTTCTTTAATTTTTTTTATAACAATTGCTCCAGTTGTTAACTCGGCTGCCATAGATTGTACAGCAAAATACATGGATTGAAACGGATTTTTATTTATCCATTTGTGCGTAACAGTAACTATAGCTCGAGAACTATCTAGCTCTTTTAATTTAACACCGCACAAATATGCGGAAGGCAATTTAAACATTAAAAACCGATTCATTTTTTTTACAGTTACTTCCATATTGAATAATAAATTTTAGCCAAGTTAACTAAATTAAACGAGCACAAAAAGAACTTTTTTTGTTAAAGAAATGTTAAATTATAGTACTATGTGTTGCATACTACTATCTTTTATATATATATTTGCATAAGAAACTAATAAAAATCACAATTATGATAACTCAAAATGATAAAAATTACAGCTCAATAACACATTTAAGTGGTTTTGCGGGATGGTTTATTCCATTTGGAAATATTATTGCTCCACTTGTTTTATGGGTTGCTAAAAAAAATGAAAGCGCTTATATAGATTCCCATGGGAAATCAGCCGTAAACTTTCAACTTAGTTTAATTGTTTATGGTTTTTTATTAGCCTTGTTAATAATACCAATTGCCATTTTTACCTTAGGCCTAGGATTAGTTGCAATTGTTTTAGGAATTATACCAGCAATAATTTTAAAATTTATTTTAATAATTTCTGCCAGTATAAAAGCGAATAATGGGGAGCAATACCATTATCCATTTACAATAGAATTTATAAAATAGCAGTAAGCTTTTAACAAAAAAAATCTTAACAAATGAAGATAGAGAACACAAAAGCACAAATGCGAAAAGGAGTTTTAGAATTTTGCATACTCTCCATATTACAGCACGGAGATGCGTATACTTCAGAAATTTTGTCGCAGCTAAAAGACGCAAAACTATTAGTTGTTGAAGGTACTGTGTACCCACTACTAACTAGATTAAAAAATGCTGGTTTGCTCAGTTATCGCTGGGAAGAATCAACATCTGGACCACCAAGGAAATATTATGCCTTAACAGAAACTGGAAAATTATTTTTAAAAGAATTAAACACAACTTGGAGTGACCTTGTAGTAGCAGTAAACTTAGTAACTACCAATAAACCAACAGAAAAATGAACAAAACAATAAATATAAATTTAGGAGGTGTCTTCTTTCATATTGATGAATTAGCTTATCAAAAATTGAAACTTTATTTAGATGCCATTAGAAGATCTTTAAGTGATGATCCACAAGGAAGAGATGAAATTTTAAATGATATTGAACATAGAATTGGTGAATTACTTTCTGAAAGAATTAAAGATGCACGTCAGGTTGTAAACGAAAACGACATTGATGAAATAACTAAAATCATGGGGAAACCTGAAGATTATTTAGTTGACGAAGAAATATTTGAAGATGAGCCAACATATAAATCTAGAAGCTCTTCAAAAAAACTTTTTAGAGATTCTGAAGATAAATTTTTAGGTGGTGTTGCCTCTGGTTTAGGACATTATTTTGGAATAGATGCTATTTGGATGCGAATTATTTGGCTAGTGCTAGCATTTGGTTTTGGATTCGGTTTTTTAGTATATCCTTTATTATGGATCTTAATACCACAAGCAGAAACTACTGCTGAAAAATTGCAAATGAAAGGCGAGCCTGTTAATATTAGTAATATTGAAAAAAAAATTAGAGAAGAATTTCAAGAAGTAACATCTCGTGTAAAAGATGGTGTAAACGATGTTACAGAAAAAGTTAAAAACTCTGATTTTAAAAAAAACGTTGGTAACAAAACCAAATCGGGGTTACAAGAAATATTAGATACTCTTGGAACGATTTTAATTACACTATTTAAAGTTTTTGCAAAATTTATTGGTGCATTATTAATATTTATTGCAGCAGCTACATTAATAGGTCTTATTATTGGTGCTTTTTCCTTAGGAAGTTTTGAAATTTTGGGATTTAATGATTTAATTCACAACCCACCTTTCTTTTACGATTCAATATTACCTACTTGGCTATTAATACTCTTTACATTTATAGCTGTAGGAATTCCATTTGTAGTATTGTTCATGCTAGGGTTAAAAATCCTTTCAAGCAATGTAAAATCATTTAGTACAACAACTAAATTATCTTTATTAGGCATTTGGATAATATCACTATTAGGATTAGGTTTTGCTGCTATTAATTTTGCTGCACAAACAGCTTATGATGGAGCCTTTAACCAAACGGAAGAACTACCTTTTGTGGCTACAGATACGTTAAAAGTTAAAATGATTGGTAATGAAAATTTATCAAACAGAAGTGAACTAAGAAGGCGTTATTCTTATGAAACTGTATACGATAATGATGTCCAAAAATTATTTTCTTCAAGAATAAATATTGACGTAAAACCAACTGATAATTCGAATGCAACTGTTAAAATTAGAAAAGAATCAACCGGTAAAAGCAGGCTTAATGCAAATAGTAATGCAGAAACTATAGATTATCAGTTTAATTTAAAAAATAAGGATTTACAATTAAATGGCTATTTTTTAACTGATATTAAAAATATGGCTAAAGATCAGTTAATAGACATAACAATTTTTTTACCAGTAAATACTATTTTATATTTAGACGGTTCTACACGCACATTTTTAGATGATGTGGACAATATTCAAAATATACACGATAGAGATATGCCAAAGCATTATTATAAAATGACTGAAAATGGGCTTGAGTGTTTAGATTGTGATCCTACTATTTTTGGTGAGCGTTATAAAAAAGAAAATGGACATTTCAAATTAAACATTGATGGTAATGGTGTTGAACTTAAAGTAAACGATGGAGACAATAATGCAGAAATTAAAATTGACGAAAATGGTGTAAAAATTGAATAATTACAATTCAGCGTAACTAATCAACAATTCATCCAACAATTTTATTAAAACTTTTATAACCAACATACATTTGAATAAATTAAAAAACTAAACAATGAAAACATTAACTAAAATTACAGCCTTATTCCTGCTATTAATTTCTACAACATCATGTTTTATGGATGGGATTACAGGAATAAAAGGAAATAGAAATGTCGTATCGGAGGACAGAACTATTAGTTCAGACTTTGAAAATATTAAAGTTCAGCAAGGAATAAATTTATATATAACTCAAGATAATTCAACAGAAATTAAAGTTGAAGCTGATGAAAATATTATAGATTTATTAATAACAGAAGTACAAAATAATGAACTTAAAATTTATTTTGAAAAAAATGTATATAGAGCAAAAGCACGAAATGTATTTTTAAGTACAGGTAATATTAAAAAAATCAGAGCATCAAGTGGAGCTTCAGTAAAATCTGAAAATACAATCCAAACAAATTCTCTAGATTTAGATGCTAGTAGTGGAAGTTCTATGAAAATTTATGTAAATGCTGAGGAGGTTACAACCGAAGCATCAAGCGGTGCAAATATTAATGTATATGGTAAATCAACAACATTTTCAGGAAGAGCAAGTAGTGGAAGTGGTATAGATGCAGACGAACTTGAATCTGTTGATGCGTACACAAAAGCAAGTAGTGGAGCAAACATTAACGTAAATGTTACAGGAAAATTAACGGCAAAAGCGAGCAGCGGAGGAGATATAGATTATGAAGGAAATCCTACCAGTGTAAATAAGGACACCTCTTCAGGAGGTAGTGTATCAGGAAGCTAATTCCAATTTATATATTTAAATTGTTAAACCAGTTCATTTTATATGAGCTGGTTTTTTATTTTTCAATTATAATAATTTTAGCTAAAAAATGATAACTATCAGTATTATTAGTAATATGTTACCTATTTTTGCAGCTTAATTAAATTTATATAGTTATAAAAGTTAAAATATGCCCAACGAAAATAATTCACATACTTTTCATATCCCTGTTATGGGGTTATCTTTTACTTTAGATAGTCCTATTAAGGTTGCTAAGTATGGTATTTCTTCGGTTATATCAATTGTTGATGATGTTATTGTAGAAAAAATAAATGAGTATTATTCATCTAAATTTGAATTACCATTTAAAGCGACATCAACAAAAGATGAAGATTACAGAGCTAAAAGAATTACCTCTTATCTAAATACAATTGACACAATTGTAAAACAAAAATTTGAAGACTTAAAGAAAAGTTTTGACCAAAAAAGTAGTGAATTTGAAAAATATATGGAAATGCTTCCTGATATTTCAGAATTAAAACAAAGTTTTGTAAAAACTATTCAAAATAATCCAATAAAAGAAGAAGTACATAATTGGATTCAAAACAACCTAAAACCTGGTAGTATTGATGTAAATATTATGACAAAGCTTGACAAAGCTAACTATAAAGGAAAAGAAAAATTACCTACTGAATTTAATGACGCACACGCTGCATTAAGAGGTTTTGCAAACAGTAATTTAGAATCTTCAATTATATTATCTGCCGGTATGAACCCTAGATTATATAGTTATTTTGAAAATTTTAAAGACTTCTTTCCAAGTGAGGATGGATACTTAAAAAAGAAAATCATTTTAAAAGTGAGCGATTACAGATCAGCCATAATTCAAGGTAAATTTTTAGCTAAAAAAGGATTGTGGGTTTCAGAATATAGAATAGAATCTGGTTTAAATTGTGGTGGACATGCATTTGCATCCGACGGATATTTAATCGGCCCTATTTTAGAGGAATTTAAAGAAAATAAAGATACTTTAAAAAAGGATGTTTTTGAAATTTTAACTGGTGCTTTAGAAAATTCAGGAAAATCTATTCCAAGTGATTTAAATTTAAATATTACTGTTCAAGGTGGTGTTGGAAATTCAAAAGAACATGAGTTTTTATTGGATAATTACAATGTAGATTCAGTAGGTTGGGGAACTCCTTTTTTATTGGTTCCAGAAGCTACTACTGTTGAACCTGCTACAATGGAAACTTTAAAGAAGGCTAAAGAAGAAGACCTGTTTTTAAGCAATGTTTCTCCATTAGGAGTTCCTTTTAATAGTTTAAGAGGAAGCTCCAATGATATCATTAAAAATGCAAAAATAGCTGATGACAAACCTGGAAGTCCTTGCCCAAAAAAATTCTTAGCCTTAGGATTAGATGAAAACGACAGGCCAATTTGTACAGCTTCCAGAAAGTATCAAACTCAAAAAATTGAAGAGTTAAAAGCTGAAAAATTTGATGAACAAACTTTTAAAAACGAATATACGCTAATTACCGATAAAACTTGTTTATGCGAAGGTTTAGCGAATTCATCTTTAATTGAATATGGTGTTGAAAGAAAAGGTGAAGATCAAGGTGTTGCTATTTGTCCAGGTCCTAATATGGCATATTATACTAAAGTAGTTTCTCTAAAAGAAATGGTTGGTCATATTTATGGAAAAAATAATGTGATAGATGTGGATAATAGACCTCATATGTTTATTAAAGAATTGAGCATGTATGTTGATTATTTTTCGAATAGAGTAGACGAAATTAAAGATTCGTTTAATAAAAAACATGAAAAATATTTAACCTCTTTTCAAACTAATTTAAATGATGGTATTGCTTATTACCAAAAATTATTTTCAACCACTGTAAACAATTTCGAAATTAGTAATGAGAACTTATTATTGGAACTTCAACATTTAAAAAATGAATTGTTTGAAAT
>Ga0102812_10002006_pt1 | contig 13849 bp, 7 predicted proteins | sample ColrivemetaGS713_FD_79334 | JGI IMG/M metagenome (GOLD analysis project Ga0102812, IMG submission 79334) | Estuarine microbial communities from the Columbia River estuary - Flood tide ETM metaG S.713 | ecosystem: Environmental > Aquatic > Marine > Intertidal zone > Estuary | place: USA: Columbia... | reverse complement strand
CGTACCAGGTAAACCATTGGTATACATCCATAAGTACTCTACTGGTCCATCTCCTCCGGTAGGTTCCGCAAGACTAACGAATGGCTCAGGGTCATTACCTGGGGCACAAAGGTACTGGTTGTAGCCAATCGCGCCAGGGTAAGTAACATTGATACATTCTGGAGTCCAACCCATATCAAAGGTTAAGTTAACCTCATACGGCGCTAGCGTGAAGAAGTCAGTCATAAGTGTAACTGGATCCGCATCGCTGTCTAGCGCATCATTACTTCCTTGATTGGGGGTGGTGACATCATAACCAGGTACGTTGCCAAAGGTTATCTTGTAAGTGCCAGGGGGTACTTCAAAAAGGTATAAACCATTAGCATCTGTAAAGGTCGTTAGGTCTACAGGATCTGATTCCGTATTTCCCGTCAGGTTAACTTCTACTCCTGGAATACCAGGTTCTCCGGCATCCTGAATCCCGTCACTATCGGTATCTACCCAGATAAAGTCACCAACAGCAGCTAAACAGTCATCAATTATCGTGAATTCAGTAATAATGGTGGCTTCACATTCATCAGGGTCAGTCGGAATGAAAGTTGCGATTAGTTCGTATTCACCGAGATCTAGTTCTGCTGGGTCTATTTCGGTGACGATTACACCATTAAGGGTAAAGATCATATTGCCCGAAATACTCGGATTAGCACCGAGAGGAATGGGGGCTTCTAAAATGCAGAAGTTTATCGGAGGTAGCTCTATGAGGTTAACGGTAGGATACTCACAAACATTCGAGATCGACAAGGTGTCAAAACCATTAGTAGTTACTACGCTATACTGAATTTGATCCACCAGGCGGAAGGCAAATTCGTAAACACCAGGTTCTACTTCTACGGTTTCCTGCGGGAAAGTTATTGGAATCGGTGGGTTTGGTGGATCTCCATTAGGTACAAAGAACAAACCGCTGCCGTCAATGATGGTCCAGGTTTCGTTCGGGTAACTTTGGATGGTAAAGATTTCACTGAATTGACCGTTATCTTCTGTGGTAGAGTTGTTTAAACAGTGACAGGGATCGGCAATCACCCCGTTAGGTGGAACGTAAATACCACCATCTACGGTTAGATCAATTTCTCCCGGATCAAGTACATAGATACCTGTCATACCGTTCATTCCTGGAACGATATCACTGTCCGTTGCATCATCTCCCAGATTAGAAGCCGTATAGTCGAAACCGTCAGGAATAACAAACTGGATGGAGTAGCTGCCAGGGTCAAGACCGAGGAAGTAGTACTCGCCATCATCATTGGTAACGGTAGTGGCAATAACTACACCGTTGACATCCTTGAGATTAACGGTTACGCCAGGAACAGAAGGTTCGAAATCGTCCTGCTGACCATCATGGTCAATGTCTTCCCATACGTAGTTACCTATACCTGAAAGGGGTACTAAAGTAGCAGAACAAGTTGTCTGACAACCATTGGTATCCGTTACGGTTACGGTGTAAGTGCCTGGGGCGAGATCGGTGATGGTTTGCGTATTGGCGCCATTGCTCCAGCTAAAGCTGAAAGGAGCCGTACCACCGGTAACATCAACCATCAATATACCATTGTTGCCAAGCGTAGAAGGTTGTACTTCCGTCACGGAACAAGATGGAGTAGGGAAGGTCGTAACGGCAGCGAAAGCTGTTTGTACACAACCATTGGCATCCGTTACCGTCACACCGTAAGTACCAGGAGCAAGATTGGAGGCGGTAGCAGTCGTGGCGCCATTGCTCCAAATGTAAGAGTAAGCAGGTGTGCCACCAGTAACATTCGCTACCAGGATGCCTTGGTTAACATTGCTACAAGTACCACTATTCTGGGTCACATTCACCAACAAAGGCGTTGGTTCAGTAATGGTTATGCTATTGGTCGCCTGACAACCATTGTTGTCCGTTACGGTCACTGTGTAGGTGCCGCCGGAAAGGCCACTGATTGTTGATCCGATTTGACCATTGCTCCAAGCGTAAATGTAGGGAGAAGTCCCACCACTTGGTGTTGCTGTTGCACTGCCATCGGTATCGCCGCCACAATCAAGGTTTACCCCGTTAAGGTTAACGACCAATTGAGCAGGTTGAGAAATAATCACGCTGGCGGTTGTTGTACAAAGATTCACATCCGTAACGGTAACAGTATAAGTACCTGCACCTAAACCGTCAACCGTAGCAGACGTAGCGCCATTGCTCCAGCTGTAAAGGTAAGGCCCGGTACCACCGCTGGCCGTAACGGTAGCAGATCCGTTAGTGTCATCAGTACAACTGGGACTGTTGCCATTGGCTACTGCTGTAAGTAATTGCGGTTGACCTACCGTAACGTTGGTTTCTACGACACAGCCATTGGCCTCGGTAACCGTTATACTGTAAGTACCAGCCGTAAGGCCGGTGATTTCGTTCGTAGTTTGTCCGTTGTTCCACAAGAAAGTATAAGGCATTGAGCCACCAGAAGGGATCGCTAAAACACTTCCGTTGTTGTCTCCGAAACAAAGGGCATCCCGTGGGATCAGGTTGACGGCAAAGTCGCTGATGACGTTGATTGTAATGCTTTCTGTTCCTATACAGCCATTGGCATCCGTTACTGTTACGGAGTAGGTGCCGCTGACGAGGTTAGTGACGCTTTCGGTAGTTGCACCAGTGCTCCAGTTGTAAACAAAAGGACCGACACCTCCGATGACAACGGTTCCGGCAAAGCCAGAATCTTCGGTGCCACAAACAATGGTTTCGCCGGTGATGACAACGTCAATTTCCTGGGCTTGGGTAACCGTAAAGCTGGCGACAGCTGTACATTCGTTAACATCCGTAGCAGTAACGGTATAAGTACCCGCTGGTAGTCCAGTGATCGTTGCACCCGTCTGGCCATTGCTCCATGCGTAGCTGTAGCCGGGAGTACCTCCACTGGCTGTAGCGATGAGGGTAGCATCGGCAGTACCGAAACAGTTGACGGGGTTTGTGCCTTCGATACTAACTTGTAGCGCAGGAGGAGAGGTAACGGTGAAAGAATTTTGTGCGGTACAACCGTTAGCGTCGGTGATGACGACGGTGTAGAGACCAGCCGTAAGGCCATTAATTGTCTGTGTATTACCACCATTGCTCCACGCAAAAGAGTAAGGTGCATTACCTCCACTAGGGAAGGCGGTTGCTGATCCTGTATTTTCTCCTACACAAAGTACACCGGATCCACTAACAGTTACAGCAAGGTCGTCAATAATATCGATGAAAATAGATTGAGCAGCAGAACATCCGGTGGCATCCGTTACGGTAACGGTATAAGTTCCTTCAACCAGTCCGTTAATACTAGGAGAAGTTGCTCCGGTATTCCAAAGGAAAGAGAAAGGAGGGGTGCCGCTGGTAGGTGTAGCAAATGCTGAGCCGGTGTTGCCTGCTCCACAAACGGTAGTTGTTCCTGTAAGGGTAAAGGAGACACCAGGTGATTGTAGTATGTTGATGGAGGCAATATCCGTACAACCATTGGCATCGGTGACGATGACCGAATAGTTGCCAGCGCTTAGTCCGCTGATCGTTGCGCCTGTTGCGTCATTGCTCCAGTTGAAGTTGAAGGGAGCTGTCCCACCAGTTACCATAGCGGTGGCAGTACCGTCCGTACTGCCCGGGCATAAAATTGGTGTGCCTGTAATGCTTACAAACACATCAGGAGGTGCCACGAGTGTCGTACTTGCCGTTGTGATACAACCATTACCATTGGTGACGGTAACAGAATAAGTACCTGCAGCGAGGTTGCTAATTGTTTGGGTATTAGCACCCGTGTTCCAAATAAAACCGAAAGGACCAACGCCCTGAGTGATAATAGCTGTAGCAGAACCATTGTTCACTCCACAGGTGTTAGGATTGCTTCCTGCTGCTACTACCGTAAAAGCAGGAGCAGCGGGGACATTCACGACGGTAGTTGCTACACATCCGGCAGCATCGGTAACGGTTAAGCCGTAATTGCCGGGGGCGGCATTCATTACTACTTGTTGAGTTACACCATTACTCCACTGGTAAACGTAGGGCATTACGCCATTCTGAGGGTTGGCAGTAGCAAAACCATCATTCGCACCTGGGCAGGTTTCTGGTGTACCAAGACCTCCCAAGGTTAGATTAGAGTTATTAGTTAAGTTGATACTGGCCGATTGTACACAACCATTGTTATCTACGACGGTGAGTACATAAGTACCCGCACTTAGATTGAAAAGATTGGGCGTATTGGCACCGGTATTCCACGAAAGGCTGTAAGGAGGTGTTCCTCCGTTAATGGTGGAGAAGATGCTACCATTGTTATCCCCAATACAGTTGGGATTATTACCATTCAGGTTGATAACAATAGGAGGGGGCTGGCTCACAAATCCTGTGGCGCTTGCTGTACATCCATTGGCATCCGTAAGCGTAACGGTATAAGAGCCCGCAGATAAGCCAAAAATGGTTTGTCCGCTGGCACCATTGCTCCACGCATAGGAGTAAGGAGGTTGACCGCTAGAAGGAAAAGCGGTAAGGCTACCATTGCTGCCACCTGGGCAAGTTACACTACCGGTGTTAACACTCACCGAAGGAGGGTTGACATCAACAGTGATACAAGTAACCGGGCCACATAAATGGCTATCAATAATGGTCACACAGTATTGGCCACTGGTGACGTTAGTGATGGTTTGGGTCATAGCCCCGTTACTCCAGTTATAGGTGTAAGGAGGAACCCCTCCTACGGGGTTGGCAGTGATAGTGAATGGATCACTACAAAGGTCGTCAGCAGTGAGGGTAGCAGTAACTTGCGTCGGTTGATTTACAACGACACTGTTGACGATGGTTTGAGCTGCCGCATCCGTAACGGTCACAAAGTAAGTACCTGCCATTAGGCCACTTATGGTTGCTCCTGTTTGACCATTGCTCCACTGATAGGAATAAGCGGGTACTCCTCCACTAGCAGTGGCTGTGACACTGCCGTTGGGTAGATTGAAACAATAGGCGTCGGTGACGGAAAAAGATACTTGCAATTGTGCGTGCAGGGATATACTCCCCCCCAGGCAAAGCGCTAGCAGAAGCATCCAATTAGGTAGTAAGCTCGAAAAAGCTTGTTTCCAGGGTAGCTGTTTTGTCATGGTAGATTAATAATTTATTTTTAAATACTTCAAGCCTCTGATGCATAACATCAGTGATAGGGGCAGCTGTTCGCAACTGCCAGTTAAAAAATTCAGCACAAATTCTCCGATCAAGCCGGAGGCAAGTAGGTAAGGGAAAAATAACGGTGGGGAAGATGATACAACTTACGTTGTTCCATGTAGCCACAAATTAACAAAAAATTTGACGACTATTCAACGTATTTGTCATAAATAAAAAAAATATCACATAGGTGAAAAAAAAAGAGTCGTGCTGTCAAAGACAACACGACCTGCTAATAACAAATTATAATCCCATGATTCTTAAGGCTTGGGAGCCATATATTTTTACCGCACGAAATAGTTTCGTGTTATCTTTGTCTATTAAACAAAGGGCATTTTTCGTAGATAGTGAAGTGTGTAGATTAGTTGCTGAGTGCAGTTATTAAACTGCGAGAAGATCATAATTATTGTGATCTTTATAAAGAAACAAAATCAAGAGGAGAAAAGTTTCGCGGGAAAAAGTGAGTCGCATCACTCTCCCCAGGTGATACGACTCAAATACTTATAATCCCATGAACATTTGCGAATATATAACAGCCGAAGCTGTTTTTATTTTTGGTATTCTCTTAGTGGTTGTGTGTCTGATTTGGAATTTGGTGTAGTAAGTCAGATTTAATCCCTTTCATCTGACTTACTACTCACAAATTAATATCCCAAATACTTTTCCAAGTTTGAAAGTTGATTCGTTCATCAACGTTTCCTTTGTTTGACATTACAATAATGAGGATAAATAATGCCTGGCACAAAGACAAAAAAGGTAATTTGTGATTTATTAAAAAGTCTTTTTAAGTTATAAATATTTGACTATCAGTTATTAATGATTTGTGTTTGTGAAAATTTTACTTGTTTTTTCAATGCATTTGTCGTGAAAAAAAATCTGTTTTTTTTTAAAAAAATGATTCATTTGCTTTGAAAGGGGATTAAAACGGGTTTTGGAAGCTAGGATTATTCACAAATGAGGTATCGGTAAGCGTATGTAAAAACGCGATCAATGCTTGTTTTTCTTCTTGTGTTAAGTCAAAAGGTCTGATGTTAGGATCTTCATTTTCTACGCCATGGCCCCCTTGAGCATAGTTCTCTAATACTTCCTCAAGCGTTTCAAAACGGCCATCGTGCATATAAGGGCCGGTGAGCGCTATGTTTCTAAGGGATGGCGTTCGGAAAGTACCATTATCAAAGAATACTCCATTGACCGCTCCTCTACCCAGGTCTGCAAAATCAGCCAGGGAGGCTACATTGTCCAATCCGTTGTTGTGGAATTTGTTATCGGTGAAATTAGGCCCGCTATGGCAATGGGTACAACCGGGGTGTTCAAGCGTAACGGCTGTTTCTACCTCAAAAAGCTCAAGGCCAAGTTGTTCTTCTTCCGTAAATTCCTCTGAAAGATCATTGAACCATACCACCTTGTCGTATTTGCTATTACCACTGATCAGGGTCCGCTCAAATTGGGCAATAGCTTTTACTGCCAAATCCCGGGTGATCTCTGACTTGCGATCAATACCAAAAGCCGCTCGAAACAAGGCCGGATAATCGTTGTGATTCCGCAATTTCGCTTCAACATTTTCCCAACTATCGTTTAATTCATCGTGCGCTTCGATGGGCAGAAAAGCCTGGTCTTCGAGACTAGCAGATCGGCCATCCCAGAAAAAGTCTTTTTCCAGGAAAACCAAATTGACCAAAGACATAGAACTTCGCGGTGTGGGGATACCTTGGATACCTACGCTTTTAGCCATTCCATCAGTAAAGCTTTGCTCTGGAAAATGGCAGCTAAAACAACTCTGGGTACTGTCAGCGGAAAGAATAGGGTCAAAAAACAACATTCTTCCGAGCAGAATCCCCTGTTCCGTCATTGGATTATCGGCAGGGAGGTTAGGTTGCCCAAGGAAAGAAGGGAATTCCAGCTCGTAAGCCGTGGGAGAGGAAGGGCCTGTAATCAGTTCGTCGGGGCAATTATCGCAACTTGGCATTTCGTCATCATCGCACGCTAAAAAAGTGCAGCAGGCAAGGCAAGCTCCGAGGAAAAGGAATTTAAAGGAAGGATTCATGGTTCGTTCAATTTTTAGCTGGATAATACGATTGATTGAATAATGCGGAGGAGTCGGTTAAAGTTTGTAAAAATGCGATCAAATCTTGCTGATCTTCGTCACTGAGATGTAAAGGTCTGATGTTGGGATCCACATTTTCAGCATAATGGCCTCCTGAGTTGTAATGCTGCACAACTTCTTCAATGGTGCTAAACCGTCCGTCATGCATGTAAGGGGCCGTCAGGAGAATATTTCTTAAAGTAGGAACCCGAAATTTTCCATTGTCGTATTTGTTGCCACTGATCTTTCCAAGCCCCCGGTCCGAGAATTCATCCAGAGAGCTGGTTTCCTCTAGACCATTGTTCGAAAAATTAAGATTGGTAAACAAAGGATCGGTATGGCAGTGGCTACATTCGGCCATGGGGGTGGTCGGATAGCCTGCGTCGAAAAAAATCGTCCAGCCGCGCTTTTCCTGTGGCGTAAATTGTGTTTCACCCCGTTGGACCTGGTCGAACTTGCTATCGGCGCTAACGAGCGTGCGTTGGAATTGCGCCAGTGCTTTGGCCGTAGTCTCCTGGTTAATAGATGCACCAGGGAAAGCCTCCTGGAAAAGCCGTGGGTATTCCGGATGCTGACGAAGTCGTGCTTGGATAAGATCCCAATGATTACCCATCTCAAGGCTATCGCCAAGCGGGTGGAGGGCTTGTTCTTCAAGGCTAGGGCTGCGTCCGTCCCAGAAAACACCTTTATAATGAAATCCAATATTGAGGAGACTGGGAGCCGAGCGCTGCCCCATTCTTCCGGCAATACCTCTACTTACCGCTCCTCCATCGGTGAAAGCCAACGCAGGCTGGTGGCAGCTGGCGCAACTAATCGTACTGTCCAGTGATAGCATAGGATCAAAAAAAAGCGCCCTGCCTAAAGCTACCCCTTCGTAAGTGAGAGGGTTGTCAGTTGGGATTTGCATTTGAACAAAGCCTGCTGGCTCAGGTACGGGGAAAGGGGTAGGGGTTTTATCGCAGGCCGTAAAGAAGTGGAGCGATAAAAGGGTGGATAGCAGGAGGAAATAGTTGAACCCCTTAAGATCGAGATTCAGTGGCTTAAGCTTAAGGGGGGGGCGATGTTTGCTTGGGCTTGGGATTGGGCCAGTGCGAGTGCGGGTTCCAGTGCGAGTAGGAGAGGAGCGGGCATAGCGCCCGCTTGTGGGAGGGTCCCACCCAGCTGACCGGACCGCCGAAACTGCTCCTTCTGCATCCTTGGCAAAAGGGCAGGCGTCATCATCTGCTCTGTGAACCAGAGCAGCCATACAATACGCTAAAACACCGCTGAACGCTCCTCTGACAGGAGGAGTTACTTTCCTATGATGGGGCTGGTAGCTTGTCAAACTACCAGCAGAGTGTAAATTTAATACCTTTTTGTTAGTTTGCAAGGTAAAATAAAATTAATTATTTATTTTAAATGCATTGCTGAGGTTTGTCCAGAGCCAGCCATAAATGTCAACATTGTTGGTATGGTCTTGCGTATTTTCCGGGATGCTGATATCCAGATAGTTGCCATCGCGGGATAAAACATCGTAGAGGTCTACGGTGAAAGTCATGCTTGCCAGATTGTCTTTTTGGATAACCAGGGGCTTATTCATGGTCAGTGTTGTAAACAACTCGTCTTTGCCTACGTGGTAGGTTAGCGGGTCTGAAAATTGGCCATCGCCATCAAGATCGGCACGGGCTTCAATTTTAGCAAATACGTAACCTCTGGCCCATGACCAAAAATTTTGACTCAACGGATGACCAGCAGCATAATCGCCCGGTTGGGTGGCGTTAAGTTCTCCCGTAAGACCCAAGCCAATTTTTATACCGGTATATACGCCGGGTTCCAGATCCGTGAAACTGAGCTTTATTCCTTGTTCCGCCGCCGCGGCATCATAAAAATCTTCGTAATCAATCAGTTCAACTTCTGATACCAACTGCCCTTCTGCGCTACCTTCTTTGATTAAGGTAATGTCGGAAACGTAGTAATTGAAAAGCTGAAATTTAACGGGACTGCCATCAGGGTAGGTGTAGACCTGATCAAACATTACCAATGGAGCGTCCTGGTAGGTTGCTTTAAAGGTTAAGTCCAAAGTGCCTCGACCTTCCTCACTGTCTGAATCACAGGCAGAAAAAACAAGGGTGGCAGCAATTAGTAATAAGAATAGTTGACGCATGGTAGTGGTTTTTGAGGGAATAGAAGTCTACTATATAAACAAATAATCCCCATCAAAGTTAAACCGGTTACTGCGCTAAAACCTCTATTAGTTTGAAGGATTGTGTAAGGTTATCGACAAATTGATTTTTTAGCGCAGTGGTGTCCGTTTGTCGAACGTTGATCCCTGAAAACCATCGGGAAACATCATTTTCTATCACCAGCACCGGATCGAACCCTTCTATGAATATTGTTGGGACATGTAGATCAAGCTGTAGCTCCCGGAGGAAATCAGCACCATAAATATTGATGACCCGAGGAATCGTATCAATGGCAGTGGTATCTTGAAAATATTCGATCTTGGCAAAGATATAGCCAACTTCGGCACCAAGGTTCATCTGCCCTGGTTTCGGAGCCAAAGGGTGGCTGTTGGAAACCGAAGTGGTAATGGCACTGTTCACGGGTTCCCTGATGCCAAAGGTTGCACCCAAACTCGTAAGTACACCACTAGGGGCAATCGTATTAAGGGCGATGCTTCGGGTTGCCCGGTCAATGTCTGCAAATAAATAATCATCTTGTGCCGTAATCATGCTCGTATCGGTACCACTGGCAATACTAAGATCCAGGGAGTCGGTAATCATCAGCGTTTCTCCATTGCTCAGGCTCAGGGCTAAATCTGACCAATAAAAGCGAATGCGCTGCAGACGGAAAGGGTTGTTGTTGGCGTCGAGGTAAAAGGTGTCCAGACGCAACGGCACCACTTCGCCGGAATAAGACCAAACATTATCGAAACGAACTCTTAGCTGAGGAAACGTGCAACAATCGGGGCACGCTTCATCGGCATCCAACGCAAAATTCGTAGCGCGCGTATCCAGGCAACCCGGGATAGGTTCATAACATCCGGACAAACAAAACACTACTAGAAGTAAGAGAACGATCCGCATGGGTGAGGCCTATTTTTTCTGCGTTTCCCGCATGATTTTTTTGACGATTTGCTTTACCTGACTGGAAAACTCCTTGTTGACGATCCAGTTGTAGTAATTTTTATCCCTTTGTAAGACGTCTGCTACGGCCTGACCGTTGTATTTGCCAAAAGCAAAAACGATTTTTCCGTGCTGATCATACTTCATCTTTTGGGTCGCATCAACAAAACGGGTGTCGTTGGTGAAGTCATGGAGCAACTTGATATCCGGTTGAATCGCATCAGGTATCACCTGGCCATCTCCATCTATATAGTCCTTTCCTTTGTACATGTCCAGCTGCCCCATAAAGACATCAATGGTTGCCTTCACGTCGGCCATGGCGTCGTGAGCGTTTTCAATTTCTTTCTGGCAATAAAAACGCAGGGCTGCAGAGAGGGTACGCGGTTCCATTTTATAGAAAATTCGCTGTACGTCAATCAATCGGCGATGGTCGATGTTGAATTCCAGGCCAGCACGATCAAATTCTTCCATCAGCATTGGAACATCGAAACGATTGGAGTTGTAGCCGGCTAAATCAGCATCGCCAATAAAGTCAAAAATTTCCTGGGCGATTTGCGGAAAAAGCGGTTTGCGTGCTACGTCCTTGGGCGTGATACCGTGAATGCCCATGGCTTCTTCTGAAATAGGAATACCTGGATTGACCAAATAGGTTTTTTCCTCGGGAGGCTTCCCTTTGGCCGAATATTTGATCAGGGCAATTTGAATAATTCGATCGCGAATAACGTGCAGACCAGTAGATTCAATGTCAAAGAAAACAAGGTCTTTGCTGAGTTGGATATCCATGTAAGGGCTTAATTTCGGGCAAAGGTAGACAAAGAATTGCGAAAGAACGTACCGTCATTGTACAATGGTTACTCCATTTATAGTCCGTCAAGGCAGGATTTGTGAAAAGATGACGCCGCTATTTTTTTGACTCGCAAGGCAAAAAACGTAGGCAACGCAGCGCGTTGACGAGGCTTTTTAACGCAGCGAGGCGGAAAAAGGGCAAGTCAGAATTCACAAATCCCGCCTTGGAGGACTATATCTTATCCTCAGGCCATTTATTCCGGTAACAAGCGCTCAAAACCTTCCGTCGCTTTACTGCGCAACTGCCCCTCTTCATCACTGTAAATAAAATAGCCTTCCAAGTCTGCCTGGGCTGCTATCAGGGTATAGGCAGCATCCAGGCCTAATACCATGCAGGCCGTTGCAAAACCATCAGCAGTAGCACAGTCATTCGCCAGGATAGAAGCACTCAACAGGTTGCTGCGTTCGGGGTAACCCGTGAAAGGATTGATAGTGTGGCTGAATTTTTGACCATTGACTTCGTAATAATTTCGGTAGTTGCCCGAGGTCGCCACGGCTCGATTAATCAGGGGGATAGCTGCCTGCATGTCAGTAGGGGAGGCCTCCTCTTTGGGCAGGGCAATGCCTACTCGCCAAGGTTGGTCTGTACCACCTTTGTTCCCTGAGGCGACTACTTCGCCTCCTATATCCACAAAATAGTCATTGATACCTCGCTGCCGCAGGTAGGCGGCCACCAGGTCTACGCCGTATCCTTTGGCGATGGCCGAAAAGTCGAGTTGGGTGCCCGGAGTGGCTTTGTCCAGCTGAATTGCGGAGGGACCGTAAATAACCGAGTCATAATCAATCTTATCTAATCCTACGAAAGCCATCAAGGAATCAATCTTCAAACTGTCCACCGCCGTAACCGGCCGCTTTTCCGTGTACCCAAAACCCCAGTAATTGACCAAGGGCATAATGGTTGGGTTAAAATTGCCCGCCGTAGCTCGGGCAATCTTCAGCGACAACTCCAGGTTGGCCAGAAAGTGGGGAGCCGCTTGTAATGTTTCGGCATCAATTGCCGGCAAATCACCATGGTTGAAACGGGAAATCAGCGCCTCCGGAATGTAGGTCGAAACCTCTAAGTTGAGTGCGACCAGCAGAGAGTCAACACTCGTCTTTAAGTCGGTCATCTCCCGACCAAGGTAGCTGACCTTATAATAGGTACCCATGGTTTCTCCCTGAATGGTTTGCACCTCCGTGGTGGCAGTTGTGCTTTCGGAACGACAGCTTGCCAGGAACAACATGCTCAAAAAAAGAGAATAATAAATAGTTTTCATAAGGGGAGTATATGGAGGGTTAAATCATCCGGCGACGTTCCCACCAGCCATCCAGCGAATAGCGACCAGGACCCATCAGTAGCAATACCAAGTACGCAGTGCCAAACAACAGCGCCGACTCTTTATCGCGAATGGAGTCACCCCAATGAACAATGAACGCTGCCACCAGCATGGTAATCAAGGACGGGATCGCAGCCCACCTCGTAAACAAACCCGCTACCAGTAAAATAGCACAAACAACCTCCGCAAATACCGCAAGGCTTAGGGACGCTTCGGCTCCAATGCCCAGTGGATCGCCAAATTTGATCGGCCCTGCCGCGAGTAATTTCTCCAATTTACCCCAACCGTGGTTGATGACCATTAACCCACCAAAAGCAAGGCGTAGTAAGAGCAAGGATATATCAGTTGCTTGTATTTTTGACATCATTAGTTAATGATTTTTTGGTTCCAGCAACCAAACCTTGTCCGGCAAGGTATCCGTTATCTGATAACGTTGGTAGATGGAATTGGTTAGAAGATTATGCGGATGATCTGTTCTCAATAAGATAAAACGTGGCTTTTGTGCCAAAATATGCTCCGCCTCCTGGGCCAGGTCAATCTCCAGCGCCGCGACGTGATGATCGTAGAAGAGCAGCGAGGAATGTACGTAAGGCGTCAGCCCTTGCTGACCCAGTAAATGGTAAACAATATGATGATAATTGCCCGTATACACCAACTCTCCCGGTGCCAGGCGTTCTTGCAAAGCGGCGGTCACCAGGCGGGGACCGTCCATTTTGTTTTGAAAATAAAAAAACAACCCTGCCGAAATCCCAACGAAAGTAACGATCAAAAATGGTTTGATCCATCTGGCGGAAACCTTGCGCAGCCAGGCTTGCTGCTGCCGCTCCGGGTCAAACCAGCTGGCGGCCAACAGGGCCAGTGGGGGCATCATCTGTATTTGGTAATGTCCAAAGGTTTTGCCCGGCAACAGGGTCATCACCGTTACGCATCCCAACCAAAGAAGTAGGAACCCTTGCCAATTGCGATCCTTCGCCAGGGGCTCCCTCACCGCAAAAATGGCCAGGAAAGTAATAGGGAAATAACGTCCAAAAAAGGCCAGCGCAAATAACAGGCGATCTCCCCAACTGGCCTCAACCGGATACCGACTGGTCACGTCAAAAGTATAAAACAGAAAAGCTTCGGTTTGACCAATACTGGCGTAGTAACCATAAGTCAAAGCCAGGGGAAGGAAGAAAACCAGGGTAAGCGGCAAGCATTCCTGGAAGACACTCCGAAAAAGACGTTCTTTCCGCCACCCTTGCCACAGCAAAAAGAGCCCAATGGCCAAAGCATCGGCAGCAATGACGTACTTGATCATAAAACCCGCACCCAGCAATAAACCCGCGAGCAAAAAATGAGG
>Ga0102812_10002003_pt1 | contig 13858 bp, 9 predicted proteins | sample ColrivemetaGS713_FD_79334 | JGI IMG/M metagenome (GOLD analysis project Ga0102812, IMG submission 79334) | Estuarine microbial communities from the Columbia River estuary - Flood tide ETM metaG S.713 | ecosystem: Environmental > Aquatic > Marine > Intertidal zone > Estuary | place: USA: Columbia... | reverse complement strand
CTCACATTTACGACTTGCTCTTTATCGGTTCACTACTTCTGCTTGGTTATTACATATATCCTGTCAGCCCCTTTAGTGGAGAATATTTGACCAACAGAGCATCTTCTAAGCGCATCAGTTATAGAGTTATAAACTCTTACTCTGGATTTCTTAGGATTTACGTGGGACTTCTTATCAAAACTATGAATGGCTTCTCTTCCTTCTTTTGAACCTTTACCTTTTTCAGTTTTTGACTCTTGAACCTTCTTACCACCTTTCAAAAACTTCTTGGCTTTTTTCTCACCTTTTCCTATGACATTGGTGGGATCTATATTCTTGCCTAGGGTTTGTCCTTTATTATCTCCTTTTACTTTGTTTGGTGTTTGGAGTAATATTTGACCACGATCCCCTTCAGAAATCATAGCCTTTGCTTCGCTTATAATATTAAAAATATCAACCATTCTTATACTTTAAAAGGAATTTGCTTAAAGCCTTCTTTGCCTTGCCTTTACCCGCCATGTTGACCCCGATGTTTCCAGTGGTGGTCGCACCAGGGGACATCTCCTCCATCAAAGATTTAGCTTCAGATACTAGGGAGGATAATCTCTCTACTAAGCTTGCAAGTTTATTTTCTGTTGTTTCCTTAATCGGTTGTGGCACAGCCTTCTTTACAGGCTTTTTACCTTCCGTAACTAACGAAACAAAATCATCAGTAACTTGAAACTTACTGACGTCAGGAGCCCCTGCGGCTTGGAGAGTAGATTCTTTCAGTGCTGGCTTTAGGCCATTAGGATCCTTTGCCATGGACTTTAAAATATCCGTAGCAAAATCACCCACAGAAATATCAGGAAAAAACTTATCGCTCATTTAATTAACTATTAAATTAATTACGAGCCTCAGCCCTTAGCCTTCTTACCCTTCATCTTAGCTAGGAGAGCCGCTGGCATGCCCTTCTTCGCCTCTGCGACTTGCTCTTCCTCTTCCTCATCGGCTACGATCTCCTCAGCTAGCTCGGTAAGATCTTCATCCGTGATGTCTTCCATCTCGCTGATTACGCCAACCATGAAGTCAACGTGCTCGGCAAGCTTCTCATCAGAGATAGCCTCTTCTAACTTTGATTCACAGAGTGGGCAAACGTGGGCTTCTACAGCCTCCTCAAGTTGCTCCTCTTGCTCATCTTCCACCTGAGCCTGTTGGGCTTGTGGTTGTTCAACTGACTCGGTGAGCTTTACGCCACCCTTACCCCAGAACGACTGCTGAATGATTTGATCGACTTCTTCAGCTAATATTTGTTTCTTCATAGTTGGTCCTAATGTAAAATTTTACCTACATATATTTATACACCAAGATAGAAAATTTTAATTATTTTTTTTTAATTAAATTTACTTTCCAATTATTTTAGATCCACAAGTTAGTATATCGCCAACATGGACAGGCGTTACTCCATTTATTTTAATTAAATAATCATTAGGAGTAGAAGCTCTAGTGGGATCACTTAATGGCATTGCAAATGTATTATGCCCTACTCCACATGCCCGAGTCCCAGGGGATGTATGAGGAGTAAATATAGTTCCCTGAGTTAGAACTAATTTCCCCTCATAAGTAACTGTAGTATTTGGATTAAATGCCACTGTAGAAAACCCACAGTTAGTGCATCCAACATCCTTACCTGGGGGTATGTGAGTATTTGCGTCTGACAAATCGGTCATAACCGCTAACCTACCTCGGCCTGGAATCATCATAATTATCTATCGCTTTCGTTTATTATAATTTGATCATTAGGGATAGAAGTTCCATCAGGAATTCCAGATGGTCGCATATTCTCCCTGGTTATAACATTCTGGATAGGGATGTTGTTCCTCCACCCAGCAGCCAATCTTGTTACAAGTGCGCCTGGGCTAGTGTATGCGAGTCTGCCTATAGTATTAGCAGTGCATCGTCTAAAGACATCCCACCAAGTAAGACTACTAACATCGGCTAATACAGATAATTTATCTACCAGGGAAACTAAGGTAGATTCTATGGGAACTTCTCTAATCTCGACTGAAGGCTGAGTGTTACTATAGGTTCCACTAAAGTAAGACTTGCTAAAGATTGAAGAGCTTGGGCTGTATGTAAATAAATTACCGTGAATGTCCTGGTCAAAATAACTTTCATAGGTGCCAAAATATGGGGTTCCAATTGAGTTATAAACATTTGAACTCTCCAATGGAATCCGAGTAATTGTATTATTATTGACATCAAACGATGGACTTAGATTTAAACTTCTAGTTATTAAGTTATCACTATAAGTTGCTATCTTAGATTTTATGTTAAACGGATTGTGCGCAGACCCCTTCCCAGGAGTTAAAATTATTCCTGCGGGTAGATTTCTAAGTATTATATTTTTAGATATGACACTTCTGTTCTCATCTATCCCTCTTAGATTGAAATCATCTTGCTGTAGATCAAGTGAGCTTGTGTCCCTGGCGTAATGAATCATCGGGTCAGAATAATCAAGATTAACCTTTATTACATTAAGTGAATAATTTCTAGAATGATTCACGGCTTCTTCGTCAGGTATCCTTACGTAGGAAGATGACAGTATATTTATTACAGAGTTAGGATTGTCTATATCCCCGATAGTATCAAAATTAATTTTGAAATACATTGGAGAAATATCCGCAGATGAATTGTAGGTAGAACTGAATTCGTTTGCAGTTTGTGGGGAAGATACAGTTAGAGTAATTCCTATGTCTGTCCCCAGCAACCTCAATAAGTTGTATCTTAGCGGGGGTGGGATATATTTCGCTGAAGATAGTTCATTAGAGGTAAGAAGTGGTGCTTGGGTTGAATCAGAATACTGTGCCGATAGGTAGTATCCAGCCCCATCACCTATGCCTAAGTATGAAGATACCCCACCTATTTGTTCAGTGGGCATCCCAGAGTTTCTTAAGTATAAAGGACTTTCTATTCCATTTAATTGGGATGTTGGTATGTTAGTCTCTAAGTCTTCTAATAAAAATCTTATTCTCTTTAAATCGTTCTTTGTGCTTAAATTTGATTGCTTTGAGTAGTCTGGACTAGATGAACTAAGTTCAAATAATCCCATAGCGATTTGCAGACCTAAGTAAGATTCTCCCTCTACGGACAGGGATACAATTTGATCATTGACTTGAGAATTGTAAGTGTAGTAAAAATAATTAGGATCAAACTCAGACAAGGTCCCAGCGACTAAATGATTCTTGATTATCTCTAAGAAGTCATCTAAATTGACTCTCGTTCCCCCAAGGGTGTGTATATTACTAAGAGCTATTAGAAGATCTTCTTTGAGGCTTATTATAATTTTGTCATGAGTTAGAGAATCAAAGTATTCCTCAGACCAAACAGAGCTTGCCCCTTCTCGGTTTATAAAGTAATATATTTCTTGTGCGATTGTATCTTTGAATATTGTTAGATATTGTGAGTTAGCAACTAGAGTGGTGCTCACTGATGGGTTTGTTCTAAAGAAATTAAATCTATCATCAAATAATCCAAATCTCTCATTGTAGCTAGAAGAAGTTGATGATTGGCGCAATAAATTAGGGCTGTTTAAATTTAATTCTTGCTCTGGTTTCGTTGGTATAGAATTTAATAATCTTTGAGAAACTGATTGTGAATTCTGAATTACAGATCCTGCCACTCTGCTTTGAGTTTGAGTTATACTCGTAGATGGTCTGCCTACATTAATTGTGCTGTTAGTTGATGATTGTGTTATAACGCTGTTATTACTTGGCTCTGTTATACAATCACTTACTAACTCAGATACACATCCTTGCCAAAACTCATTTGTTGCAAAATCATTAGGTAGACAAAAACCGGAAGCATCTTCATCACCTGGGTATGGTGCTGCTGGATCAAAAGGATATCCGTTAGATTCCGCGACATCCAAACTAGCCTCTTCAAATGAGCAAGGCACTCTTCCTCTAGAAATTGCCCTTATTGGCAATCTTTCTAACTCAGATTGACTGTAGGTTCTCGTAGGATCGGTGCAATAAATTATATCTACTTGACACTTACTATATCCTCTTCCACCTGTTGTTGGCCCGCCACCACCGCCGCCTGATGGTTGCCCACTAGGGGCGACTGCGGAAGGCGTGAATGGGTTATTGGTCCCTGGGCTTCCTGGGGATCCTGGACCCGGTCCGCCTCCTCTTCCTGGCTGAGGCCCCCGAGGTCCACCTTGTCCAGGCCCAGGGATATCAGGGCCGCTGGGCGTTACAATGCTTTTTAATGGAGTAAATACAGGCTCGAATCTTCCTGGATCCGGTATGTATACTGGGGGGACAGAAGTATCTGCTGTAGTGGTTGGCCTAGGCTCCTCTCCAGGAAAGAATTCACCGCATGGAAATCTAATCGGGAGATTAGGCATAGACTTTAAACTGTTACGCCTCTAAGTCTGACCGTCTCAATTACTTTGTATCCAACTAAGTATAGATTAAATAAAATTGCTTCTGTATTGCTTGGGTCACTAAAGATTGGATAATTATCACTTGAATTAATTATAAGATTATTGATATCGTTAGTTGCAAAGCTCTTTACTATCAATGGTAATGTTGGAACTGTAGTTGAGTAAGGGATTACAGGAATCTCAAAAGTGTTTATTGCACCCGCACCATATTGCTCTCGGCTTCTAGATGTGCTAGCCCACGCTCCTTTGTAATACACTGCCTGCTGTGATTGGGGAGCATTGCCAGGGACTACGCCAACATATACGCTGTGAGGGCCCATGTCTTGTCCGAAACCACAAATAGCTTCTGCTCTTACTATTATGGACTTCAAATATCTAGAGTATTTATCCGATGGCTCATTTGCCACTGGGGGAAATAGGATAGGAGTCGCACTAACTAAATCTTCTTCATTAATGAACCAGTCTTTGGGATTTTGGTAAGTTCCTATAGCATTCCCTGGATTAAACTCCTGGAATATCAATTGGGGTTCTGAATTGAATATTGTTTTTTCAGTAGGAATGTAGAATGTCTGATAAGTAGGCCGCTCTACATTAGGTATAGTTGGTATTCTACTTATTACGTCGGTCCTGACCTTCTTTAGCTCGTAATCAAGCTCTGATTGAGTTACAACAGGATTAGCTATTGACAGTGATGGAACTGCGGCTGCTATGCCTGCACGTTCATTGTAGGATAGTTCGGTTGTTCTAAAGAAAGGTCTAATATCAATTATATCAGAGGATGATATAACTGGGACGCCTTCTGAGTTTAGATTTGCATTCTTCCTAACTACGATGTAAGCTATCGGCAGGACTGATTGTCCGACCAAAGCTATGCTAGAAGTGCTAAGGCTCTCATCTAGAAGAGGGCTTATATTCATCAGGTCATCTGGTGCCGGGAACGATCCTCTAATCGTAGACCCAGAGCTACCAAATCCCGTATTCTGGCCTAGCTCATCACCGAAGTGAGCCAACATTTTTATTGTGCCGTCAGGGAGCGTGCTATCGTCTGTGGATGCGAAGTTCTTATTAGCTCCATTAACATCCAAAGCTTGTTGAATTCTGTTGCTAAGTTGTTGGAAATTAACTCCAAGTCCTGCGCCATAAACTATTCCAAGTTCTGCCTTAGTTATTACAGAGGCATTGCCATTAGCAAATTTTCCTATTGTTACAGAGCTTGTGTCTACTGGCTTTGAATAAATAAATAGTAAGTCAACTCTCTGGGTTGCAGCAGTTAAATATACCTTTACTCCTTGTTCATTGTAGTAAAAGTAATCTTCATCATTAAATCTTGGGACTTCTATGTTTAACTCATCAGGGACATCAACCACAGCAGTCCTGGCGACCCCTCTCCATCTCTTTATAAATGCTGTTTCCGCCGATCCAAGACGGGAGAATCCAATTGTGGCTTGGAATGGATCATACTGTCTTATAAAGTAAGAAGTGGATGGTAGCTGTGAATTTCTAGAATCATTAAAATTATTCCAAAGAACTGCACCAGCCCCTGGGTATGGGGGTTGCCCAGTATCCTGCTCCGTGCCAGTTATAAGGGCTATCTGTGCCTTAACTGGTGACATGTAGGTTCTGTCAGCAGTATCTGGTATAAACGCTGGCTTAGTGAAGGCTCTTTCAACCAATCCGTTTAAATTTATAGCAACAGCTTGTTTAAATGCTTGGATTACAGATGCTAAATTAGCTGAGGATAAAGACTCAGCCGTCCAAGTGTTATAAGCATCAACTGCATCCCCGGCAATTTTTGTAATAACTTGTAAAGGGGTTATGCTATAAGCGTCATTGATTCTTGCAGTAAATCTTCCTGGCTTTACTTTTACAATATTGTCCGATCCCGCCGCGTAAGGTCTTAATTCATTTATATTTTGTCTATCTACCCCACCCTCAGTGGATAGTCTTAGATTAAATATTTGATCCTTTAACCACATGTCGTTTTCGTGTAGTTGCTTGAGAGGGATATTGTCAACCTCATAGTAAATAGGATCATTAGCCTTAAAGTATCTTATAGGGCTTGTAAATCTATATTGGCTTTCTGTAAATTCAAAACTAGTCATTAGTTATCCCTCTCTATATCAAACAAGTTGACAGAGACTACTCCCTTGTTATTTCTAGAATCTCCATTGTTAACAACAGTGTAAGGGTAATAGATAGATACTAATCTAGCATTACCTGATTTACCTGTCGCACAGTGTTTAGCATTTGCAAAAGTTTCAGCCGCAGACTCGTCTACCATAACCCTCAAATGCCCATTAGTATCCATAACTCCAGATCCATAATAGAATCCAGAAGCGGCAATAACATTACTAGAATTTCTCTGTAATGCCATTCTATAGATACTGCTAACATCGCCACTGCAAACCAGAGTTGTTGACGGCTGATACCCTTGTGAATAAATCTGTCGGATTATTCCTTGCCCACTACCGTTGTGCTCTACGAGAGAATTAACGAATGGGTTAGTTCCAAAGTATAATCTAAATGGTCCATAGTTGGTAGCTGTCACGCTGGTAAAGGGGTGCCCTGATGGGTTAGCCCCATAAATGTCCAGGATAGACATTGAGCTAGTGTCTGGCGTCCCGGCAGGTAGCCCAGAAGCTGCTGCGTTGCCAATTCCTTTCCAATATCCATAAGGTCCAACATAACCTGCTGTTCTTGGATATTTACCGCTTACGGATAGGAATGAAGCCTTTAGCTGAGAAGTGTCAGCTATATTCCAAATAAATGGTCGATAGCAAGCTCCACCACTGTCAAAGGTGACTTCTTGGTCGTAGTAAGGAGCAGAAGCATTCCACCATCCACAAGGGAAGTTAACATTGTGAACATTTACGATGCTGTTGTTTACTGCTCTAACACACATGCCACCGTAGGTTACAGCACTAAAATTTAAATTAGCACTGTTCAAAGGTAGTAAGGCTCCATAGCCGTTATTATACTTAACGAAAGCGTTATTAACTCTAGAGCTTATGTCTGTGGCTGAATCAACATCATCTGAGTTTGGATTTGGATAAAATTGTAAAGACCCACCACTTACATAAGTATTGTTATATACTGAATCTGTGGTGCCACCATAATCGGGCCCACTGGAATCAAAATACGTTGTGGCACTCCAATTCTGCCTAAAGCTACCCAAATCTTTCATGTTAAGAGTAGACTCATTATCAACAACAATACAAGCTCTGGTGCTGTGAAGTTCAACCATAGTATGGTTGGTCGCATCAGATAAAGTTATAGAACTTGAATCTAATCTTGAATCATAATCTGTTTTTGGAGCTACTATATTAATTGTTGAATTTTTATCCGCTAAAAGATCAACTCCGAACTGAGCTATGACTGTAGGTCCATTAATATCAATAATTGAGTTTTGTTGAGCACATAACCCAGCGACATTCTTTTGTTTAGACCTTGTTGTTGGGCCATAAATTTTTGTGGGGAAATATTTCGTGCCTCTAATAACGGCTTTAGAATTATTAGTGCAATTTATTTCAGATCCTTTTACAGCTTTGTTTGCAACTCCGTGAGAATTATCTCTAGTCATGTAAGGAGAAATCAAAGTAATATTTGAATTATTATTTACTTTTATGGACTCGCTTACTTTTCCAGATTCAGGGTATCCAATAGTATTATTAAATACTATTTGACCATACCTTAACTCCATGGACGAAGTGGTTAAAGGCTTTAATTCACTTGAATTTAATACAATATGATTAGCATTTAAATCAAAAACGTAAGGATAGGTGGTATACACTGGAGTGTATGTTCCGGTGGCGTGGAATTTTATTAAATTTTTGTTATATAAAGCTTTAGAGTTATTTAATTCCAGTCCAACTGTTTGATTTCGCTTGCATTCAAACTCCTCAATTTCCATCACTGAATTATTTATTTCTGCTGCTTTAAGATTCTCGCAAAGCCTTATTCTTCCATTAAGAGAAATGTTTGAGTTATTTGCTATTATTCCGCAGTTTACGTTTGAATTAAAATCAAATGTTGATTGTCCAAAAACTCTTACAATATCAGAAGATCTGATTGAATCCCCTCCCGTCATAACAGAATTATTTAATATAATTCCATTAGAATTTTCATTAAATTCAAAAATGTGGTGAGCGTTTGGAATTGCGCTGTAACTGTCTACTGCTACAACTTCTTGATACCTAGAATATTCCCAATCTCTCGTAGATGAGAAATTTATGTAACTATTATTGGCTAAAATTCCTGCACCGAAATCTTGAATCGGATATCCGCTGGAATCGTTATACGACAAGTTGTTTCTTCTATCTGCATAGTTTCCAGTCAACCTGTTTCCTGCGGAATCGTAGTTATAGATTCTATTAGCTACACAAGACCTTAGTAAGTTAACTGTTGAATTATTGAAGTAAAGTCCAGCTTTTCTATATCTGGTTGAAACTATATTCTCCAAATAAATGTTTGGAGAGTTATTAACTTCTACTCCATAGTTGTTGTTTGTTAAATTGCTTCCACTTCCATCTAAGAAGAAATTTCTTATAAAGATTGGACCATCACAGTTGTTTATATAAATCTTTGATAACTTATTTGCATAGTATAGTCCGTTAAATGCAGTATAAGGATTGTAAAGAATGTTAGTGTTGTTTGTGCTATAAATTACAGTATTAGAATTAAGGTAATCTACTGTGCTAGCATCTTTCAATAAGATATCGTCGGATGATTCTGAGTTATACGCATAAGGTGTGAATGCCAGACCATAATTATCCGAGGTATATGGTTGAGTGGTATTCCTGGAATCTACAATTAAAGTAGACTTATTGTAGTTAGTCTCTAGTGCATTACCGCGCTTAAACACCGAGACGTATCCGTTAAGCTTAGGGGATAATCCTCCAGCACCCGACAGTCTGATGTCTCTGGTGCCGCTGAACACTGGAGTGGATATAGACAGACAGCTAGAATCTAAAAATCCTTGAAGGGGAGCTGTATTTTCTAAAGTAGGATAAGTTGTTCCCAGAGTTAATGAGAATGAAGATACGTAATTATGTGGGCTATTGCCAACATAGTAATTAGCACTTACTTGTGGGATAATGCCAAGGAAGGTTGCACTTGATAATGAGTCCTCTTGCTTAGAGAAATTTCTGTTTATAATTTCTAAGGATCCTCTTGGACCAAACTTGTAATTATTTAATACTAGGTTACCAAGTTGTCCGAAGTTAGCAACTTCAATTATAATCGGATAATTTATAACTTGAGGGAGAGCTTCCACAGCCGCACTAACTGTTCTAAATATGTTCTTGTTGCATGCCACGGAGCTATCAGGTGCGTCCGCAGACACGACTAATGCTACGCCAGGGATCGAAGATGTAGGATACCCTAACTGCTCCCAGAGGTAGAAAGTTCTCTCATCTAGGTCATACACTGGAAGATTATCCTGCTCCCAGTTGTAGAAAGAGCTAGAATCAAACTTCGTTACCTTGTCTGTCCAACAATGGTATAGTTTTAGAGAACCACTAGTAGTGTAAATGTCGGCTGGGATAAACATGTTAGAAATTAATTGACCATCTGAATACTAACGAGAAGTCTGACGTTTTCCGAATGTCATCAAAATGTCTGTAAGCAACCAGGATTGGTGCGTCAATTACATTATTTTTGATATTCTTAACAAACAATCCTACTTCATTTAAGGGCTTGTTTTGCCCTCCTCTTGAAACATCGTTGCAAGAGTTCTCATCTAATACTATTGTGTATCTTACTGTATTAGCATCTATTCTAGTTATATTTTGTTGTGGGATAATTCCATAATATTTTGCCACTGATACTATGGAATTATTTAATATTTGGTATGCTGATGCTTGATAGATATCCCCATCAAGTCCATACTCAGCAAAAGAAGACAATGCACCACTTAATTGATTAGTGGAGCTTACCTCAAGCGCAGTTCCTCCGCTAACCCCAACCTGGAATCTATCTATCTGGTAGTCTAAAATGGAGTCTGATCCTGATAGGGCAAAAAGGTGAGCTAAGGCTACACCCATGCCTGATACAATAATATTGTGATCATCAAAAATAACCTCTTCATTTCCAGACTTGTAAACTTTGGTTATTACAAGATGACCCTTAATGTCTAAACTTTCCATTAAATTTAATATCATGTTACACGAATCTTATTTTCCATTTTAAAACTATACCGTTGTTGTTGCTAAATCCTCCATCAATAAATAAAGATTTAAAAGCTGAATTACTTGCATAATAAAGTAAATCTTTACTAAATGTCTTTTTAGCAAAAAGACGGTATTTTCTATTAGTATTTAGAGTATTAAAGTTATAAGGTGGATAATAACCATCTTTTAACATTTCTTTAATATCTAGGCACCATAGCCCTATTTGGTAAATTCCTCCAAATAAATTTAAAGATGCTGCGTCCCCTAGAGTTAGCAACCACTTTAAGTCTACATCATTCGGGAAGTTAGACCCAGTTGTTCTGAAAGCTCCCGCAGAAAATGCAGTTAAGAATGGGAAAGTGGGAAGAGACTCATTAAAGTTGTATGCAGTTTGGTGTTCAGATAGTGCGCCTGCAAAGAATTTCAAGAATCCTGAGCAATCCATCATGTTATAAGAATTATAAAATGATTGAATTGATGCTGAGAATATCAAGGAACTAGACTGATTATAAACTTTAAAATTACTTCCTGATGCTGGGGCAAACCCCCCTATTAAATGCGAGAATGCTGAAAGAGTAGGGTGCATCGCCACATTTAAATACTGACCTAAATCTATGACACCCGAGCTATAAGCAGGAATTGTAGATTTTAATTCTAGTCGAGTATCAGTTGGGTTTATCGCCTGGGGCAGCAACTTATATTCAAACTCCAAAGCCGATGCAGTGGAGGAGGATTGATAGCCAGAAAATGAGTTAGATCCGTAGGATATAACTTTTATTATCCCATCTGAGGAAGGGCTCAATACTTCATGCGCGTGATACTGAAACCCAGCAGCATCCTTCCCATAACTTATGGCCTGAAAAGTATAATTAGATGTGTCTAATATAGCCGAAGCTGAAGGGATGGTCGCCAGACTGCGATTCATCGTCATTACATCTGCTATCAGTTCTCCAGCTTTATCGACAAACATGTTAGTTTATAATAGTTATTGTTTCAATCAGAGAGCTAGCATTTATTGAAGTAGTATTCCACAGCGGGCTCTCCGTGTAGTTCAACCTACTTCCACCACTAACCTCATATATCCCGCTAGTAGCAGTGGCTTGCCTGCTAGCATATCCAGTAAGATTATTTGCCCCAGTGTATCCTGTCTTAGAGTATTCTCCTCTTATTTGATTAAAATACTTAATTATATTTAGTATCTGTTGCTTGCCTAAGTCAACTCTAAATTCTGGGCAGTAAATGTTTCCTTGGGTCGAGCCATTTGGAATCCCAGTAATTAATGGCTTAGACCATTTATTCAAAGTTAAATCCATCATGGACAAGTCATAGTATAGCGTAAACTTATCATCTTGAGATGGAAGTGTAAAAATCTCTATCACATAGTTTTGATTCCCTCGATGAACATGATTTGAGATATTTTCAAAATAATCCTGCGGAGGCTGGGTGACATCAATTCCAATACAGGCATGGTTTCGTGTATTGAAATTTATTGAAATTTCTGTAAAGTCTTCCTCAGTGATAGAGGCTATTACATCATTCTTTTTGTTAGGATTATTTTTATCTAAGAATTTAATACACTTAAACTCTTCAGAAGAACTTCTATCCCTTCTCGGTAAATCTACTAAGTGGCTATTAGCTAATACTTCTGGGATGGTTATACTTGACGCTGAATGCTGAACCCACTTTCCTTCCGCAGTATAGGACCATATCTTATTCATTTCTGGCTTCGTATGAATCCAGACTCCAACCGTCCCACCTCCAAAAGAAAGACCCTCAGAGTTGCTTATGACTGATTTAAATTTGAAGTTAAAATCATGTTCAGGGCTTAGGAAATTTCTTGTTATATCGTAAAGGTTTGAATCAAGAGTATACTTGCTTATATCAAATATAATTCTACCAAACCCATCGAAAGCAGATTGCTTAATTAAAATATTGTCATCAAGTAAAGTATTTCTTCTGGTAGAAGATTTAAATGATGGATCAATATCTACAACAACAAAGTTATTATTTTTACTAGTGCCCGAAACTTGGCATAGCTCTATGTGATCTAGTATACCTGAGTTTCGGTATTCACTCTGCCTCTGCCCAATGTTTAGGATGGAGCTAGTAATGTAAGTTCCAGAGGCTGTGCCTGAGCTAGAGAATACACCCTCCCTATTCTTGAACTCTACGGTATTAGAAAGCTTAGTTGTAATCAGCCTTGGATATGCCGTGGTTAGAGATCCTCGCTTACTGAAATCTGAGTTATACAGCAGTGAGCCTAAAGCATGAGCTAAGATTATGGGGCCGTCCTGCTTAGTAACCATTGGAGAGGTTCTATGACCATTAAAATCATGGTTATATGCATCATATAACTTATGGAAATCTCTACCAAATCTAAAATCAATATAGTCATCAAATGAATTGGGGAAATCTCCACTTAACTCAGTCGAGCTATTGGCATAGCTTTGTAGAACATTCTTCCATCCCTCATCTTGGACATAGCTAGATGGGTTGTAGTAGTAGTATGCAGAGGCTTCTAGTAGTTTAGCCTGCTCTCCAATATGATGAATGGTGGCTACAAATGGATGAAGTTGACCTCTATCAACTGCCTTAGGTATTTTGTATGGCTGTGAATACTTTGATATCGAGAAAGACCGATCTATATTTCGGAAAGATTGAACTGATGCATTTTGAATAATAGAACTTGAATCTGCGGATGTCCACCCGAAAGTTCCTTGCCCAACCAGTTTAAATTCATCAGATAATTCTCCTTTATATCCTGTTAAAGATATTGGAGTTACATACGTGCAGGATGCAACAAAAGCAGATATTTTCTCTGGGACACCCCAGGTAATTCCATCATCAGAGAATATTGCATAACACTCTCCATTCCAAGAATCAAAACTTGTTGTTGTTTCGGGTATAGAATAATACAGATTATAATCCAGGAAATTAATTTCTGAAGTTATAAACGCTACATGCTTATCTAAAGTAGGAGAATAATTTGCAATACACCATCCTGGTGTTATACCATAATTTAGTAAATCAGTAGATGATCCACCTAATGATGGTTGGGTGTAAGTTCCGTTATGGTATTTATACCATTGGCATACATTCTTATTAAGGGCTGACGCTATTACATCCTCGTATGGAGCCCTCATCACTGATAGTTGAGTTACGGTATTCGCTGGGAGTGTTGCTGCTACGGTATCATAATTATAATAAAAGTAAAAATAGCCATCCTTAACTACGTAACCCCCTAAGCCCATCCAATTCGCTGATACATTTGTTGCTGGTCTAG
>Ga0102812_10002000_pt1 | contig 13863 bp, 10 predicted proteins | sample ColrivemetaGS713_FD_79334 | JGI IMG/M metagenome (GOLD analysis project Ga0102812, IMG submission 79334) | Estuarine microbial communities from the Columbia River estuary - Flood tide ETM metaG S.713 | ecosystem: Environmental > Aquatic > Marine > Intertidal zone > Estuary | place: USA... | reverse complement strand
TTGAGGTATTGCTGTTATATTATTTAAAATATATTTTTCTTTACTTAAATTGAATTCATTATCTATTTTTAAAAAATAGGTAACGGCCTTATATTCTGGTATTAAATAAGTTGTTTTTGTTATTTTTTGTTGTGTATCAAATAGTGATTTTTGATTACTGGTTTGATATATTTCAGTTTTATATATATTAGAGACTAAACTCCATGTTATAAGTTCCTTTGTGTCTTGCCAATCAAAGATCGAAAAAGCACATTTTCCTTCGTTAAAATCTAAATCAGACGATTTTCGAGTGAGACTTATACCTAAATGTTTGTTTAATAGATAGGCTAATCTATAATCTTCAATGCTGCAATATATTGCAAATAAAGTACAATCCACTTCATCAAATACATCGTCGAGAATAAGTTTGTGAACAGCCATAACTCATATTAAAAGTCGTAAATATAGTATTTAAAAACTTTCCATTATAATAAGTTGAATGATTCTAATAAGTATGACAACGAAAACGTTATAGTTATTGGCTTAACGTTAATTTGCATTTAAAGCATTTTAGACATTTTACTTTGAAACACAAAAAAAGCACGTTTGGAAGCTTTTTCTTCTGCTTTTTTCTTTGAAGTTGCGCGTGCTTTCGAGACAACTTTATCGTCTATAGAAAGCTTTACAGAAAAATGTCTGACCTCATCGTTTCCAGTATCTTCATACACGTTATAACCAAAGGTTCTTTTCTCTTTTTGACACCATTCAATAAGCAAACTCTTATAACTAATAACTTTACCTTCTAAGGTTTCAATATCTACATAAGGAGTTATAACCTGTTTGTAAATAAAATTTTCACAATACTTATAACCTTTATCTAAAAATATGGCACCTACTAATGCCTCAAATAGGTTACCATGAATATTGTCTCCAAACTGTCCAGCCGGAATCTTGCTTTCAACTAAACTAATTAGATTTAATCCTTTACCTAACTCGTTTAAATGTTCTCTACTAACAACCTTGGAGCGCATTTTAGTTAAATAGCCTTCGTCGCCTGCAGGTACCTCAAGATATAAATGTGATGCAATAACCGCGCTGAGCATAGCATCACCTAAAAATTCTAATCGCTCATAATTAATAGCATTTCCTTTACTATCTTTTATGTTCATTGAACGATGAGTAAATGCTTTTTTATAGAATTTAATTTCTTTGGGCTTAAATTCTAAAATCTTAATTAATGCCATAAAAAAATTCCCGTTGCGTTTAAAACGGGAATTCAATATGTTACGAATGGTTTTCATTCGGGATTCAATCTAATTTTTTGAATACTACACAAGCGTTATGTCCGCCAAATCCAAATGTATTACTCATTCCTATTTTAATATCGCGTTTTTGAGCCTTGTTTAAAGTCAAATTTAATTCGGGATCAATGTTTTCATCGGCTGTTGTATGGTTAATGGTTGGTGGAATTATACCACGTTCCATAGCCAAAATAACAGAAATAGCTTCAATTGCGCCTGCCGCACCTAATAAGTGCCCGGTCATTGATTTTGTCGAATTAATATTTATGCTCTTAGCATGACTGCCAAATACTTCTGAAATTGCTTTTAATTCTGCAACATCACCTAATGGTGTAGAGGTTCCATGTGTATTAATATGGTCTACATCTTCTGGTTTCAGGCCTGCATTTTCTAAACAATTTTTCATGACGACAACAACACCTTTTCCTTCTGGATGTGGTGCTGTCATGTGGTAAGCATCAGATGATAACCCGCCGCCAACAAACTCAGCATAAATTTTAGCTCCTCTTGCTTTTGCGTACTCATATTCTTCTAAAACAAGTGCACCAGCACCTTCTCCAAGTACAAAACCATCTCTGGTAGCATCAAAAGGTCTCGATGCTGTTTCCGGACTTTCGTTTCTAGTTGATAAGGCATGCATGGCGTTAAAACCACCCATTCCAGCAATAGTAACTGCTGCTTCACTACCTCCTGTAACAACTATATCGCAATGCCCTAAACGTATTGAGTTTAATGCATCAAACATAGCGTTGGCAGAAGAGGCACACGCAGAAACTGTTGTGTAATTGGGTCCCATAAATCCATATTTAATGGAAATATTTCCCGGAGCAATATCGGCAATCATTTTAGGAATAAAGAACGGATTGAATCTTGGAGTTCCATCACCTCTAGCAAAGTTTAAAACTTCTTCCTGAAAGGTTTCTAATCCACCAATACCTGCTCCCCATATAACGCCAACTCGCATTTTATTAATAGAATCTAAATCTAATTTAGCATCTGCAATGGCTTCATCGGCTGCCACCATTGCATATTGCGTAAATTTATCCATTCTACTTGCAAGCTTTCGGTCTATAAAGTCGGTTGCGACAAAGTTTTTCAATTCGCAAGCGAACTTCGTTTTAAACTTTTCGGTATCATAATATGTTATAGGGGCAGCACCACTTTTACCACTTATTAAGCCTTCCCAAAATTCATCTTTGGTATTGCCAATAGGTGTCAAAGCCCCCAAACCCGTGACTACAACTCGCTTTAATTCCATAAAGTGTTTTTGCTTATTTTGCTGCTTCTATATAAGAAATAGCTTGACCAACTGTAGCAATATTTTCAGCTTGATCATCTGGAATTTGAATATCGAACTCTTTTTCGAATTCCATTATTAATTCTACAGTGTCTAAAGAGTCCGCTCCTAAATCGTTAGTGAAGCTCGCTTCAGTTACAACTTCGTTCTCATCAACTCCCAATTTATCTACGATAATAGCTTTTACTCTTGATGCAATGTCTGACATAATGTTTTAATTTTAAGTTTTAATTAAGTTGCAAAAATAAAAAACTTTATTTTATAATTTGCTATTCTGTTAAAAATGTATTGGTAATTTACTAAAATTACTTTTAAGTATTTCAAATTTAACTCTTAATTGTTAATAATTATTCTTTTTTTTGTTCGAATAATAAAACATTCTTGTCTGTAAAATGAAACGTATAGTAATTTTTGCTTCCGGAAGTGGAACTAATGCTGAAAATTTAATCAAGTTTTTTCACAACAGAGAAAATGCTTCTGTTATTCAGGTTCTTACTAACAATCCTCATGCCAAAGTTTTAGACCGCTGTAAAATACTTGAGGTTAGTGCTTTGTCATTCAACAAAATAGCATTTACAAAAACCAATGATGTACTTAATATTTTAAGGGCTTCAAAACCAGATTTAATTGTTTTGGCAGGCTTTTTATGGAAATTTCCTGATTCTATTTTGAATGAGTTCCCAAATAAAGTTATAAATGTTCATCCCGCATTATTGCCTAAATATGGTGGAAAAGGGATGTATGGTATGCATGTTCATGAAGCTGTTGTTGCCAATAACGAAACTGAAACTGGCATTACCATACATTATGTAAACGAACATTATGACGAAGGCGCCATTATTTTTCAGGCCAAATGTATTGTGGACGCTAACGATACTGCTGAAAATGTGGCTGCGAAAATTCATAATTTGGAAATGGCCCATTTTCCAAAAGTGGTAGAAAAACTTTTAAATGAGTAAAAAGAAGAAGAAATATTATACCGTTTGGAAAGGGCATCGTACTGGTGTTTTTGAAACATGGAACGATTGTAAAGCACAAATATCCAATTTTGAAGGTGCTCAATATAAATCTTTTGAAAATTTTAATGCTGCTAAAGAAGCTTTAAAGGGTAATTACTTTGACTTTGTTGGAAAAAAAGCCGATTTTAAAAGCGCTTTATCGGCAGAACAAATAAAAAAAGTTGGGCAGCCCAACTTTAATTCCATATCTGTAGATGCAGCATCTAGTGGCAATCCAGGTATTATGGAATACCGTGGTGTGGATACTAAAACTAAAAAACAACTTTTTATCCAAGGACCTTTCGAGGAAGGCACCAATAATATTGGTGAGTTTTTAGCCTTAGTTCACGGGTTGGCATTACTTAAAAAAAACAATAGCGACCGCATTTTATATACCGATAGTAAAACGGCCATAACTTGGGTGAAAAAGAAACGTTGCAATACCAAATTAGAACGCAGCGAAAAAAGCAAAAACCTATTTGAGCTCATTGACAGAGCTGAACAATGGTTAAAAACTAATACTTACAATACAGTAATTGTAAAATGGGAAACAAAAGCCTGGGGCGAAATTCCTGCCGATTTTGGCAGAAAATAACCAAATATTTATTAATAGTTTAAAAGGGCTTTGTTATAAAAAAATATTCTTGCCTTAGTATTTAAAAGGCTTATATTTGCACAAAATTATCACACATCTTTAATGAGTAAATTAGTAATTGTTGGCACGGTAGCATTCGATGCTATTGAAACGCCTTTCGGAAAAACCGATAAAATTCTTGGTGGCGCAGCAACATTTATTGGCTTAGCTGCTTCGCATTTTAATATTGATTCTGCAGCCGTTTCAGTAGTTGGTGGCGATTTTCCACAAAAATATTTAGACCTATTATCAAATAAAAATATTGATATTTCAGGTATCGAAATTGTTAAGGAAGGAAAAACATTTTTTTGGAGTGGTCGTTACAATAACGATATGAATTCGAGAGATACTTTAATAACTGAATTAAATACGCTTGCAGATTTTAATCCGGTTGTTCCGGAAAATTATCGTGATGCGGATGTGGTCATGTTAGGAAATTTACATCCAATCGTCCAATCTAGTGTATTAGATCAAATGACTAAAAAACCAAAGTTAGTTGTTTTAGACACCATGAATTTTTGGATGGATAGTGCTCTTGAAGATTTACATAATGTGATGAAACGTGTAGATGTTATTACAATTAACGATGAAGAAGCTAGACAATTAACTGGTGAATATTCGTTAGTATTAGCCGCAAAAAAGATTCATACAATGGGTCCTAAATATGTGGTAATAAAAAAAGGAGAACATGGCGCATTATTATTTCATAATAACAATGTGTTTATGCTCCAGCGTTACCATTAGAAGAAGTCTTTGACCCTACGGGTGCTGGAGACACTTTTGCTGGCGGGTTTGCTGGGTATATTGCTAGCACAGACGACATCTCTTTTGAAAACATGAAAAATGCGGTTATTTACGGATCAACATTAGCCTCTTTTTGTGTTGAAAAATTTGGAACAGAGCGTATGGAAAATTTAAATACCGAAGAAGTACATAAACGTTTATTGCAATTTAAGCAATTAACACAATTTGAAATAAAATTAGCACAAACCGGCGCGCTCTAAATAGAGCGCGTTTTTAATTTAAAAAGTTATTTATCATTTCCGCGAAAGCGTAAATCTTTACAAATGAGTGATGCATTAAAACACGAATGTGGTATAGCGGTTATTAGGCTTTTAAAACCGCTAGAATTTTATAAGGAAAAATATGGGAGTGCCTTTTATGGTATAAACAAAATGTACCTTATGATGGAAAAACAGCACAATCGTGGTCAAGATGGTGCCGGATTTGCGAGCATAAAATTAAACACAAATCCCGGGGAACGCTACATAAGTAGAGTGCGTTCTATAGCACAACAACCCATTCAGGATATTTTTGCTCAAATAAATGATAGAGTAAATAAAGAATATGTCGCGCATCCTGAATATGTAGACGACGTTGCATTACAAAAAAAACACATTCCATATATTGGCGAAGTGATGTTAGGACATGTTCGCTATGGTACTTTTGGAAAAAATAGTGTAGAAAGTGTTCATCCATTTTTAAGACAAAATAACTGGATGCACAGAAATTTAATAATGGCTGGGAATTTTAACATGACCAATGTTAAAGAACTTTTTAGAAACCTTATTGAGTTAGGGCAACATCCAAAAGAGTATACTGATACCATTACCATCATGGAGAAAATTGGACACTTTTTAGATGATGCCGTTAGTAAAATTTATAAAGATCTGAAAAAAGAAGGTTTTAATAAAAGAGAAGCTTCGCCTCAAATAGCCCAACGTTTAAATGTTGCAAAAATATTAAGAAGAGCTGCAAAAAACTGGGATGGTGGTTATGCCATGGCTGGACTTATTGGTCATGGAGATTCATTTGTTTTAAGAGATCCAGCGGGTATTCGACCAGCTTATTATTATCAAGACGATGAAATTGTGGTAATTGCATCTGAGCGTCCTGTAATTCAAACCGTTTTTAATGTCAAGTTTGAAGACGTAAAAGAATTAGAACCAGGACATGCCATCATAACTAAAAATTCTGGCAAAGTTTCAATTAAAAAAATATTAGAACCCCTAGAACGTAAGTCTTGTTCATTTGAGCGTGTTTACTTTTCTCGTGGTAGTGATGCTGAAATTTATCAAGAACGAAAAACGCTTGGTAAATTATTGATGCCTAAAGTTTTAGAAGCTATAGACAACGATACAAAAAACACCGTTTTCTCTTATATTCCAAATACTGCTGAAACATCGTTTTTTGGAATGATTGAAACTGCGGAAGCCGCTTTAAATAAAAAGAAAACAGCAGCAATTTTAACCGGTCAGCGTTCTATCTCTGCTGAAAAAGTTACCGAAATTTTATCGGAGCGTATTCGTGTTGAAAAAATCGCTATTAAAGATGTAAAGCTTAGAACTTTTATAACCGAAGATAGCAGTAGAAACGATTTGGTGGCTCATGTTTACGATGTTACTTATGGTGTTATAAAGCCCACAGATAATTTAGTGATTATTGATGATAGTATTGTAAGAGGAACAACATTAAAAATGAGTATTTTAAAAATGTTAGACCGTCTAAATCCTAAAAAGATTGTGGTAGTATCATCGGCTCCACAAATTCGCTATCCAGATTGTTATGGAATTGACATGGCTAATCTTGAAAGTTTAGTGGCCTTTAGAGCTGCATTGTCACTTTTAAAAGATGCGAATAAATACAACATTGTAAAAAAGGTTTATGATAAATGCATAGACCAAACAGAATTGGAGGATGTGTACGTTCAGAATTTTGTTAAGGAAATATATGATCCATTTACGGATGAACAAATTTCTGATAAGATAGCAGAACTTTTAAGTGACGAAAGTATTAATGCGGAAGTAAAGATTATCTTTCAATCTGTTGAAAATTTACATAAAGCTTGCCCAGAGCACTTAGGAGATTGGTATTTTACAGGAAACTACCCAACAGTAGGGGGCAACAGGGTTGTAAACCGTGCATTTATAAACTTTTATGAAGGCAATAAAGAACGTGCTTATTAGTTACTGAAAAATCGATATTTTAGTAAATAAACTGCTAAAAATGCATTTTAACTGAAAAAGTTGCGTTTTGTCTAATAAATAGTCAGATTATCTAAAATACGCATAAATTGGTATCACCATAACATAAGTAGGTTAAGTTCATGGTAGATTTGGGGCAAAAAAAGCTAGACATCTGTCTGGCTTTTTTTATGCCCTGTTATTTCGGAAACTAAATACCACTACGTATTTTCTTCATTTTTAATATTTCTTTTATTTCTGGTAAATAAAAACCCTACAAATACATATTGTTTACTGACAATCAAACCATTACAATTTTTATTATCATTTAAACATTTTTTTAAAATTTTAAAGGAAAATAATTAAAACTCATTTAAGCCAAAATTTAAGTAGTTTAACTAAAATATTTTATCAGAGTCCTTAACCCATGTATATTTGAATCACCATAACATAAGTAGGTTAAGTTCATGGTAGATTTGGGGCAAAAAGGTGAACTCTCGTTCACCTTTTTCATTTTATAAATTCTCGTAAAATGAAAACCTCTGTTTAACACTTCCTTTAGATTATATTTCTTATTGAGTTTCTAGTTTGCGTTAGGGATTGAAGCGATATCCTTTTGGTTTTTTTTCGAAAAGGTACGCGTCTTAAAAAGCAACCCTCTAGCATTGATTTTAGGTTTCTTCCTTTGATGGAAGGCCAAAACTAAAAGATTTAGCGAAAAGCCCGACCCTTGGGTAACCTGCCTGCCGGCAGGCAGGCGCCATAAAAAAAAGCAAACCCAATTAAGAGCTTGCTTTTATATTTAAATTGTAAAAAATGCTTTATTTCGCTTCTGCATAACGTTTCTCTACCTCATTCCAGTTAATTACATTAAAAAATGCAGTAATATAATCAGGACGACGGTTTTGATAGTTTAGATAATATGCATGTTCCCAAACATCAAGACCTAATATTGGTGTTCCTCCACAAGAAACTCCCGGCATTAAAGGATTATCTTGGTTTGGTGTAGAACAAACTTCTACTTTTCCTCCTTTATGTACGCATAACCATGCCCAACCAGAACCAAAGCGTGTAGCTGCAGCTTTACTAAAGGCATCTTTAAAGGCGTCTACTGAACCATAAGCCGCAATAATAGCATCTTTTAATTCACCAGATAAATACCCTTTTCCTTCCGGTTTCATAACATCCCAAAATAATGAGTGATTATAAAAACCGCCCCCATTATTTCTAACAGCTGAATTATTCATGTCCAAATTAGAAAGAATAGCTCCAATAGATTTTCCTTCTAAATTCGTTCCTGTAATCGCAGCATTTAAGTTGTTTGTATATCCTTGGTGATGTTTAGTGTGGTGTATCTCCATAGTTCGTGCATCAATATGAGGCTCTAAAGCATCATAAGCATATCCTAATTTTGGTAATTCGAAAGCCATAATTTTTTGTTTTTTACTATTAGTATTTATTTTCAATTCAAATTTACGGATAAAACGCATCAATTAAAAATAATAAATAGTTATCGACTCATCGATAGTTTTTATCTTGTATGCAAATTTATAAATCATGCCACAAAACCCTTCTTTTACTATTTATAATGCTTCTGCCGGTAGCGGAAAAACATTTACGCTTGTAAAAGAATATTTAAAAATCTTGTTTAAATCAAATAATCCAGAGCATTTTAAGCGCATTTTAGCCATCACCTTTACAAATAAAGCGGTTGCCGAAATGAAAGACCGAATTATTGAAACTTTAAAGCAGTTTTCTGACAAAGCCATTCTTGATAAACCAAATAGTATGTTTAGTGCTATTTGTGAAGAATTACAAATAGAGTCTTTTACACTCCATACTAAATCGGAAAAATTATTAAATACGATATTACATAATTATGCAGCGTTTGATATTAGTACAATTGATGGTTTTACACATAGATTAATTAGAACTTTTGCATACGATTTAAAATTGCCTTTGAATTTTGAAGTGGAGTTAGACCAGGAAGCCTTACTGAATGAAGCGGTTGATAGCCTAATTTCTAAAGCAGGAACCGACGAAGCCCTAACAAAAATTTTAGTTGATTTTGCTATTGAAAAAGCCGATGACGATAAAAGCTGGGATGTGTCTTATGATTTTAATAAGATTGCAAAATTGCTGGTTAATGAAAATGATATTCCATTTATAGACACTTTAAGAGGCAAAACTTTAGATAATTTTAAAGAATTAAAAACACAGCTAAAAAAAGACATCACTTTATTAGAAGCTAGCATTATTGAAAACTCTAAGACTGTTTTAACATTAATTGAAGAAGCCGGATTACAATACACCGATTTTTCAGGCAGCTATCTACCAAAACATTTTGATAATTTATCGAATACTAAATTTGATATCAATTTTGAAGCGGGGTGGCAACTAGATATTGAAAATAAAACACTTTATCCGAAGCGGGTTTCTAATGAAATTGCCTCTGTTATAGAACAAATTCAGCCACAAATCGCAAGTGCTTATAATGAAACCAAAAAAGCTGTTTTCCATTATAAATTTTTAAAAGCTTTTTATAAAAACGTTACTCCTTTATCGGTTTTAAATGTTATTAATAATGAACTAAAAACACTGAAAGAAGATCAAAATAAAATGCTTATTTCAGAATTTAACAGCATTATAAGCAACGAAATAAAAAACCAACCCACACCTTTTATTTACGAGCGCCTTGGTGAAAAATTCAAGCATTACTTTATTGATGAATTTCAGGACACCTCTGTTTTACAATGGGAAAATTTAATTCCGTTGCTTGATAATTCCTTGGCTACTGAAATGGGGAGCACCATGTTGGTTGGGGATGCAAAACAGGCTATTTACCGTTGGCGCGGTGGAAAAGCAGAACAGTTTATTGGCTTGTTTAATGATGAAAATCCCTTTCAGATAAAAAAACAAGTTGAAAATCTTCCAACTAATTATAGAAGTTTTAAGGAAATTATTGAATTTAACAATGCCTTTTTTAAGTTTTTATCAAGTTTGGTATTTACTAATAAAGAATATCAAAACCTATATAAAAATGCACATCAAAACTCGTTTTTAGAAGAAACTGGTTATGTTGAATTATCCTTTTTAGATATTGACAGGGAAGATGATAGAGATGTCATGTTTTCAGAAAGTGTTTTAAAAACAATTCAAAAATGTGTTGAAAATGGCTATAGATTAGAAGATGTATGTGTTTTGGTTCGTAAGAAAAAGGAAGGTGTTGCCATTGCCAATTATTTGAGCCAGCATCATATTCCTATTATTTCTTCTGAAACCCTATTACTGAGCAATTCGCCCGAAGTTGTTTTTGTAAACAACCTGATGGCACTGTTAATTCAGCCAAAAAATAATGAAATTAAAGTTGCGGCATTAAATTATTTAACTTCTTTATTTAATATTGAAAATAAGCACGATTTCTTCTGCAACCATTTAAACTTATCCATTTCTGAATTATTTAAAAGTTTTGAATTTTTCCATGTGTATATTGATGGTAATAACTTGTTACAGCTTCCCTTATTCGATTTGGCCGAAACCATTGTTAGAAGCTTCAATTTAGTTAAAACATCGAACGCATATGTGCAGTTTTATTTAGATGCTGTTTTAGATTTTTCACAAAAAAAAAGGCTCCGATATTCCCGGGTTTTTAGATTATTTCGACAAGAAAAAAGACAGTTTAAGTATCGTTTCACCTAAAGGGCAAAATGCTGTTCAAATTATGACGATTCACAAGTCGAAAGGATTGGAATTTCCTGTGGTTATCTTTCCTTATGCCGATTTGGATATTTACCGTGAATTAGAACCAAAAGAATGGTTTCCAATCAATAAAGAAACATACAATGGCTTTTCTCATACTTTGTTAAACTTTAATAAAGATTTTGAAAATTTTGGTGAAAGCGGACTGGAAATTTTCAACAATCACAAATCAGAACAGGAACTCGATAATATTAACCTGCTTTATGTAACATTAACGAGAGCTGTTGAACAATTATATATTATTTCTACTAACGAAACTCCTTCAAAAGGGGAAATAACCAGTAAAAAATATTCGGGTTTGTTTATTAATTACTTACAACATATTGGCGATTGGAACGATTCGCAAACTAATTATAGTTTTGGACTTTCGGAAAAAACAAGTCAAAGCAAAATACCATCCAGAGAAAATACCATTCAGCAGGAATTTATTTCCACATCAAAAGAAACACATAATATAAATGTTATAACCAAATCTGGTTTACTATGGGATACCACTCAAAAAGAAGCCATCGAAAAAGGAAATCTATTGCATAATATTATGTCTAAAATCAAAACGAAAGATGACATTGATTTTGTAATGAATGATTTTATAAATGATTCTACCATTAATATAGATCAGGCAGAACCCTTAAAAAAAATGGTTATTGAACTTGTTAACCATCCAGAACTAGAAACTTTTTATAATACAAATGATACTGTTTATAATGAACGTGATATAATCACTAAAGAAGGCCTCATTTTAAGACCAGATCGCGTCGTTGTAAATATTAAAAATGAAGCTGTAATAATTGATTATAAAACGGGTGCAGAAGACAAAAAACATGCACAACAATTGCAATTGTATCAAGATATTTTACAGGACATGAAAATAACGGTAAAAAAGAAGATTCTTGTATATATGAATGATGATATTTTAGTAAAAGAAGTATAACTTTGCTAAAAACGCAATATAATGTACGGGAAACTAAAAAAACACCTTCAATTAGAACTTCAAGACATAAAAAATAACGGACTTTATAAAGAAGAACGCATTATTACTTCTGCGCAAGGCGCGGAAATCACTTTAAACACAGGTGAAACTGTTTTGAATTTTTGTGCCAATAATTATTTAGGCTTATCGTCGCACCCAGAAGTTATTCAGGCTGCAAAAGATGCCATGGATACGCACGGGTTTGGTATGAGTTCTGTTCGCTTTATTTGTGGCACTCAAGACATTCATAAAACTTTAGAACAAAAGATTGCCACCTTTTATCAAACCGAAGACACTATTTTATATGCAGCAGCATTTGATGCTAATGGTGGGGTTTTTGAACCATTGTTAGGTGCAGAAGATGCTATTATTTCAGATTCTTTAAATCACGCCTCTATTATTGATGGTGTGCGCTTATGTAAAGCAGCCAGATATCGTTATGAAAATAGCAATATGGCTGATTTAGAAGCACAACTTATTGAAGCTAATAAAAATGGCGCTCGTTTTAAATTAATTGTTACTGATGGCGTGTTTTCTATGGATGGTGTTGTTGCTCCTTTAGATAAAATTTGTGATTTAGCTGATAAATATGATGCTCTGGTTATGGTTGATGAATGTCATGCGGCAGGGTTTATAGGTAAAACGGGCCGTGGAACTTTAGAAGAAAAAGGCGTTATGGGTCGTGTTGACATAATTACCGGAACTTTAGGAAAGGCCTTAGGTGGCGCTATGGGAGGTTATACAACAGGTAAAAAGGAAATAATTGACTTGCTACGTCAGCGCTCCAGACCTTATTTATTTTCAAATTCTTTAGCTCCTGCTATTGTAGGTGCATCTATAAAGGTATTTGATATGTTAGCAAATGACACTAAACTGAGAGATACTTTAGAGTGGAACACCAATTATTTTAAAAAAGGCATGAAAGAGGCTGGTTTCGATATTGTTGACGGCGATTCTGCTATTGTTCCAGTCATGCTGTATGATGCTAAATTGGCGCAACAAATGGCAAAGTTGCTTTTAATCGAGGGAATTTATGTTGTTGGGTTCTTTTTTCCCGTCGTCCCCAAAGAAAAAGCGAGAATACGCGTACAACTTTCTTCGGCTCATACCAAAGAACACATTGATAGGGCAATTCTTGCATTCACTAAAATTGGAAAATTAATGGATATTATATAAAACAATTCTGAAATTATATAAAATCATTCCAAAATACCAATGATTTACCGAAAAATTCGATTTTTTTATATATTTGTCTTTGTTAATAAAATTTAACAACTTACTTTTGTTTACAATTAACACTTAAAAATTAAACTTTTGAATATGAAAAATCTTAGCAGATTAATGTTCGCTATGTTGCTTGTACTTGGTTATAGCAACGCTAATGCGCAAGACAACAACAATCCATGGCAAATTACCATTGGTGCAAATGCAGTTGACAATTATCCAACAAAAGATGTTGGCGGTATGTTTTCTGATTTCTTTAATGTTGGAGATAACTGGAATATCTTACCTTCCTTATCTACAATTTCAGTATCGAAACATTTAGGTGATGGTTTCTCTTTTGGAGTTGCAGGATCACTTAATAAAATAGAAAACTGGAACGCTGGAACTGTAAGTGATTTATCTTACTATGGAGTAGACGGAACAATTAAATATAATTTCTTAAACGGAACAACTATCGACCCTTATTTAGGAGTTGGTGGAGGTTATACTTGGATTGACGAAATTGGAGCTGGTACAATAAATGGTACTGCTGGTTTAAACTTTTGGTTTAGCGACAATATTGGTTTGACATTACAAACAGCTTACAAACATTCTTTTGAAGATTATTTAGCACCTCATTTCCAACATACTGCAGGAATTTCTATCAAATTTTGTGGAACTGATACTGATGGTGATGGTATTTTTGATAAAGATGTTGCATGTCCAGATGTTGCTGGTATAGCTGCATTCAACGGATGT
>Ga0102812_10001999_pt1 | contig 13866 bp, 13 predicted proteins | sample ColrivemetaGS713_FD_79334 | JGI IMG/M metagenome (GOLD analysis project Ga0102812, IMG submission 79334) | Estuarine microbial communities from the Columbia River estuary - Flood tide ETM metaG S.713 | ecosystem: Environmental > Aquatic > Marine > Intertidal zone > Estuary | place: USA... | reverse complement strand
TCTAACAGGGAAAGCAGCAGTCACGTCACCAACAGGGAAGAGTGTTAGGTTTTTTGTTAGGACTCTGTAAGGCTGGGTGTACTGCCTGAGTCAGGAGTCCATAAACTCAAGTGGGGAGCAAGATTGAATGAAAAAATACTCCAAGACGCTTATTGCGCTGTCACTTACCGGTGCAATTGCCGGTTTCGCCCAGGCCGCTGAACAGAAGGTGAATGTCTACAACTGGTCTGATTACATTGCCGAAGACACCAATGCCAATTTTGAAAAGGCAACCGGCATCAGAGTGGTTTACGACGTTTTCGACAGCAACGAAACACTGGAAGCCAAACTGCTTTCGGGTGCTTCCGGTTATGACGTGGTGGTTCCATCCAACCAGTTTCTTTCCAAGCAAATCAGGGCGGGCGTATTCCAGAAGCTGGACAAGTCCAAGCTGCCGAACTGGAAAAATCTCAATCCGGACCTGATGAAAACTCTCGAGGTTGCAGATCCGGGCAATCTGTACGCCTTTCCGTACATGTGGGGCACAACCGGCATCGCTTATAACGTCGACAAGGTCAAGGCTGCTCTAGGCGTTGACAGCATCGACTCATGGGATGTGATCTTCAAGCCGGAAAACCTGAAAAAGCTGAGTTCTTGCGGTGTTGCCATGCTCGATGCGCCTCAGGAGATCTTTGCTGCAGCACTGTTTTACCAGGGCATGAACCCCAACCCTACCAGCAAGGCAGACATCAAAAAGGCTGAAACATTGCTGCTGGAGCTTCGCCCTTACATCACCTACTTCCACTCCTCCAAGTACATTTCGGATATGGCCAACGGCAATATCTGTGTGGCTGTTGGCTGGTCCGGCGATGCATTCCAGGCTCAGGCCCGGGCTGAAGAAGCGAAGAATGGCGTGAATGTGGCGTATGTCATACCAAAGGAAGGCGCTGCCTCCTGGTACGACATGATGGCCATACCGGCCGACTCGAAGAATGCTGACAATGCATTGGCCTATCTGAACTACCTTCTGGATCCGCAGGTGATTGCCGATATCACCGACTATGTGGCTTATCCGAACGGTAACCTGGCTTCGACGCCATTGGTTGACGAGGATATTCGCAACAATCCGGGCATCTATCCGCCGGCTGAGACCATGAAGAAGCTTTATTCCTTTGCTGAGCTCTCACCCAAGGTAGAACGCTCCATGACCCGTAGCTGGAACAAGATCAAGTCGGGTCAGTAAACCGCTACAAGCTCTGGCCATCTGTCGATGGCCAGAGTGTTATTGAGGGTTCTTTCGCAGACTGAAATTCTGCGAAAGAACCGTCGCTCCCCCCGGGAGCAGGCGGCTTTCTGTCGGCTGCTGGATGCGCTGGCGAGTTTTTTACCAGACATTTATCAGCAGATGGCTTGAAATGGATTCCAGAACATTGACGGCAAATAATTTAAATAAGCCTGGCTACCCTGGTCAGGTCTTCAAGTGTTGGGAGTTGTAGTAAATGGCAATAGCCTCCGGTGTACAAAAAGATGCCCTAGCCGGCAGCCAGCAACCTGCTAAAGAGGTGCTGGTAAAAATCGACCGGGTGACCAAGAAGTTTGACGAGACGGCGGCAGTGGATGATGTATCCCTGACGATCTACAAGGGCGAGATATTCGCTCTGCTCGGCGGCTCCGGTTCAGGTAAATCAACCTTGCTGCGTATGCTTGCTGGCTTTGAAAGGCCTACCGAAGGGCGCATCTACCTCGGTGGTGAGGACATCACTGATCTGCCGCCGTACGAGCGTCAGATCAACATGATGTTCCAGTCCTATGCCTTGTTCCCGCACATGACTGTGGAGCAGAACATCGCCTTTGGCCTCAAGCAGGATCGCCTGCCCAAGGCTGAAATCGAAAGCATCGTTCACGATATGCTCAAGCTGGTGCAGATGAACGATTATGCCAAGCGCCAGCCGCACCAACTCTCCGGTGGCCAGCGTCAGCGCGTGGCGCTGGCGCGCTCGCTGGCCAAGCGCCCGAAACTGTTGTTGCTCGATGAGCCGATGGGCGCACTGGACAAGAAGTTGCGCTCGCAGATGCAGCTGGAGCTGGTGGATATCATCGAAGGTGTCGACGTGACCTGCGTGATGGTGACCCACGACCAGGAAGAGGCCATGACCATGGCCCAGCGCATCGCGATTATGCACATGGGCGCTATCGAGCAGATCGGCAGCCCGGTCGACATCTATGAAACACCAATCAACCGTCAGGTCTGCGAATTCATCGGCACCGTCAACCTGTTCGAGGGTGAAGTGGTTGAGGACGAGCAGGACCACGCGGTAATTGCCTGCCCTGAGCTGGATCGCAAGATTTACGTAAACCACGGTGTTACTACTTCGGCCCGGGACAAGCACGTAGGCTATGCGCTGCGTCCGGAAAAGTTGCTGGTAACTACCGAGCAGCCGGCTGAGGACGTCAACTGGGCCCGCGGCAAGGTGCATGATATTGCCTATCTGGGCGGTCACTCGGTTTTCTATATCAAGCTGAGCGGTGGCATGATCGTGCAATCGTTCATGGCCAACTCCGAGCGCCTCGGTGCTCGTCCGACCTGGGGCGACGATGTATTCGTCTTCTGGGAGTTTGACAGTGGCGTGGTACTGCGCTCATGAACATACCCAAACTCAAAAGCCTGACCCCGCGGGGGCGGCACTTTGTCATCGGAGTGCCATTCGTTTGGCTCTTCGTGTTCTTTGTGTTGCCGTTCATCATTGTTCTGAAGATCAGCTTCGCCGAGGCAGATGTTGCCATCCCGCCTTACACCGAAATCTACAGTTACCTTGATGAGCAATTTCAGCTCATCCTGAATTTTGGTAACTATGTCCTGCTCACTGAGGACAAGCTTTACCTCTACGCCTACCTTGGCTCGCTGAAGATGGCTACCATCAGTACGCTGTTTTGCCTGCTGCTGGGTTATCCGATGGCATACGCCATCGCCCGTTCCAGCAAGGAATCGCAAACCGTGTTCCTGCTGCTGATCATGATGCCGACCTGGACGGCGATCCTGATTCGCGTGTATGCCTGGATGGGGTTACTTAGCAAGCAAGGCCTGATCAACAGCGCGTTGATGTGGCTGGGTGTGACTAGCGAACCGATCCAGTTGCTTAATACCAACCTGGCGGTGTACATCGGGATTGTCTATTCGTACCTGCCGTTCATGGTGTTGCCGTTGTATGCCAACCTGGTCAAGCACGACAACACGCTTCTCGAGGCCGCGTCCGATCTGGGCTCGAGCACGATCAACAGTTTCTGGAAAATCACCGTGCCGCTGTCGAAGAACGGCATTATTGCCGGCTGCATGCTGGTATTCATTCCGGCGGTGGGTGAGTTCGTGATTCCGGAACTGCTGGGTGGTCCGGAAACCCTGATGATCGGCAAGGTGTTGTGGCAGGAGTTCTTCAACAACCGTGACTGGCCAGTGGCTTCTGCGTTGGCGGTGATCATGCTGTTGATTCTGTTGGTGCCGATAATCCTGTTTAACCGAAATCAAGCCAAAGAGCTGGAGGGCAAGATATGAAGCGCTTCAGTCTGACAAACTTTATGTTGTGGGCGGGGTTGACCTTCATTTACCTGCCAATGGTGATACTGGTCATCTACTCGTTCAACGGCTCCAGGCTGGTGACGGTATGGGGTGGCTGGTCGGTCAAGTGGTATGTCGGCTTGCTCGACAACCGACAGTTGCTCAATTCGGTTGGGCGCTCACTGGAGATCGCCTTCTATACGGCGATCGCGGCAGTCATCCTCGGCACCATTGCAGCATTCGTTTTGACGCGAATCTCCAACTTCAAGGGCCGCACGTTGTTCGGTGGCATGGTCACCGCACCACTGGTAATGCCTGAGGTAATCACCGGTCTGTCGCTGTTGCTGCTGTTTGTCGCCATGGCTCAGCTGATTGGCTGGCCGGAGCAACGCGGTCTGGTAACCATCTGGATTGCACACACCACCTTTTGTACTGCCTATGTGGCGGTGGTGGTGTCGTCAAGATTGCGCGAACTGGACTTGTCCATCGAAGAGGCGGCAATGGATCTGGGCGCACGCCCGTGGAAAGTGTTCTTTCTGATCACTATCCCGATGATCCTGCCTTCTCTGGCAGCCGGCGGCATGATGGCCTTTGCCCTGTCGCTGGATGACCTGGTTCTGGCCAGCTTCGTGTCCGGCCCCGGCGCAACCACCTTGCCGATGGAGATCTTCTCTGCCGTGCGTCTGGGAGTGAAACCGGAGATCAACGCGGTAGCCAGTCTGATCTTGCTGGCGGTATCTACGGCGACATTGATTGTCTGGTATCTGGGCCGGCGCGCGGAAGCGCGGCGCAAGCGTGCGCTGCAGCAGAGCATGGAAGCCATGGCTGCAGAGGCATCGGGCTCTAAGTGGAAAGGTGCCTCAGCCTCACAGGGCTGATAACCTGCGTTAGCGTAAAAGGGCCACTCATGTGGCCCTTTTGCATTTCCTGCATGCATTCTCCGGAGACTGTTATGGCACCACGCGAAGATTCTCATCCCCTCGCCCCGCAATGGTTGCAGTTGTGTGCTGCCGCCGACCTTGATCCGCGCAGGCGACTGGAATCGCGCCTGGCAGTTCTGCAGCACCCGCAGGCACAGGACTGTACGCTGTATCGCCCGGACGAGGACGACTACGAGGCCGAGGAAGAGGAGCTGGGGGATGCGCGGGTTCTGTTTGTCGGGGTATTTCAGGCACCGGCGGATTGGGAAGAAACACAGCGCGAAGCCTACTTCGATGATTGCGATCCGGCGCTTTTTTTCAGCGCTTATGTTGAGTGCGCAGCATCTGTCGGCACATCAGCATTTTTCACAGCCGAGATTGGCGACCATGTGGCGAGCATGACCGCTGACGGGCAGGTGCTGATGCACTTCGTGCATGACTTTAGCGACAGTGAGCAGGGCCGCTTGTGTGTGCTGCTACGGGATGACCAGCCGCTGTTCTAGCGGCCGGCGCGTTGGTTGATTTCCCGATTGGTTAGTCCGGCTGGGCCGGCATCGTGCTGATCAGCCGGTAATAGAAGGCTGCTGCCGCAGCCAGATCCTTGACCGCGATGCGTTCGTTGAGACCGTGAATGCGCTGGGTATCTTGCTGGGTCAAGTGTATTGGCGCGAAGCGGAAGACACTTTCTGTCAGTGGCAGAAAATAACGCGAATCGGTACCGACAACGGTCAGGTTTGGCGCAACCAGGGTGTTGCCGAAGCTGTCGCGGATGGTTTGACTCAGGTGCCGGTAAGCCTCGCCGGTGACATCGGAAATCCCTGAAGGTTCGCGGGCGCCGGGCATGATCTTGATGCTGACTTGCGGGTCGTTTACCGCTGCCTTGACGTGTTGCTGCACGCTTTCAATGCTGTCCGCCGGGTGAATGCGCAGGTTGATGATGGCGCGTGCATCCGGGGGCAATACATTTTCCTTGTTGCCACCATTGATGATGGTGGGTGCGATCACAGTGCGCAGTTGTGCCGAGCCGGCAGCGGAGCTTTCAAGCATTTTCGTGATCAGCGGGCCGAACAACCAGCGATTGGCCAGTACTATACGTGGCAGGAAAGCTTGCGCCGGGGCAATGGTATCCAGCAAATCATTGGTCGGACCCTGTATATGTGCTGCAAACGGATTGTGACCGATCTGCTGCAAACTCAGGCTCAGACGGCCGATAGCGGTTTGATCAAAAGGCTGCGGCATTGACGAATGACCACCGACTGCGGAAGCGGTCACGTTAAGTGTCACCGAGCCTTTCTCGGCGATGCCGATCAGCGCGACGTTGGCGCTTACGCCGGGAATCATGCCCCGGGTGATGGCGCCACCTTCGTCAGATACCCAGGCGAGCTTGATGCCTTGCTGCTGCAGGTGTTGCGCTACCAGGCGGTTACCGTTATAGCCGCCGATTTCTTCATCGGCCCCCAGGCTGAACAGCACGCTGCGCGCGGGCTTGAAGCCCTGTTGCAGTAACAGCTCGGCAGCTTCAAGCATGGCAATCATCGAACCCTTGGTGTCCAGCGTGCCGCGGCCCCAGACATAGCCGTCAGCCAGCTCGCCAGAGAAGGGCGGGTACTGCCATTTGCTGTCCTCGCCTGGCGCAATCGGCACCACATCCATGTGCGCCATCAGCAGTACCGGATCCAGTAGCGGATCACTGCCGGCCCAGGTGAAGAGCAGACTGCCGGCGCCTATCACTTCAAGCCGGGTGTTGGCCGCCAGCAGCGGATAGGTCTGCAACAGCCACGCTTGCATATCCGCAAAGGCGGTGCGGCTGCTGGCCTGTTGTGCTTCGCTGGCACCTACCTGCTGGGCAATGGTTTGAAAGCGCACGGCTTGGCCAAGATGGCGAGCAATAACTTCTGCGCGGATGCCTTCAGGTAGCTCCGGGTCTGAGGCGCTGAGCAGGGGGGGCGCCAGCAGCAGGGTTCGGGCGATGAGCACTGCAAGCAGACCCAGCAAAGCGATACCGAGAAACTGGAAAGTGCGTTTCATGCGCTAGCTCCCTATAAGTCTGATGCAGTCCTGCGGCTGGTCATGGCTGCGGAGTGAGGGTCAGGACAGATTGTGAATTGGCTTTTACATCATCTTCACTGAAGTGCTCGGGAACGTAGACGCCGAGAGCATAGGGCTCGGCCTGATCACTGTAGTGCCGGTCAAACAGCACACCACTCTGCCCTACCGGGTTGATGCCGAGGGCATGTTGCGGATCGGCAAAATCCACCAGGCGCCGGGTGGACGGACCATAGAGCACTGTCCATGGGGCGCTGCTGACCCGCGAAGAAAGATTGTTGGGTGTCTCGTGGCCGCCCGGTACATCGAACGGGCCGACACTGAACAGCTTGTCCAGTGGTTCCTGTTTGGCCAGTGGATGATTGTGCGTAAGGGTATGCGCCATGCCCCATTGCCATTGACTGCTGTCGTCGCCAAGGGTTTTGCGCAAGTGCTGCAGACCCTGCTGCCAGGCACGCTTGACGGTGTCGGCGCGAGACTCTGGCTCGGGTGTAGCGACCTGATCCCACCAGGGTGAACTGGCGTCGGCGGTCAGGCGTGGCAGTGCCAGATCGAGAATGCGGGTGGCCAGCAGATTGTTGAAAAAGTCCTCACCCAGTTCGTCCTGCATGGCGTTCAGGGCCAGTTCGTAGACCAGCTGGTTGAACACTGTGGCCGGTATCGAGTCGAGGCTGTGATTACCATCCCAGTCTGCCAGTTGTTCGACCAGCGCACGTTCCTCATCGTCGGCAGCGGCGGCCTGCAAGTCCGCCAGCAACGGTTGCAGGACACGTTGCGGATAGCCGCTGGCGGTATCCAGCTGGACGGCCTGGCTGTTTTGGATATCCCACTGGATCGCCGGATCTTCCAGCAGGTCGGTCAGGCGCTGGGCGCGATCCGGCAGGTTGTAGTAGCCGGGAATCTGAATGCCGCTGGTCGGTACTGGCTGGTGGTTGGCCGACATGATGTAACCGCGCCGGGGGTTGAGTTCCTGCGGATTATCGCGAAACGGGTAGAAGCCGAGCTTGTCAGCCTGGCCGTTACTGCCATTGAGGATGAAGGCAGGGTTGACGCCGGCAGGGCGGATCGGCAGTCGTGCAGCGGCCCACCAGGCGATATCGCCGTCCGCCGAGGCCCAGAGTACGTTGAGGCCAGGTGAGTGGATTTGCGCGACGGCTTTGGCAGCGCTTTTCGCATCAGTCGAGTGGTTGAGCTCATAAAAACCGTTAAGGATCGGGTTGGGCGTTTCCAGAAAGGCCCACCACATGGCAATTGGTGTCTGGCTGGTAGCGATGCCTTCGCCCAGAGCGTCATTGATGATCGGGCCGTGCGGCGAACTGCGCAGGTTCAATTTGACCGGCTCGGCACCCTTGACCTGGATCACCGACTGGCTGCTTTGCAGATCCACCCAGCCACCCTGGTACCAGATCTGCTGCGGGTTCTGCGGGTTTATTTTCTCGGCGATCAGATCCAGATCATCGTTCTGGAACATGGTCAGGCTCCAGCCCATCTGCTGATTGTGACCGAGCATGGCAAACGGGTTGAGTGCCTGATGGTGGCCGTATAGCTGGAAGTCCGGGGTGGTCAGCTGGGCTTCGTACCACACGGAGGGCACGGCAAAGCTGATGTGCGGGTCACCTGCCAGCAGCGGTTTGCCACTGCGGGTATGGCTGCCGGCAATCACCCAGGCATTGCTACCTTCGTATTGCGGCAGTCCGGCGGACTGCAGCGCCTGCTGGCTGATACTGGCCAGCTGGTTGAGGGTTTTCCAGTCATTGGCGGCCAGCGCGGGTGACCGGGTGACGCCTTCCGGATGCCAGTCGATATCAAAGACTTGCAGATAGTCAGGGCCAAGCTGATCGCGCACATAGGTCAGAATCGGTTCGGTGCGGAAGGCCGCTGCAAAGCTATAGGCCAGGTAGCCGGCGACGCTCACGGAGTCTTCTGGCGTGAAGGGCCGTTTGGCGATGCCGAGAATGTCAAACTCGATAGGTGCCGGGCGGCTGTCCTGATATTGGTTGATGCCGTCCAGATAGGCTTGCAGCCCTAGCCAGGCCGGTGATTGTTTGTCCTGCTCGGCGACATAGCTGGCGGCACGATCGCGGATACGCAGGGTGCGGAATAGTTTGTCGGTGTCGACCAGCTGCTCACCGAAGACTTCGGCCAGTTCGCCACGCGACAGACGCCGCAGCATTTCCATCTGGAACAGCCGGTCCTGGGCGTGCACGTAGCCGAGGGCACGGTACAGATCGAGTTCATTCTGCGCATTCAGGTGCGGTACGCCACGCTCGTCATAGTTAACCGTGACCGGCGCGCTGAGGTGCTCCAGCGCGAGCTTGCCGTCGCGCACCGGCTGCTTGCCCAGCAGGTAATAAGCACTGCCGATGGCGGTGGCGAGCAGGACGGCCAGTGGCACGAGAATCAGCGTTTTGCGTTGCATGGATTACCTCGGGTAGTTCTTGTTATGCCGCTGTGGATTGCGGGAGCAGTGGGTCGTCAGGCGTGCGCCAGTTTGGCGCACTAGTCTATAGGGCGCCAGTCACAGAAGCAGCCAGAGGCCAGTGTCTGGGTGGCGTTTACCGGTCGATCGTCAAGCAGTGCCTGCAGCACCGGTTCAATAAAACTGTTGCTGGCATTGCAGGTGGCGCCTTCGCTGTAGGGGCCGAAGTAGGCCAGTTGTCCGCGCCGATCCCAGATGGCGACTGCCGGGCTGGCGGGCAACTGTTCGGCGCCAGGCGGCAAGTCCAGTAACGGAATACTGGCCAGAAGCTCGGGGAGTTGACCCTTGCTGCCTGGCTTCTGCACGGCATGGAAGCTAACACCCAGCGGCGCAAAGTGCGCCACCAGTTCGGCCAGGTGTTGCTGATTACCGATATTGCACGGGCAGGCCGGGTCCCAGAAATGCACCAGACGTATCGATCCGGGACCGGCGAGCTCCACTGGCAATGCCAGTTGTGCGGCGCTGAACAACTCGCTGCGCAGCTCGAAGGGCCGGATGTAGCGGTTCTGATACCACCAGAATGCCGTGAGCAGGCCGATCAGCCAGAGCAGCCCGAAGCAGCTGATCAGCAGATTCTTCTGTCGCGCGGTCATCTATTGGGCCCATTGCTGAAACTGTGTCCCTCAAGCTTGCCATGATCCTCTGCAGAGCCGAACATCCGGTAGCTTGATTGCATCCGCCAGTCCGGATGTTGACGCTTAAGCCCTTGATGGATGTGCTCATGCCTGCAGACTTTCAGCCCGATACATTGCGCGCCTCGTTGTTGCCCTTCTGCCATGCGCAGGCCGAATCTGCTGAGGCGCTGGCCTATCGACGCTTTTACCGCTTGCAGTTTGTCCGGGCGCAGCAAACCCGTATCGGCACGTTGCAAGTGGCAGGCTACGAGTTGGTGGCTCAGGCCTGGTGGCCGGTGCAGCCGCGCGCGACGCTGGTGCTGCTGCATGGTTACTACGACCATGTCGGTTTGTACCGACACTTGATCGAGTGGGCGCTGCAGATGGATTTTGTGGTGCTGACGGTAGATCTGCCCGGGCATGGCCTGTCCACTGGCACAGCGGCGAGCATCCATGATTTTGCCGAGTACCAGGCGGTGCTGGCCGCTCTGCTGGATATGGCCGCGCAACTGCAGCTGCCCCAACCCTGGCACCTGTGCGGGCAAAGCACCGGCGCTGCGATTCTTATCGACTATCTGCTGACGGGTGAGCCAATGCCACAGGTTGGCGAGACGATTCTCCTCGCGCCATTGGTAAGGCCGCGCGCCTGGTGGCGTTCGCGCCTCAGCTACCAGTTGGTTAGACCCTTTGTGAACAGCATTCCACGGCATTTTTATGCCAACTCCGCTGATGCCGAGTTCATCGACTTTGTGCAGTTTCGCGATCCGTTGCAGGCCAGGGTGTTGCCGGTGGCCTGGGTCGGTGCGCTGGCGCGCTGGATTCCGCGGATCGAGGCTGCCCCACGCAGTAGCCGCAGCCCATTGATCGTGCAGGGCGATATGGATCTGACGGTGGACTGGCAGCACAACCTGACGGTGCTTGAGGACAAGTTCAAGCAGCCACGGCTGTGCCTGCTCGAAGGGGGCAGGCATCATCTGGCGAACGAGGCTCAGGCACTGCGCAGCCGCTATCTGGACTACCTGGAGCAGCAGCTGTCCTGATGATCAGTAAGTGGCGGTCGCCGGCGGCGGATTCATGGCGGCCTGCAGGGCAGCGAGTGCGGCCCTGTAGTAATTCTGGCCTGCCGGCGACTGAGCGAAGCTGACGAATTTCTCCAGCTCGGCATCGCTCAGGTCGCGATAGACGTAGAGCAGGGTGTTGTCCAGATCGGCGTTAATCTGTTGCTGCAAACGCGCGCGCTGGGAGTTGAGCAGCTCCTGACCATCGCCGAGTATGCCGGGGAGCATGACACTGAGACTGTCGGCAGCCACACCGGCCAGGGCCAGACTGACCTCGGCACCGGCTTCGCTGGCCGGCAGGGACTTGGCCAGTTGACTGATCAGCTGGCGGCGCACGGCGCCGGCGTCAGAGCGCGGCAGGCCCTTGCTGTAGAGCGCCAGTTGATCGCCGCGACTGGCGCGGATTTCGTCGGTAATCACTTTGCTGCCGACTGGGCTCTGAAAGAACTGCAGCGCCGGTTGTGGGTCAGCCAGTGACTGACGCAGAGCCTGCAGAGCACGCTGATCCATGTCCTGGGCAGCGAAGCGACGATTACTGTTTTCCAGCAACGCCTGATACATCGCTGCCGGCAGGGTGTCACGGTAACGCAGTTGGGCTGCGGCCAGTGCCTGGCTGAAGTTGGCGCGCTGCTGCGGCCAGCCGGTAACCTGATACAGCTTGAGGTAATCGTCGGCCTGTACCGACAGACTGAACAGCATGAACAAAGCTGCAAGCAAAACGCGCATGGAAACTCCTTGGCGGGAACCGGCAAGCGGGAAAGTTCTCGCTCGTCGCAGGGGAAGGCGCCATTTTCGTCTGCATAGCGCCGGGTTGTCGAGGCGCTGATAGAATCCATCGATGAAAACCCTCATTCCCTTAGCGTTGCAGGAAAGCCTTGCCGATGACCTGGTCAAGCAGGGCTGGGCGATTGCCGACAACTTTTTGCCGCCTGCATTAACTGTCCAGCTGGCTGCGGAGTGCCGGCAACGGCACGCGCAAGGCCTGTTGACCAAGGCGGTGACCGGCCGTGGTAGCGCCAGGCGCATCAGCGAAACTCTGCGTGGTGACTCGATTCAGTGGCTCGAGCCCGGCCAGTCGCAGGCTTCCGATGACTATCTGCTGGCGATGGAGTCGCTGCGCCAGGCGCTGAATCGCAGTCTGTACCTGGGGCTGGAGGATTACGAAAGCCATTTCACTCTGTATCCGCCGGGAGCCTTTTACCTGCGGCATCTTGATCGGTTTCGCGATGATGATCGACGTGACTTGTCGGCGGTGTTCTATCTGAACGATAACTGGCGGGAGGAGGACGGTGGTGCCTTGCGCCTGTATCTGGATGAACAAAACAGCCTTGATGTGCAGCCCCTGGCCGGGCGGGTGGTGCTGTTTCGCTCGGCGCAACTATTCCACGAGGTGCTGCCGGCCTATCGCGAGCGACTGTCGCTGACCGGCTGGTTCCGCCGCCGCGGCAATGGTGTGCTCTGAACATGCAGAAAATTCTGGTCAGTCGCTGCCTGCTGGGGCAAGCCGTGCGTTACGACGCCGGCAGCCATGGCCCGTTCACTCTCTTGCAGCAGTGGCAGGCAGAGGGCCGAGTGGTGCCGTTATGTCCGGAGGTGGCAGGGGGCCTGCCGGTGCCTCGCGCGCCGGCAGAAATCCCGGGCGGTCAGGGCGAGCAGGTGCTCGACGGGTTGCTGTCGGTAGTGACCGAGGCCGGAGAGAATGTCACTGCGGCCTTTCTCGCCGGCGCGGCAGAGGCGGTGCGACTGGTGCAGCTGCATGACATCCGCATCGCTGTGCTCAAGGCACGCAGTCCGTCGTGCGGCAATCTGCACAATTACGATGGCAGCTTCAGTGGGCGCAAGGTAGCGGGCATGGGCGTCACCGCAGCAGCCTTGCAGCGGCTCGGTGTGCAGTTGTTCAACGAGGAGCAGCTGGAGCAGGCTCAGGCCTTTCTGCAACAGATGGAAGAGCGAACAGCTGACTGATTACTCGACGGGCATCTTGCGCACTTTAGCCACCCCGGCTGCCGTCGCATTGGCGGGGGCCTGGTTGCCCCAGCTGCTGCGCACATAGTTGGCCAGATCGCCGATCTGCTGGTCGCTGAGGTGGCCAAAAGCCGGCATGGCGATATAACCGTCCTGGGCTTGAACGCCGAACAGCACCACTTTGAGAATGTCGTTCGGCTCTTCTGCCAGCACCACGGCATTGCCCGCCAGCGGCGGGAAAACGCCGGGCATGCCGCTGCCCTGCGCCTGATGGCAGCCGCTGCAATTGTCGACGTACAGTGTGGCGCCGGTCTTCAGCGTGGTGTCAGGCTTGTAGTCCGCACTTTGTGGTGAGCTTGCTGGCAGGCTCTTCAGGTACTCGGCCATGGCCTGCAGGTCGGTGTCGGTCATGAAGCCAAGGCTGTTGTGCACCACTTCTGACATCGGCCCGAGACTGGTTGATTTGCCTTTTTCGGCACCGCTTTTCAGATAGCTGGCGATCTCTGCGACGCTCCACTGGCCGAGGCCGGTCTTCAGGCTGTCGGTCAGGTTGAGGGCAAACCAGCCATCGATTTCGGCGCCAGTGAAGGCTTTTTTCTGCTCGATCCCGCCCAGTAGATTGCGTGGCGAGTGGCATTCACTGCAGTGGCCGAGGCCTTCAACCAGATAGGCGCCACGGTTCCATGCAGCTGTTTGCTTGGGGTCGGCCTGAAAGGTGCCTTTGGTAAAGTACAGCTCGTTCCAGCCGAGCATGCTCAGTCGCACATTAAAGGGGAATTCCAGATGATTGACCTGCACCGCGTTACTCACCGCCGGCAGGCTCATCAGGTAGGCATAGATAGCATCGCTGTCGGCACGGGTGACCTTGGTGTAGGAGGTGTACGGCATGGCCGGGAACAGGTATTGGCCATGCTTGTTCACGCCGTCATGCAGGGTGCGATACAGATCGTCAGCGCTCCAGGTGCCAATGCCAGTCTGTTGGTCGGGGGTGATATTCGGGCTGAGCAGATAGCCGAACGGTGTGTCCAGGCGTAAGCCGCCGGCGAACGGTTTGCCCATTTGTGTGGTATGGCAGGAGGTACAGTCTCCGGCACGCGCCAGGTATTCGCCCTGTTGAACCAGAGTCAGTCTGGCTGGTTCAGTGGTTTGCGCGCAGAGTGGCATGGCCAGGCTGATGAGCAGTCCAAGAATGACTGGGCTAAGCGATTGCGGTGCAAGGCGGGTCATTGAAAAGTCTCGCGATAGGTCTTGG
>Ga0102812_10001998_pt1 | contig 13867 bp, 16 predicted proteins | sample ColrivemetaGS713_FD_79334 | JGI IMG/M metagenome (GOLD analysis project Ga0102812, IMG submission 79334) | Estuarine microbial communities from the Columbia River estuary - Flood tide ETM metaG S.713 | ecosystem: Environmental > Aquatic > Marine > Intertidal zone > Estuary | place: USA... | reverse complement strand
GCGGAAGTAAAGGTATAGGAAGCGCTATTATAAACACTTTAGTAGACACACACAAGATTATAAATATTAGCCGAACTGCGCCAGATTTAACACATCATAACTTAACACATCATACCTGCGATATTCTAATAGACGAATTGCCTGAAATAGAATCTATAGATGGCTTGGTATATTGCCCGGGAAGCATTAACTTAAAACCAATATCAAGATTAAGTTTGGATGACTTCAGAGAAGACTTTGAAATCAATGTACTAGGTGCTGTTAAGATGATTCAGAAATATTTAAGTGCACTTAAAAAAGGTAACAAGCCATCTATTTTACTTTTTAGCACTGTGGCTTCAAAATTAGGAATGCCATTTCACGCCAGTATTGCAACGGCTAAATCTGGTGTTGAAGGATTGGTAAAATCGTTGGGTGCCGAATTAGCACCAACGATAAGAATAAATGCCATTGCACCAACGATTACAAATACAGATTTAGCTTCAAAATTATTAAGGAACGATAAAATGATTGAGGCCATTACAGATCGCCATCCGTTGAAAAAATTCTTAAACCCAAATGAAGTTGCAGACATGGCAGCATTTTTGTTATCAGACAAAGCAACATCCATGTCTGGACAAATATTTGAAATGGATTGTGGGATTGTTTCCTTTAAAATTTAATAAAATGAAATTCTTAATTATAATGTATTGTATGTTTTCACTATTTAGTAGTTCAAAACCAAAAACCGACCCAATTATGTCTATTTACGAGATTAAAATAAACGCTCTCAACGGAGAGCCAATTAACCTGTCTGATTATAAAAACAAATACATTTTGTTTGTAAATGTGGCATCGAAATGTGGATTTACGGGTCAGTACGAAGACTTGCAAAAACTCTATGACACCCATAAAGACAAACTAATGATTATTGGTGTTCCGTGCAATCAATTTGGCGGACAGGAACCTGGAACTGTAAAGGAAATTCAAACATTTTGTCAAGCAAATTATGGCGTTACATTTTTAATGACCGAGAAAGTGGATGTAAAAGGAAAGAACCAACACCCACTCTACCAATGGTTAACGCAACAAGAAAAAAACGGAAGTTCCAGTTCATCAGTAAAATGGAATTTTCAAAAGTATTTAGTTGGTAAAAAAGGAGAATTAATTGACTATTATTTTTCGATTACTAACCCGTTAAGTGACAAAATTATAAATCATATAAAAAAATAACTATGTTCAATTTATTTAGAAAAAAATCGGAAGTTGAAAAACTGGAAAACAGTTTTAAAAAATTAATGAAAGAATGGCATGAACTGTCTAGCATAAACAGAAGATTAAGCGATGAAAAATATGCGATGGCACAAGCTTTAATTCCTAAAATTGATCAGCTAAAAAAAATACATGAAGCTTCTTAAGTTATTTATCGTATTTCTAATTATTAATTTTTCAGCTTTAGGTATAGGAAGTTGGTTAATGAATAATGGTCCGAAAACCGAATGGTACACGGCTCTTAATCAAGCTCCCTGGACACCTCCGGGTTGGGTCTTCGGGGTGGCATGGACAAGCATCATGTTGTGTTTTGCCATTTATATGAGCTACCTGTATTTAAAAATACCAACAACTAAAGTTGTTATTCTATTTAGCATTCAATTTGTTTTAAATGTTATTTGGAATTATATATTTTTCAATCAACATTTAATTGGTTTAGGTTTGGCCGTTATTATCGCATTAACCATAGTGGTCGGCATTTTTTTAATAGCATTCAAAAACGATTTAAAACTAAAAACACTTTTAATAGCGCCCTATTTTGTTTGGTTATGCATTGCGACCTCACTTAATGCCTATATTTTAATCAATAATTAACAATGAGATTCCCTTCTTCAAAGAAATAAAATTAAACTCTTAATGAAAATATATACGCTTCATAAAAAGCAAAGGTTACCTATTACAGTTCAACAAGCCTGGGATTTTTTATCCGATCCTAAAAACTTAAAAGTAATTACCCCCGATTATATGGGTTTTCATATTTTATCTGGGGCGGACAGACCTATGTTTGCAGGCCAAATTATTCAATATATAGTAACACCCGTTTTAGGTATTAAAACCAAATGGGTAACAGAAATTACTCATGTTACAGACAAACATTATTTTGTTGATGAGCAACGCTTCGGTCCATACGCATTATGGCATCACAAACATTTTATAAAAGAAATTGATGGCGGCGTGGAAATGGAAGACATCATAGATTATAAAGTCCCTTTCGGGATTTTAGGGCAATTAATACACCCTGTTTTAGTTAAACCAAAATTGGAAGAGATTTTCAACTACAGAACTAAAAAGTTAGAAGGATTGTTTGGAGTTTATGAAAAAAACAATAGTAGAAAGCTCAATAAAGTTTAAATGTTTTAATGAATCAACCTGTTAATATTTTCTGGTTTCGCCGCGATTTAAGGCTGGATGACAATAAAGGCCTTTTTGAAGCCTTAAAAGGAAACCACCCTGTTTTACCTGTTTTTATTTTTGATTCTGAAATTTTAGACACGCTTGCGATTGACGACGCCCGTGTAACATTTATTCATGAAAAATTAGTTAAAATGAATAAATCGCTTCAGGAAAATAATGATAGCAGCATTGCCATCTATCACGGGAAACCTTTAGCTGTTTTTAATCAACTCATTGATAATTATACCATCTACAACGTATATACTAATGATGATTACGAACCGTATGCCAAAATGCGTGATTTAGAAATTGAAACTTTCCTATCAAAAAAAGCCATAGCATTCAAAACCTTTAAAGACCAGGTTATATTTGAGAAAGATGAAATCGTAAAAGCAGATGGCACACCTTATATGGTTTATACGCCTTATATGAAAACGTGGAAATCGAATTTCAAAACAAGTAACTTAGAAATATTTGATACAAAACCACATCTAGATAATCTTATTAAAAATAAAGACTTGCCAAATTTAAGTTTATCAGATATTGGTTTTAAAACGTCAAAGCAAAAAATTACAGATTACATTGTTACGCCAAACCTAATTCAAAACTACGAAGCCACTCGAAATTTCCCCGCAAAAGATACGACGTCAAAACTTGGACCTCATTTACGATTTGGCACTGTAAGTATTCGCAAAATGGTTCAAAAAGCTATTGCTGAAAAAAATGAAGTATTCTGGCAGGAACTTATCTGGCGCGAATTTTTTATGCAGATTTTGTGGCATTTTCCGCACACAGTAACTGAAAGTTTTAAACCTAAATACGACCGTATTGTATGGAGAAACAATGAAGTAGAATTTAAAAACTGGTGCGAAGGAAAAACAGGGTATCCATTAGTAGATGCCGGAATGCGACAACTCAATCAGACAGGTTTTATGCACAACCGGGTTCGGATGTTGGTTGGTAGTTTTTTATGCAAACATTTACTTATCGACTGGCGTTGGGGTGAAGCGTATTTTGCCGAAAAGCTACATGATTATGAAATGTCTAGTAATGTAGGTAACTGGCAATGGGTTGCTGGTTGCGGCGTTGATGCAGCACCTTACTTCAGAATTTTCAACCCCACAACACAAATTGAAAAGTTTGATAAGCAATTAGAGTACATTAAAAAATGGGTGCCAGAATTTCAGGAACTTACCTACCCTACACCTATTGTAGATCATAAAAGTGCCCGAGAAAGGTGTTTAAATGTTTACAAAACAGCTTTACAGTAACACACTGTTAAAATATTAAATGTTAAGATTTATTTAATATTATGCAATAAATTCTTATAACGTTTTTAGTTTTAGTACCTTGCGAAATTCTGATAATTAACATTATCATAAGTTTATTAAAATATTATAAAATTCATGGAAATTATTAACAACGCTTTAGAGTTCGAGCAAAGAAAACAATCTTTTAAAACAACAAGCGAACGCATTGAAGCATCACGAGAAGTAAAAGACCTTATATTAAGTTTAAATACGATTTACAAAAAAGAACAAGACCCTGAAATTATGGATCTTATGAAACGTCTTACAACGATTAAGCAAAAAATTGAAAAACGATTAAAAGGTAGACCATAATTTTGGTTTAACATAAATCACTAAAAGCCTCTATCGAAAAAATAGAGGCTTTTTTAGTTTTAAATGTCACTTCGAGTGGTTTTCAAAGCATGAGAAAACTGTTTCGAGGAGCCAGCTAACCTTTAACCGTTCTTGATACACTACGCACTCAAACTGACAGCCCAACTACAAATACTATCAAGAAACGAAATGTCACTTCGAGTGGTTTTCGAAGGATGAGAAAATTGTATCGAGAAGCTAGCTAACTATTAACCGTTCTCGATATTCGGCGCACTTGAACTGTCAAACTAGCTAAAAACATAATTCTAACTTAATTGATCATCTGATATAAATCATTAAAACGACTTCATATCATAGCGACAATAAGCGCAACGTAAAACCTTTGAATTTTTTTTAAAGGAAACCTATTCCACCCTTTCAATATGCGCACCAATAGCGCGCAAACGTTCATCTATACGCTCGTAACCACGGTCTATCTGTTCAATATTCTGAATAATAGACGTTCCTTTTGCAGATAAGGCTGCAATAAGTAACGATACACCCGCACGAATATCTGGTGATGTCATGGTGGTTGCTTTTAAAGTAGATTTATAATCATGCCCAATTACAGTAGCACGGTGTGGGTCGCAAAGTATAATTTTCGCACCCATATCAATTAGTTTATCAACAAAGAATAAACGGCTTTCAAACATTTTTTGATGAATAAGCACACTACCTCGGGCTTGTGTGGCTACTACCAAAATAATACTCAATAAATCAGGTGTAAATCCAGGCCAAGGTGCGTCAGAAATGGTTAAAATAGACCCATCAATATAATTTTGTATTTCATACCCATCAGTATGTGCAGGAATATGAATATCATCACCACGTCTTTCAACAGTAATTCCTAATTTTCTAAAAACGGTTGGTATAACGCCTAAATCGTCCCAAGAAACATTAGTAATTGTCAGTTCACTTTTAGTCATGGCAGCAAGACCTATCCAGCTACCAATTTCAATCATATCAGGCAACATGGTATGATGTGTCCCATTTAACTTTTCAACACCATCAATAATTAACATATTAGAACCAACACCGCTAATTTGAGCACCCATTCTATTCAGCATTTTACATAATTGCTGTAAATAAGGTTCGCAGGCTGCATTGTAAATGGTAGTTCTACCTTCTGCTAAAACAGCCGCCATAACTATATTGGCGGTTCCTGTAACCGAAGCTTCTTCAAGAAGCATATAAGCCCCTTTTAGCTTTTTGGCTTCAACACCATAAAACTGATCTTCTTTGTTATATCTAAATTTAGCTCCTAAATTAATAAAGCCTTCAAAATGCGTATCTAATCTGCGGCGACCAATTTTATCGCCTCCTGGTTTTGGTATGTAGCCTTTTCCAAAACGTGCTAACATCGGGCCAACAATCATAATAGACCCACGTAAACCACGACCATCCACCTTAAATTCGTCTGATTCTAAGTACTTTAAATTAACATCGTCCGCTTGAAATGTATAGCTTCCGTGTTTAAGTTTTTCCACTTTCACACCCAGCTTTTTTAATAAACTAATCAGTTTATTAACATCTACAATATCGGGGATATTATTAATGGTAACTACTTCTGGCGTTAGTAAAACTGCGCACAAAATTTGTAGCGCTTCATTTTTTGCACCTTGTGGCTGTATACTCCCTTTTAAACGGTGACCACCTTCTATTTTAAATGTACTCATATAGTTTTAGTAACGTTTTCTTGGACGGTTCGAAGTGTTCTTCTTATGGTGACCGCCTTTTTTATTAGTGCTTGAAAACTTGGTTTTAGCCCGCATTAAACTTGTTGCGTCTGATAAATCTTCATCAGAATTCTTCAGGTTTATTTTTCCATCAGAAAGCTCATATAAATGACCATAAATTACATCATCCTCAACCGTGTCTTTATTCCAATTTAAAAAACACTTTTTCATGTGGTTGGCAATGGTATAAGTTAAGGCTTCTTTTAAATCGCCATCTTCCCAGGTATTTGCAACGTCAATCATGGTTTTAATATTGTTTCCGTAAAAACGATATTTCGGGAAATTCTGTGGATATTTTAAAGGCTCAGGGCGTTCCTCAAGAAGTTCTTTTGTAGGCTTTTCGTAATCGGAATCAACATCCAATTCAAAATTAGCCATAATAAAAAGTTGGTCCCAAAGTTTATGCTGAAAATCTGGAACGTCTCTTAAATGTGGTTGCATGTTTCCCATTACCGCAATAATGCCTTTTGCAACTTTATTGCGTTCTTCTTTTGTTTCTAAGGTTTTAGCATGATTAATCATTTTCTGCATATGGCGTCCATATTCAGGTATAATCAAATGTTCACGCTCTGTGTTGTATTCTAATTCGTCTATTGTCAAAATAAAGTGTAGAGTTAAATGTTTGGCATGTAGTAGTTATGCTCGTGCAAAGTACAAAAAAAAACTAAAGACTAATAACGCCTTCAACTTTTTCTGCAACTTCCTTGTACTTTTCTATCACAACATCGGGGTTTAGCATCAATACATTAATAGAAATACTGGTATATTTTCCATTTTTACTCTCGGTAGTTTGTATTACTGCACCTAAATTATCAAAAATAGCATCAATTACAGCAATTTTATGGCTATCCGTTTTAATAATAAACTTATACAAATACTCTGTTGGCCAAAGTGCTGTATCGTATAATTGGGCTTTTAATTTTTTGTAAAATTCGTCCTGATCTGGAGCTGTATTCATAATAACTAAATATTCTGCAAATATACATTTAGTAAGCAAATTATAAAAAATAAAACTATTTAAATTTATGCGTTTCCCTCCTAAAGTCGGGTCGGGCTTTCCCTTGCAAGTCCTCGCTCCTACGTCGCTGCGGGCTTACCAGTACAACCCCTAACGTATTAGTGTAAAGTCACAGTCGTAGTCTTAGCTTCATTATTTAGTATTCAGTTTTTCAATAATTGTGAATAATAAATTTAAAATATGACGCGTTTACAGGGATAATTTCTGTTCTGCTTTTTTTATCGCCTTTAAATTCCGAATTTTACCACTAAAATTATCACTTTTTGAAAACGAAAAAAATTGTAATTACCGGAGGTCCGGGAACCGGAAAATCAACTTTAATAAACGAATTGATAAAACGAGGCTACACATGCCTTGAAGAAATTTCGCGTCAAGTTACTTTAAATGCCAAAAAAGACGGCATAGACCAGTTGTTTTTAACCAATCCGTTATTGTTTAGCGAACTGCTTTTAAAGGGCAGACATCAGCAATATCAGGAGGCCGATAAATTAAATGCAGACCTTACTTTTTTCGACAGAGGCGTTCCAGATGTATTAGCCTATATGGATTATATTGGTGACAACTACCCACCTTCGTTTATAAATGCCTGTGAAAATGCCGTGTACGATACTGTTTTTATATTAAAACCCTGGGAAGACATTTACATCAGTGATAACGAACGCTATGAAAATTTTCAGCAAGCTTTAGAAATTCACGATTGCCTTTTAAATACCTATCAAAAATACGACTATAATTTAATAGACGTCCCTTTTGGCACCATTGAACACCGAACCGATTACATTTTAAAAGCGTTGAAGCTATAAATGGAACAACCCATAAACATATTAGAACGTTATTGGAATTTTACCGAATTCCGTCCCGAACAGGAGGCCATCATAAATGCGGTCATTGAAGGGGAAGATACGTTTGTTCTGTTACCAACTGGTGGCGGGAAGTCTTTATGTTTTCAGATACCTGCATTAGCAAAAGAAGGTATTTGTGTAGTTATTTCACCTTTAATTGCCTTAATGAAAGACCAGGTGCAGCAACTTAATGATAAAGGTATTAAAGCCATGGCACTGACTAGCGGCATAAGCTACAGTCGGTTAGACACGCTCTTAGATAATTGCATTTATGGAAACTACAAGTTTCTTTACTTATCACCAGAACGGTTACAACAAGAATTAGTACAGGAACGCATCAGGCAAATGAATGTGAATTTAATTGCAGTAGACGAAGCGCACTGTATTTCGCAATGGGGAAGCGATTTTAGACCTGCATACAAAAACATTATCTTATTACGACAATTACAACCCATGGTAAATGTGGTGGCTTTAACAGCCTCGGCAAAACCAGAAGTAGTAGACGACATTATTAAAGAACTCGATTTTATTAAACCTAAAATATTTAAAAAATCGTTTTCCAGACCCAATTTAGGTTACATGGTGTATCACGAAAATGACAAATACTATCGCATTGAAACCATATTAAAAAAATACAAGGAATCGTCCATCATTTATGTTCGAAACAGAAAACTAACCTTAGATCTAAGCGCTTTTTTAGAGTCTAAAAATATTTCCGCAACCTATTATCATGGCGGTTTACCAACAGAAGAAAAAGACAAGAACATGACGCTTTGGTTGCAAAACCAAAAGCAGGTTATGGTTGCTACCAATGCCTTCGGTATGGGTATAGACAAACCCGATGTTAAAACGGTAATTCACTTAAACCTGCCAGAAAGTATTGAAAGTTATTTTCAGGAAGCTGGTCGTGTGGGTCGGAACGGAGAAAAGGCATTTGCCGTAATTCTAAAAAACAATAGCGACGAAGTTTTGGTTAAAAACCAGTTTTTAAATGTGTTGCCTACTGTAGATTTTGTAAAGCAGGTATACCGAAAATTATGCAGCTATTTCCAGATATCGTATGGTGAAGGGGCATATGAAACATTCGATTTTGATTTTAACAGCTTTTGCAAAACCTACAATTTCAACACGGTTTTATCATATAACGCCTTGTTATTGTTAGATCGAAATAGTATTATTACATTATCTAAACAATTCAAAAATAAAGTATCCGCTCAGTTTATTATACCGAGCGCTTCACTTTTTAATTATCTGGAAACACATTCAAATTTCAAAATTATAGTAAAATCTATTCTAAGAATGTATGGCGGTATTTTTGACCACGACACCAAAATTGATTTAGCTAAAATTTCAGAAAAAGCCTCTTCCAACGAAGGCAACATTACTAAAACCCTTTTACAATTAGAAAAAGACGAGGTCATTACTTTAAATTTGGCGAAAACCGATGCCCAGGTCACCTTTATTGAACCCCGTGAAGATGATAAAACCATCAACCGCATTGCAACTATTATTGAGCAGCAAAACGAACTAAAACAACAGCAAGTTAAAGCCATGCTCGAGTATATAGAAAATGATTCGGTATGTAAAAGCATGCAACTTCTCGCCTATTTTGGCGAAAAAAACACCAAACCTTGCGGTATTTGTTCGGTATGTACAAGCACTAAAAAAACTGTAAAACCACAAGATGTTAATGCCATTAAAAAACGAATTATAGAGCTACTTGAAACTGGTGAGAAATCATCAAGAAACATAATCGCCGCTTTAAATTGTACAGAAACCGAATTAAAAAGTGTTTTAAAATTACTTTTAGAACATCAAATCATATCAATAACACCAACAAACACATATAAATTAAGTCATTTATGAAATGAGCATTCCGAATTTTTACCATGTATCGGAACAAAATATGCGATTTCCTTCTGACAATTAAAAAAATAATAAACATCAACAGATGAAAGATTTAAGGATTGTTTTTATGGGTACGCCCGATTTTGCCGTAGCCACATTAAAAACTTTAGTAGAAAATAATTTTAATATTGTAGGCGTCATTACAGCACCCGACAAACCAGCAGGACGTGGACAAAAACTAAATGAAAGCGCTGTAAAACAGTTCGCAGTATCACAAAATCTAACCGTTCTACAACCTGCCAATTTAAAAAATGACGATTTTTTAAATGAATTAAAAAAATTAAATGCCAATTTACAAATTGTTGTGGCTTTTAGAATGTTACCAAAAGTTGTCTGGCAAATGCCCGAATATGGCACTTTTAACTTACACGCATCGCTTTTACCAAATTACCGGGGTGCAGCACCTATAAATTGGACTATTATTAATGGTGAAACAAAAACAGGTGTTTCTACCTTTTTTATTGATGAAAAAATTGATACTGGCGACATGATTCTTCAAGAAAACATCAATATTAATCCGGAAGAAAACGCTGGAAGCTTGCACGATAAGTTGATGCTAATAGGAAGCGAATTAGTTTTAAAAACGGTAAATTTAATTCAAAACGGAGCGGTTAAAACGATTCCACAAACTGAATCTTCTAATATTAAAACCGCTTATAAACTAGATAGAGATAATTGTAAAATTGATTGGAACGACTCTTTAGAGAATATATACAATTTAATACGTGGTTTAAGTCCGTATCCAGCAGCATGGTGTTCTTTATTAAACGGAAACGACACATTAGATATTAAAATTTATAGCGCGGATAAAGAACAGTTATCACACGAAAACGCTATTGGAACTATCATTTCAACTAAAAAAGAGTTAAAAGTAGCCGTATCAAATGGTTACATAATTATTAAAGAATTAAAGCTGCCTGGAAAACGAACCATGGACGTAAAATCGCTTTTAAACGGTTACACTTTTGAAGTGAATGCTAAAATGCTGTAAACCCTTATTATCAGTGATATTATAAAAAACTCGACAAACAACCTATTCTTTATTAACAAAAGCACCGATTTATCAACAATACCATGCATTTCCCTTGCTATTACTTGTGTGGTTGCATAATCCGTATAAATTTGTAATAGGATTTAACGAAATGTTTAACCAATTTATTAATAATTAAATTTTATATTATGAACAAAACAGATTTAATCGATGCAATGGCAGAACATGCTGGAATTACAAAAGCTGCTGCAAAAAAAGCATTAGAATGTGCACTAATTGAAATAGAGGGCGCTTTACAAAAAGGCAACCGTGTTTCTTTAGTTGGATTTGGATCATGGTCAGTTTCTAAAAGAGCTGCAAGAGAAGGTAGAAACCCACAAACTGGGGCTACTATAAAAATTAAAGCTAAAAAGGTTGTGAAATTTAAAGCAGGAGCTGATTTAGCAAACGCTGTAAACTAATTATTTACTTCTTACATATTAAAATGCCTTCAAGATTTGAAGGCATTTTTTTATATTTTATTAAAACAGTTGCATTTTTAATAAATAAATATTAGATTTAGTAGCTAATTCTTTACTAGTATGGTTACAATCACACCAAAAAAAGGTAATTTGTTAATCGCTGAGCCTACAATAATTGGCGATGTTTCTTTTAATCGATCCATTATATTATTGGCCGATCATTCTCTGGAAGGCTCTATAGGTTTTATACTAAACAAACCGTTAGATTATACTATTAGCGATTTAGTTCCTGAAGTTGAAGCCCCGTTTAAAGTTTATAATGGCGGTCCTGTTGAACAGGATAATTTATATTTTATTCATAAAATTCCACACTTAATACCTAATAGTATTGAAATTTCATTAGGTATTTATTGGGGAGGCGATTTTAGTAAAGTGGCCGAACTTATTGCCAAAGAAGTTATAAGTGAAAATGATATTAAATTCTTTCTTGGTTATTCAGGTTGGGAAGCCAATCAATTGGAAAGTGAACTAAAAACGAATTCGTGGGTTGTAACCGAAAATATTTATAAAAACCACATCATCGAAAAGAACTACGAAACCTTCTGGAAAGAAAAAATGCTGGAGTTTGGAGACGATTACAGCATATGGAGTAATGCGCCGGAAGACCCAAATTACAACTAACCCAAACGCAATTTTACATTTATTTTTTGCAGTAAATTATTTGATACCTCGGTAGTAAACAACTTCTTTCTATATTTTGTTATAGGTTGGATTCCAACAATAACGTTCGTAATAAATATTTCGTCTGCTTTTTGAAGCTCGAATGGTGAAATAGAATCTTCAATAAATTCATAATCCTTACTGGTTTTCAAAAGATCTATAATTTGTTTCCTCATAACTCCTTTTAAACAGCCATCACTAATTGGAGGCGTTTTAATAAGATTACCATTAACCAAAAACACATTTCCGTTTAAGGCCTCAATAACATGTTTATTAGTATTTAAAAGTAAACAATTATTCAATTTATTTTCTTTAGCATAAATACTACCAACCACGTTAAGTACTTTACTATTCGTTTTTAAAGTAGATAATAAGGTTGGGGACACATAATAATCTTTAAACAAATCGACTTCATAAAAATCGCTCTTAGCTGCGTAAAAATCATCTTCAATTTGCTTCGCAGTTATTATAAAACTTACTTCATTCGTGTTTGGTAAATATAAACCACCTTCATTTCTGTGGACCGATAATTTAACGCGCGCAGAAGCTTTTTCTAAATTTGATGATTTTAATGTTTTTTGAATTTGTTCTTCAAGAAATTCCATGGTAAAATTCATAGGGATTTCCATGCGCATAATACGCATAGAAGCCATTAGTCTAAAATAATGATCTTCCCAAAAAAACAATTTACTATGTGATACTTTTATAGTTTCAAAAAGAGAGTCACCATAAGCATAGCCTCTATTTTGAATGGATAATACTTGCTCTTTATCTGTAATAGTACCGTTAAAATTTGTCATAAAAAAAGTCCCGAATAAATTCGGGACAAATATAATTTAAATATATTATTTTGAATTAGGATGAACCCAATACTTGCTTTAAACTAGAAATTTGATTCTCCCAAAGCATTTTCGTTTCTTCTACCTCATCTTCTTCAGCAAAATCGGTTACAATTAGCGATACATCTTTAGTAATTTCATCAACCTGAATTTTAATTTCAAAATAAGAAGTAACGTCTTCCTCGTCTGTTAACCATCTAAATTTAATGCGCTCGCCTGTTTTTTTACTTATCAATTTAGCCTTCTCTTCACTATCGTCCCAAATAAAAGTAAATAATTCCCCTCGTGAGTTTACATTATCTGAAAACCATTCAGACAAACCAGAAGGTGTTGAAATATATTGATAGATTAATTGTGGTGATGCTTGTATAGTAAATTCAATTTCAAATTTAACTTTTTCGTCCATAAGTACTGCAAATATTTTGAGTTCCCAATATATACATTAATTGATAAGAAAGGTAATAATATTTAATAATATTTTACACAACTTATGTTTGTAGAGAATAATATTGTTTTTATATTTGCAGCCTTAAATTATGGCGAGGTAGCTCAGCTGGTTAGAGCGTCGGATTCATAACCCGGAGGTCGGGGGATCGTGCCCCCCTCTCGCTACAAAATTTAAACGATTCAAAAACAGCGGTTTAGTTTTCACTATACCGTTTTTTTATGTCTACATTAAATGAATTACTTATCTTTGTAAATGAAAATGCATACGAAAGTGCATACGATTTGTCAATAAAAAGAAACTTTTCTACACCTAAAATCTACAATGCCAACGGTGATTTAAACAAGCGTTGGTATATCTATTTTTCTTACCGAGACCCAGAAAGTGGTAATTTAAAACGAGTTACCCCGTTTTATGGTAATGCCAATAAGTATAAATCTAAAGAAGAAAGACTCTCCGTATTAGTTACTTATAGAAAAGTATTATTAAATCTTTTAAAACAAGGCTACAATCCTTATACAGATAATACGGAACTGTATCGTCAATTACACTCCAAAGAAACCGCCACAAAATCTAAAGTTTTAAATACAGAAGCGGGTAATAGTCCAAAAATTGTTGGAGAAAAACCTGCAATGACTTTAAAAGAAGCCTTTGATTTTGGACTGAAGCAAAAAGAGAAGGTTGTAAATTCAACCACAAAAAGAAGCTATGACAGTCGGGTAAAGCTATTTTTAGAATGGCTTGATGAAAATCATCCTGATTTAAAAACGATAGATACCTTAACTAAACAAATTGTTTCTGGTTTTTTGAATGCTATTTTAG
>Ga0102812_10001996_pt1 | contig 13875 bp, 16 predicted proteins | sample ColrivemetaGS713_FD_79334 | JGI IMG/M metagenome (GOLD analysis project Ga0102812, IMG submission 79334) | Estuarine microbial communities from the Columbia River estuary - Flood tide ETM metaG S.713 | ecosystem: Environmental > Aquatic > Marine > Intertidal zone > Estuary | place: USA... | reverse complement strand
CGCCGTCGAGGTCAGCTGAAGCGGATTGCCGGATTAGAGCAATAGCGCGGAGGTTTCGCACACCCCGTTTCGACGTCGTGAACAGGCCCTTGCGCCGTTTCGGGCAAATGCCATGCCTTCAAAAAATGGGCCCATTGCGCTTTGGTCCTTGCCGACTGATGCGGCCTTGGGGCGGAAAATCAGACGGTGTCAGAGCCCTCTTTGTTGACTGTCCAATACGTATTTTTTCCAGTCCATCCGACGAAAAATGCCCGTATTCGCAATGATCTTGCGATAACATTCGAAAATTGGCTGACGAGCCAGCGCACCGCTGATCTGATAAATGGGTGCATGATCAACAGCGAAAGACCGTTTTTTAACGCTATTACGGAACTCTCAATGAGAGTGCGGTTCGTCGTCAAGGTGGCCGTGCACTGCGAACTGCATGATATCAGCCTGCTGCGATTCAATGATCCGGAAGCTCTCGCGAACACCAGCGGGCGTCAGTTCGCGGGTGACCGTCAGTAGGGTATTGGGCGCATGATCAGCGCACAGATCTGCCATCTGTTCGATCTCTTCAATGGCCGTCCCGCGTGCAGCTTCGACGGAAGGCGCACCATAGATGTCGACGAAATGTTGCGCCAAAAGAGTGGCTATCACGTCGCGTTCTTGCGGTTCTATCTGGGTGACTGCAATACAGCTGACGCGCCCAAAGGTCTCACAACCCATCCAGCCGTTGGTGAAAGCCTGCCGTGCTTTGCCAACAAGGTCTGCTTCACCCCAGTTGGAGAATTCAAAACCGCCAGATATGCACCATTCGCCGGTACGGGCCGGATTGTGAAAGACTCTCTGATCGCTTTCGTCAAAATGGATCGCGCGGGCAAGTTTCATGTTGGCCTCGTTAGGTTTTCGGTCAGGGGGATCAAAACGGTTTTGTCGGCAACCTTCAACAAGAGACCTAAGTTTTCATCAAGACCAATATATGTCCCGGTCTGTCCAGCCATAGTCACCACGCCGTCCAATCCATGGGCAAGTCCTTCCCATTCTCGGTGCAGCTGGGCCAGGCCGACATCCAACCAGGTATTGATGCCGACAAGCGTGTGCCGCACCCAGGATTCCAAAAGTGTCACGGCATCGATCTCGGCGCAGCCTTCGGCATAAAGAGATGTTTCATCGGGCGTCAGGCCGGTTTCATCGCTGGCTGGCCAAAGCGACAAAGTGAGATCAACCACCAGCCAATCAGGTTCCAGGTCCGGCGTTCCCGGGGCGGCCATGCGCAAAGCCCCGCAGCGACCACCATTGACAAAGATCGTGCCGTCCCAGCCCAGATGCACGCTGACTTCGGGCGGACCAAGAGCACCCACCGCATTTTGAAATCCGACACCGCAGATCGGCAAAATCGCGGCCGCCTTGTCCAGTGGTACTTCAGGGGCAAAGACGATGGCGGCTCGAAGCCGGTCCACACCAAGGTCATAGATCACAAGCCCGGCGTCGCAGCCAACATCGGCTGCGGCAATGGCTTTCGCAAACGGATCATCGCCGGCGGCGTTCTGCCCAACAAACAATGGAGGGAACTGCGGCTCGATCATGCATGTCCCTTGGCGATCAGGTCTCTTGCAATTTTTCGGAAAGCCAAGGCTGCTGCGCTATCGGGCTTGGATACAACGATTGGCGCGCCACCGTCAGAGGCGAGGCGAATGTCGATATGCAAAGGGATTTCCGCAAGCAATGGTACGCCCAGTTTAGCGGCCTCTGTGGCAACGCCACCGTGGCCAAAGACATGTTCTTCGTGGCCGCAGGACGAACAAATATGCGTCGACATGTTTTCAATCATGCCGATGAGCGGCGTGCCAAGCTGGTTGAACATATCAATACCTTTGCGGGCGTCCAGAAGCGCAATGTCCTGCGGAGTTGAGACGATGATCGCGCCGTTCAATTGTGATTTTTGGGCAAGCGTCATCTGCACGTCGCCGGTGCCAGGCGGCAGATCGACGATCAGGACATCCAGTGCTCCCCATTGGACCTGCGACAGCATTTGCTGCAACGCCCCCATTAGCATCGGGCCGCGCCAAACAACTGCCTGATCATCATTCGTCATCAAGCCCAGCGACATCATTGTGACGCCAAAGTTTCGCAATGGCAGGATAATCTTGCCGTCCGGAGAAGCCGGTCGCCCCGACACGCCCAACATGCGCGGCTGGGATGGTCCATAAACATCCGCATCAAGCAGTCCGACCCGTCGCCCTTCAGCAGACAGCGCGCAGGCAAGGTTTGAGGCGACGGTCGACTTGCCCACGCCCCCCTTGCCAGAAGCCACCGCAATAATGCGATCAACACCCGGGATTTTTTCGGGCCCTGTAGGTTCAGCTCTGCGTGATGGTTTCAGATCAGGCGGCACTTTATGTGTGCTGTGGGCAGTCAAAACAATCGAAACGGACACCACTCCGTCAAGGGCTTTGATCTGCTCCTCCGCTGCATCTTTGATGGCGATATAAGCTTCTGCGTACTTCTCGCTGACTTCCATTACAAAACGGACAACACCATCGTCTGCTGTCAAGGCTTTGACGATGCCTGCCTCATTGATGGAAGCACCGCTAATGGGGTCTTCGAGGTTGGAAAGAATGTTGAGGACGGATTCTCTGCTGACGGTCACGTTATGATTGACCTTCGATTTTGCCGGTAACAACATGCTCTATATCAAGCCCGTCAATGGTCAGCACCATCTTCGCTTCAAAGCTGCGCCCCGTTGTATCACCAGCGGTTCGCAAGGCTTCCTCTATGGCTTGCTGTGAAGTGACGCCGACCTGCTTGAGGAACTTGCGCATCGACATGTTAAAGTCTTCGCTCATGGGGTTGTCTCCGATTGTCTTGACCGCATTGTGGACCGCGCTTTAGGCTACGACCTTTCCTGCAGAAAGTTTAATGTGAAATTCCGCTGTCTTCTTTTTTGTCTGACGTTCCCTCTGTCGGTACAGGCTCAGGGTGAGGGTTTCACGCTCTCGGCTGCACCTCAAATCACGGAGTCCGGTTTCCTGCAATATCTCTTGCCGCGCTTTTCGCTGAAACACGGCGTGCGGATCACGCAAGTCGAACAGGGGGGAGATGTGGTCATTGGAGCGCAAGGCATTCCGGTTTTTGTTGGGCTGGACACAGTATGGCATGTTGCGGCCAGCGATACGGCGGGCGTCGAACTGTTTACCAACTGGCTGTTGTCCGACATTGGCAAGCGAACCATTGAATCGTTTCGGAAAGACGGGGTCGCGGTATTTTCCGCGCAGGTTGCTGCCGAGGCGATTGCGGTCCAAATGACGTTCGATGGCGACCCGGTGAGAGGCGAGGAATTGTCTTTGCAGCATTGCGGGCGTTGTCACGTCATCAACGAAAGCAACCGAATGGATGGGATGGGGCAGACGCCCTCGTTTGCCTTGATGCGCACCTTTGAAGACTGGCAGAGACGCTTCAGTACTTTTTACGTGCTGAACCCACACCCGAGTTTCACTCAAATCGCAGACATAACTTTGCCATTCGCTGCAAATCTGCCGCCTGCCATTGTTCCGGTTGAAATCACGCAAGACGAACTCGACCATATACTGAGCTACGTAGCGACGATTGCGCCTGCTGATCTGGGCGCGCCACTGCAAAATCAATGATCCTTACGTTTTGACAAGTAATCATCGGTTGTTCTGGGGCGCGGGCGGTCTTTGGTGGCAAAAGGATTTTTTTCGGAATGATACTGCGCATTTATCCGACAGCCTTCACACATCTGGATCATCCGGGCTGCGTCTGGACTGGCAAACATTGAGTGAGTGCCAGCGAGCTTTTCCATGATCTTTTCAATTGTGGATTTGGCACCAAAAAGGCTGCCGCATTCAACGCAGGCAAACGGTTCCTCTTCGTTGAGGATTTTCTGACTATATGCTGCATCGGACAGGTCCAGTTGCGGCGTAAGCGAAATCGCCTTTTCAGGGCAGATATTGGCGCAAAGCCCGCATTGCAGGCAGGCGTCTTCTTGGAACCGCAGTTGGGGCAAGTCGGGATTATCGCCAAGCGCGCTAGAGGGGCAAAGCGAAACACAGGCCAGACAAAGCGTACATGCATCGGTGTCGACGACAACCGCACCATATGGCGCACCAACTGGCAGTGCGATGGTTTCAGATGTTGGGTTCAGTGCCTTAGCAGCCAACCGCGCAACCTGACGGCGCGTACCCAGTGGAAGGATCGGGGCGGCGAGCGCTTCAGCTTTCTTTTTTCCAAAAAGATAATCAGACAGGGCATCCGGGTCGTCGATGTCCAGTAACGCGACCTTGTCAGGCGCAATTGCAAGGGCAAGTTCAAGTTGCGGATCAAGCGCGTCGCGTTCGGTTTGAGGCCCTATCAAGATATCTATGTGAGCAAAGCCGGCCGCGAGCGCCGCCAACATTTCAGCATGTCCAAAACCGGACAGGGCGCTGACATTCATCGGAATCACATCTGCAGGCAATCCGCGTCCGTACCGCGCAGAAAGGCTGATCATTTCTGCGCCATGATCGTTATGGACGAAGAGCGAAGGGTTCTTGCCCCCGGCCGCGCGATAAGACGTGGCCAAAGTATTGATCCGGCGAAATAGGTGATCGGGTGGCGGCATGTCATAGCTGATTGCGCCCGAAGGGCAGACAGCGGCACAGGCGCCACAGCCAGCGCAGATCATAGGGTCGATGCTGACATGTTCGCCCGCTGAAACAATTGCGCCAGTTGGGCATACATTCAGGCAATTGGAGCAGGCAGGTTTTTCAGCCCGTGAATGCGCGCAAAGTGCTTCTTCCATGCGGATATACAGTGGTTTTTCAAAGGTGCCGACCAGCTGGATGGCCGCAAGTGTTGCCTTTGCGACAGACGGCTGGCTTTTGGGGTCGGCCCGCAAGTAGCCATCACGTTTGTCATGCGCCGGAAACAGGGGGGTGCCGCCAGTGAGGTCCAGAATTATGTCGCACTCAGACAGCGCACCATCGCGTGAAGCAGAAAGTCGCGGGGTGCCACGCCCTCCAACAAGGCTTTGCTGAAAGGCATCAATCTGGACTTCGAATTTCCCGATTGTCCCAGATGCTTTGGTCAAAACGCCAACTATTGTATCGAAAGCATGTGACGGCAAAAATTCTGTGCCGGGTGCGAGCAAAACGGTCACCGACAAGGCGTCGGCAAGGTTTTCGGCTGCCGCCACTGCGATGTCCTGATCGCCAATAATCAGACAAGTGCCTTCGGACACCACATCAACCGAACGATAGGCGGGTTCCGCAAGCATTGCCTCTGCAATGAGGGCCGCCATTTTGGGCGTTGTGTTTGCTTTGTCATCGGTCCACCCCGCCCGGTCGCGAATATCAAGAAATTCCGGGATGTCTGCGTCGAGGTCTTCTGCAATATTTGTAAACCGAGCCGATTCCTGAAGGCAGGCAATCACGACATTACCCGCAGCGATTGCTTTGGCCGCGATTTCGATCTGGTTGGTGCAAAGACTTGTATGGCAACCTGAGCAGGTTAACCCAGTGGCTTTGCTCAAACCGTCAGCATCGACTGTTTGCGAGCCAAGGCAGTCACATACGAGCAATGTCTTCGGCACTTCCCTCTCCTATCCGCAGTCAAGTTCGCGGCACAGGTAGGCAGGATTCTAACGCACAGTAAACCGACAAATGCGCCAACAACGGCACCAGAGCTTGTTGCTCTTGCAGCAATAAAGGCGTGTAAGTTGTGATCGTGTAAAAAATGCCCCCCAAAATCCCAATGAAATAAGCGCGACATAAATGCTGCGCTGCAGCATCGCTTTTTTTGTATGCAACGGTATGTAAAAAGGGCTTTGTAAAATCATTGAATTATTCCATCATGGGACAAGCCAGACACCACAGAGTTGGACGAAATTATTGAATCTTGAATATCCAAATGCTCAAACTTTGCCGCTTGGTGTTGTCGTTAGACGGACGCCGGGCGTGACCCGTTGGGCAAAGTTTGCTTGGACGGTTTCATCTGTGTTGCCGGGAGCCGCAATTGCGGAATGGAAGGTTTTGCGCACGGAAGGCGAAGCAACAGAATACCATGCTGCAACTTTGCCTCTGACACTTTATGTATCAGATGCAGAAGCCTATGCGCACGAGCTTCAGGCGCGCATTCCGTCGGTCTATGTTGTACTGCGGCAAAACGAACAATCCGGAGATATGCCCTGGACAGTGGCGCTTGTGACGGCGTCACCCTACGAAGCGCAGGATTATTGCGATTCCGCAGAGGAATTGGTTGAGAAAGTTCCGATGCCTGAAGGCTTGCGCAGTTGGATCGATCAGTTTGTCGATACCTATTACGAAGAAGAAGTATTCGTGAAGCGCAGGCGCGATAAGGCGCGGGTGGACCGGGTTGATGACGGGATTGGGGATGCACGAATCCGTCAAGCCAGCGATGTCTACCGTGCTCCAGGTCGCAAAGAGGTGCTGAATTGAGCCGGATGCTATCGTCATGGTCACGTCGTCGCGCCGCAGTCGCTGCAGAAGCGGTTGCGGAAGACCTTGCTGCGGAAGAAGCAATCGTTGCCAAGCAGCAAGAAGCATGGGCTGATAAATCTGATGGCGAAATACTAGAAGAGTTAGGCCTGCCAGATCCTGATGATCTTGTGCAGGGTGATGACTTCAAAGGGTTCCTGTCCAAGGCTGTCCCGGCGCATCTGCGCAAGCGGGCTTTGCGCAAACTCTGGCTTAGCAATCCGGTATTGGCCTGTGTGGACGGATTGAATGACTATGACGATGATTATTTGACCGGCAGCTTTGGTCAGGGACCCATCAGCACGACATACCAGGTAGGGAAGGGCATCCTGGCCCATTTGGTCGAAATGGAGCGGCAAAAAGAGGCACTGCTTTCGGCGAATGATGAGGTCCCTGCTTTTGACGACAATGAAAATTCAGAAGACCTGGGTATGGAAGATCAGACGGAATATGAGACCGCGAAAATGACGATCGCAAATGAAGCAGAAGAAGATACGCAAGCGATCCCGGCACCCCGGCGCATGAAGTTTCAATTCAAGGATGACGCCGCATGAATGTCGCTGCGATAGCATTTGACGTTTCTGAAGAAGATCGCCTTCGGGCCGATCTTTATAACTATCTCGGCTTGATGTTGTCTGGACCGCCGGATCAAATGCTGCTTGATCAGACCGCGTCGCTCACTGGTGACGATACGCCACTTGGTGAGGCAATTCAGGGTCTTGCACGTGTGGCGAAAGTGACAAAACCCAAAGCCGTCCGGACCGAATTCAATGCGCTTTTCATCGGTCTTGGGCGGGGCGAATTGCTGCCTTATGCAAGCTACTATTTGACCGGGTTCCTGAATGAAAAACCACTCGCCAAACTCCGAGCGACGATGGCCACCTTTGGAATGACCCGTGCGGCAGACGTGTTTGAGCCCGAAGACAACATCGCGTCGCTGATGGAAATGATGGCCGGGATGATCGTTGGCCGCTTTGGCCGAACAGCCACTGTCGAAGAGCAAAAACAGTTCTTTAATGCCCATGTTGGCAACTGGGCTGCGCACTACTTTTCAGATTTACAAGCAGCAAAATCTTCGGTGCTTTATGCGTCCGTTGGGGCCGTCGGGGTCGCGCTTATGGATATTGAACGCGAAGCATTTCGCATGACGGCAAGTTGACAACATTGCCAAATAACCGGCGGGGAGGCCCGCCAAACAAAGAAGGGGACACATCCCATGACCGATCAAAACAAGGGCACAAGCCGCCGGGATTTTCTAAAACTGGCTGGCGCAGCAGCGCCTGCAGCGGTTGCTGTTGCTGCTGGAACCACCACGCAAGCGGCTGCACAACCGGCCGATCTTTCATCTGAGACAATGCAAGACACAGCACACACGCGGGCTTATCTTGAAAGCACACGTTTCTAAGCTAACGCCGCGCGCGACACGAATTTGTCCAGCCAAGCTGGAACAGGGAGGAAGACCATGCTGAGAAAAAAGACGAACGGATACACACGCCGGTCAGGACGTTCGCCGGTTGTTGTCAATAAAGGTGCAGGGGGGATCGACAGACGGGGATTTCTGCGCGGATCGGGTCTTGCCATTGGCGGATTGGCCGCAATAGCGGCCACTGGCGGTTCAGTTACGCAAGCCACTGCGCAAACCGCCGCGACCCGAGCGATTGAAACGGTCAAATCAGTTTGTACTCATTGTTCGGTCGGCTGTACCGTCATCGCTGAGGTTGATAACGGTGTTTGGATTGGTCAGGAGCCGGGCTTTGACAGCCCGTTCAATCTTGGTGGCTACTGTGCCAAGGGGGCTGCGGTCCGTGAACATGCGCACGGTGAACGGCGCCTGAAATACCCGATGAAAAAAGAAAACGGCGAGTGGGTCCGCATCAGCTGGGAGACCGCGATCAGCGAGATCGGCGACGGTATGATGAAAATCCGCGACGAAAGCGGTCCGGATTCAGTCTATTGGTTGGGCTCAGCCAAGCATAACAACGAACAGGCCTATCTGTTCCGCAAATTTGCGGCCTACTGGGGAACCAACAACGTTGACCACCAGGCGCGCATTTGCCACTCGACCACCGTGGCGGGAGTAGCCAACACATGGGGCTACGGCGCCATGACCAACAGCTACAACGACATTCACAATTCCAAGGCGATCTTCCTGATCGGCGGCAATCCAGCCGAAGCGCATCCAGTGTCCTTGCTGCATATCCTCAAAGCCAAAGAGCAGAACAATGCCCCACTGATTGTCTGTGACCCACGCTTTACACGGACGGCTGCCCACGCAGACGAATTTGTCCGCTTCCGGCCCGGAACTGATGTGGCACTGGTCTGGGGAATTCTGTGGCACATCTTCGAGAACGGCTGGCAAGATAAGGAATTTATCCGCACCCGCGTCTGGGGAATGGACCAAATCCAAAAAGAAGTGGCCCGTTGGACGCCGGAAGAAGTCGAACGCGTCACGGGTGCCCCAGGAAGCCAGCTTGAGCGTGTTGCGCGCACACTGGTCAACAACCGTCCCGGCACTGTGATTTGGTGCATGGGTGGCACGCAGCACACCAATGGCAACAACAACACCCGCGCATACTGCATCCTGCAGTTGGCCCTTGGAAACATGGGGGTTGCCGGTGGTGGCACAAACATTTTCCGTGGCCACGACAACGTGCAGGGTGCAACCGACCTTGGTGTTTTGGCCGATACTCTGCCTGGTTACTACGGCCTGTCAGCCGGGGCCTGGGCGCATTGGGCTCGGGTCTGGGAAGAAGACCTCGATTGGCTGAAGGGGCGTTTCTCGGACGCATCCTATGGCGATACCAAAATGATGGAGCTCACGGGTATTCCTGTCAGCCGCTGGATCGATGGCGTGCTGGAAGACAAGGCAAACCTTGATCAGCCTGACAACACGAGGGCCATGGTCCTGTGGGGTCACGCACCAAACAGTCAGACCCGTCAGAAAGAAATGAAGACGGCGATGGAGAAGCTCGACCTGCTTGTCGTGGTTGATCCGTATCCAACTGTTTCGGCGGTACTTCAGGATCGCACCGATGGCGTTTATCTGCTGCCGGCCTGTACCCAGTTCGAAACGCGTGGTTCTGTGACCGCGTCGAACAGGTCGCTGCAATGGCGCGACAAAGTGGTTGATCCACTGTTTGAATCGCTGCCTGACCATACAATCATAAGGATGTTTGCTGAAAAATTCGGCTTTCAAGACAAGCTCTTCCGCAACATCGCAATTGATGAAGGCGGCGAGCCGAATGTTGAAGATATCACCCGCGAATTCAACCGCGGTATGTGGACCATCGGCTACACTGGCCAAAGCCCTGAGCGCATGAAACTGCACATGGCAAACCAGCACACCTTTGACCGCACATCCCTGCGCGCAGTCGGTGGACCAGCTGACGGTGATACGTACGGGATGCCGTGGCCATGTTGGGGCACGCCCGAGATGAACCACCCTGGCACAGCGAACCTTTACGATATGTCGATGCCAGTGGCCGAAGGCGGTCTGACGTTCCGCGCCCGTTTTGGTGTTGAACGCGACGGCGATAACCTGTTGGCCGAAGGCGTGTTTACACCCGGTTCACAGATCGAAGACGGTTACCCCGAATTTACCATGCAAATGCTGATGGATTTGGGTTGGGACGGCGATTTGACCGCTGAGGAACGCGCGTCGATTGAAGCCGTCGCGGGGGCCCCTGACAAGATCGGTGGCGTGAACTGGAAGACCGACCTTTCGGGTGGTATTCAGAGGGTCGCGATTGGCCGTGGTTGTGCACCATTTGGGAACGCCAAGGCCCGTGCTGTCGTCTGGACTTTCCCGGATCCGGTGCCAATTCATCGCGAGCCGCTTTACACCAACCGACGTGATCTGGTGGCGGACTATCCGACTTATGAGGATAAGAAATTCTGGCGCGTCCCGACCATGTATGCCTCGATCCAGGAAAAGGATTTTTCGACGGAATATCCAATAATTCTGACATCGGGACGTCTGGTTGAGTACGAAGGTGGTGGTGATGAAACTCGCTCCAACCCATGGCTTGCGGAACTGCAGCAGGACATGTTCGTCGAAATCAACACACGCGACGCAAACAATCTTGGCGTCCGTGACGGTGAACAGGTTTGGGTCGAAGGGCCTGAGGGCGGCAAGGTCAAGGTGATGGCAATGGTCACCGAACGTGTCGGTGAAGGTGTCGCATTCATGCCGTTTCACTTTGGTGGTCACATGGAAGGCGTTGATCTCAGGGATAAATACCCCGAAGGTGCCGACCCATATGTCTTGGGTGAATCTACCAACACCGCACAAACATATGGCTATGACAGCGTAACACAGATGCAAGAGACAAAAGCGACTCTTTGCAAAATCTGGACAGCATAAGGGAGAAGTAGAATGGCTAGAGCAAAATTTCTCGTTGATGCTGAACGCTGCATCGAATGCAACGCCTGCGTCACGGCCTGTAAAAACGAACATGAGGTGCCTTGGGGTATCAACCGCCGGAAGGTCGTCACGATCAACGACGGCTCACCTGGGGAACGGTCGATTTCGGTGGCCTGTATGCATTGTTCGGATGCACCCTGTATGGCGGTGTGCCCGACTGACTGCTTCTACCAGACCGCAGATGGTATCGTCCTGCACTCCAAAGACCTGTGTATCGGCTGCGGTTATTGCTTTTACGCGTGTCCATTTGGTGCGCCGCAGTTTCCACAGGCCGGCAACTTCGGTTCACGTGGAAAGATGGACAAATGCACCTTCTGCGCCGGTGGCCCAGAAGAAAACAACTCCACAGCTGAGTTCGCAAAATATGGTCGCAACCGTATTGCGGAAGGCAAATTGCCGATCTGTGCCGAAATGTGCTCAACCAAGGCATTGCTGGCCGGTGATGGTGACGTTGTCTCGGGCATATACCGCGAGCGCGTTGTCGCGCGTGGCTTCGGTTCCGGCGCATGGGGTTGGGGCACTGCTTACAATCAAAAAGGCGAATAACTGCCCCTTTTGAAACTGTAACAAGGGGGGCGGTCTAAGCTGGATCGCCTCTCTTACTTTTGACCATAAGGAAGCCCCAATGCTGCGTCTTCTAAGCTTGCTTGCCCTCATGTGGAGCCTTGCTGTGCCCGCAATAGCCCAGGAAGGGCCCGTCGACCCTCGTGTATCGACCGGCGGCGCACAAACTCTTGAGGATATCCTGCGACGTCAGGAAGGCCTGGCAATTGACGATAGTTTCCGAAGTGGTCTGACCGGTAATCCTGATGCCGCTGCTGCAACAGTTGATCAGCTTGGCACATTGGGTGGGGTCTCGGATTCAGATTTGTGGCGTGCTTTTCGCTACGGGTCAGCAGACATTTCAACGCAAGCACGCAATCCTGCAGCTAAGACATTGATTCAAGACGGCGGCATGTGGTGGCTAAAATACCGTGAAGGTCCGTTGTTGACCATTGCGATTTATCTTTTGGGCGGAACACTGGTCTTACTCGCGCTTTTTTACATGATCCGCGGCCGTATCCGTATCCACGGCGAAAAGACCGGCCGAACCATGATACGCTTCAAAACCTTCGAACGTTTCGGCCATTGGTTGCTTGCCACCTCATTTATCGCGCTGGGGATCACTGGGCTTATTTCACTGTTTGGTCGCAAGGTGCTTATTCCGGCATTCGGTCATGAGGCTTTCTCGTCCTTGGCCATCATCAGCAAATGGGTCCACAACAACATTTCTTGGGCTTTTGTCGTGGCACTGGTCATCATTTTCGTGGCTTGGGCCGTTCACAATTTGCCGGATCGAACCGACTTGCGCTGGCTCGCAAAAGCGGGCGGACTTTTCGGAGGGGAACATCCGCCTGCCAAGAAATTCAATGCGGGGCAGAAACTGATTTTCTGGTCGGTCATCGTTCTGGGCGGTTCTATTTCACTGTCGGGGCTGTCCCTGCTGTTCCCCTTTGAGTTCAACCTTTTCGGACACACATTCTCAACGCTCAATAGCTGGGGTGTGCCTGGTTTGTTCGGCGTGCAAGACCTGCCGTATCCATTGGAGCCGCAAGAAGAGATGCAATATGCTCAGTTGTGGCATGCTCTTGTCAGTTTGGTTCTGACAGCGATAATCCTTGCGCATATCTACCTTGGTTCTGTCGGGATGGAAGGCGCCTTTGACGCCATGGGCAAAGGTGAAGTAGAAGAACAGTGGGCGCGTGAGCATCATAGTATCTGGGCGCAGGAGGTTCTGGATTCCAAAACCTTTGGTAAGGAGTCAAATTGAGATGAAAGCTTTCGTGCTCTCCATAATTGCTCTCGTTCTAATAACCGTCGGCGCTAATCAAATCCTCATGCAGAGCGGTTTTTCAAGCGCTGTCGCAGGGTCTTCGTCCGACAACGTCAGGCTTTCAGACTAATGGTCTAGTCGCTCCAGGAGTCTTTCAGAGCAAGCTTTCTCAATCGGAGCAGGGTTTTGTCGTAGCTGGCTCTGATGACAAAACGCTCACCATTTTGATAAATCAAAACCGATCCGGAAACCATTTGGATGGTCGTTGTGCATTGCGTCGGATTTTCTCTCTTGCGTCGAAACATCCAAGATCTGTTGGATGAACGCAGTATCGAATTCAGTGATGAAACCGTCCGTTACGTGGCCAATGGATCTGGCCCGATGTTCGTGGATCAGATCCGCAATAATCCGGCCAATCAGGTGAACGCCTATACGCGCTGGTAACGGGACGTGGGTAGGGTTTTCATGAAGATCGACCAAGAAAAGCATTAACTTTGGTGTCCCGTGGATCGTAGAACTGAAGTTCGGGAAAGCTTATCGACGAAGTTGCGCGTCAACCAAACGGCGTTGGAAGTCTTGGCAAATGCAATGCGTAAACACAAACACTCATAGGCTTTGGGCAACGATCGGCTGCGCTTGTACGGCCTGACAGGACGCCGACCGCTGACGGAACAACGGGGCCCAGCATGCGCATCTTCTATTCCGACGACGGGAAGGTGATGCCGCGATATCGGGTGTGGCCTATCAGGCGGCCCCATATCCCAAAGTTAAAGACCCGCGAGCATTTCAGGTGAATTCATCAAGGCAATGACCGTCTCTACGGACTGCACGCAAACTAATTGACCCAAATCAATGCGATCGACTGCTGATGGCATATGTTTTTGCAAAATGACCGCAGCGATTCCGCTTCTGATTTGTCGCTACAAAGTCCGGGCCAAGAAACTTGAAACCGCCGATCAGTGTTTGTCTCTTCATTTGCCCGGAACGGAAGCGCGAAAAGCAATCCGCATCCAACCGAGGCCACAAACCTTGTAGATATGAATCGCGACCACACCCCATCTTTGATGATGAAAAGGAATGAACCAATGTCACTCGATCGCACAGTGCTCGCTTTTGCGGGCTTTATGACCCTTCTCTCAGTCGCGCTGACCTATTGGGTATCT
>Ga0102812_10001992_pt1 | contig 13885 bp, 14 predicted proteins | sample ColrivemetaGS713_FD_79334 | JGI IMG/M metagenome (GOLD analysis project Ga0102812, IMG submission 79334) | Estuarine microbial communities from the Columbia River estuary - Flood tide ETM metaG S.713 | ecosystem: Environmental > Aquatic > Marine > Intertidal zone > Estuary | place: USA... | reverse complement strand
GAGATCGCGTCTTTCAGCGCCGTATCCTCGTTGATCAGGGCGTCAAGAACGCCTTGCGTCATTTGTCCAACGGCGCGTCTCGCCAGTTCCGGCTCCAACGTTTTCCTCATAAAATCAAGTTGTTCAACACAAGATGACGTCAGTTCGGGCACGCATACTCTTCGGTTGCCTCGCATCTGAAGCGCACCCTCTGAAATGAGTCGTCGGATGGCTTCGCGCACCGGCGTCATGCCGGCGCCAAGCTCTGCAGTCAGCCCCTGAATCGTGACCGCCTGACCAGGAGTGAGGTCGCCAAACAGAATACGGTTTCGAAGATCCTCATACACGCTTTGGTGTGCAGGTGGTCTGCTCTGTTGGACGAGGCTGGTATCTGCCGGATTTGTAAGCAATTTCACGAAGACCCTCCTCTCAATTCATCTGAAGTAGCTGTGCGGCTTGCACACCTGTTTTCAGCATGAAAGCATAAAATATCTTGCCCCGCGAGGCAAAACTTGATCAAATTACCTCAAGCCGGGGTTAACCTGGTCTTGAAAAAAGGGGAGACTACCAATGAAAAACCTGATGCTGAGCACAGCGGTGCTGGCTTTGGCGGGCATAGCCGCTGTTGCAGAAGAAGTTCGAGTCTACAATTGGTCCGACTATATTGACGAAGAACTGCTGGCGAAATTTGAACAAGAGACCGGGATCGATCTGATCTATGACGTCTTTGACAGCAACGAATTGCTGGAGACCAAAATGCTGGCGGGTGGTTCGGGCTACGACGTAGTTGTACCAACGGGCACGTTCCTGCAGCGCCAGATTACCGCTGGCGCGTTCCAGAAGCTGGATCCGTCCAAGCTGCCCAACAAAGTTAACATGTGGGACCAGATCGAAAAGCTCACTGCGCAATATGACGAAGGCAATGCATATTCGATCAATTATATGTGGGGCACCACGGGCATCGGTGCAAACGTTGCCAAAGTGAAGGAATTGCTGGGCGATGACGCGCCGATAGGGTCGCTCGAATTGATCTTCAATCCCGAAAACATGGCAAAGCTGGCTGAATGTGGCGTACATTTCCTGGATGCTCCCACAGAGATGATCCCCGCCGCTTTGAAGTTCCTTGGCGAAGATCCCGACAGCCATGATCCTGAACTGATGGAAAAGGCAGGCGAAGTCCTGATGGCCGTACGTCCATACGTTCAGAAATTCCACAGTTCTGAATATATTAACGCGCTGGCTAACGGCGATATCTGCGTCGCATTCGGCTGGTCAGGCGACATTCTTCAGGCCCGTGACCGTGCCGCAGAAGCAGGCAACGGTGTTGAGGTGGTCTATAACGCTCCGTCCGAGGGTGCTCTGATGTGGTTCGACCAAATGGCGATCCCGGTAGATGCGCCAAACCCTGATGGTGCGCATAAGTTCCTGAACTTCATCATGGATGCGCAGAACATGGCGGCGGCGTCCAACTATGTCTACTATGCTAACGGAAACAAGGCATCTCAGGAGTTTCTTGTTGAGGATGTGATTGGCGATACGGCAATTTATCCGGATGAGGCAACTCTAGAAAATCTGTTCACCACGTCCTCCTGGGATCCCAAGGTGCAGCGATTTGCCACTCGGCTCTGGACCAAGATCAAGTCCGGAACCTAACAGCAGAAAATGCATGGGCGAGGCCGAAAGGCCTCGCCTTTTTTGATGAATGCCCCCCTTGTCGGGCAAAGATAGGACGCACCGTGGCTCAAAACGAGTTTGCCCCTTGGGACGATCCCAACGAAAAACCGCTCATCAGCTTTAGAAATGTAACTAAGAGCTTTGGCAGTTTTGTCGCAATTGATGATCTGACACTGGACATCTACGCACAGGAATTTTTCGCTTTGCTGGGGCCCTCGGGCTGCGGCAAGACGACTATGATGCGTATGCTGGCCGGATTTGAAGCGCCTACCAAAGGTGTCATCGAACTGGCAGGCAAAGACATCGCACCGGTGCCGCCGAACAAGCGCGCCGTGAACATGATGTTCCAGTCCTATGCGCTGTTCCCGCATCTCAGTGTTTTTGAGAATATCGCATTTGGCCTGCGACGTGGTGACATGCCCAAGAACGATATCAATGATCGCGTAGAAGAGATGCTCAAACTGGTTCGGCTGGAAAAGTTCGCCCAACGCAAGCCGCATCAGATCAGCGGTGGACAGCGGCAGCGTGTGGCTCTTGCAAGATCGCTGGCCAAGGCGCCTAAACTTCTGCTTCTTGACGAACCGCTGGGCGCGCTGGATGCCAAGCTTCGCCAAGCCACGCAATTTGAGCTGATGGACATTCAGGAAAAGACCGGAACGACCTTTGTCATCGTGACACACGATCAGGAAGAGGCGATGACAGTCGCGTCCCGCGTGGCTGTCATGGATGAAGGAAAGGTTATCCAGGTGGCGACGCCTGAGCGCATCTACGAGGCGCCGAATTCGGTCTATGTCGCTGACTTCATTGGTGATGTTAATATCATTTCCGGTACGGCCAAACAGGTTGGAGAGGGGCGTTATTCCGTAAACTGGACAGAAGGGCAGGCGCCCTTAACCGCCGCATCCGAGCGGCCGTTCAGCGACGGTCAGGCGTGCCATGTTGCGATCCGACCAGAGAAAATCGCCATCAGCGCAGAGCGTCCCGCAGAGGCCGACAACGCGGTGCAAGGCAAGATTGTCGACATCGCCTACTTGGGCAATCTCAGCACCTACTATGTGGAAATTCCGGGTGGACAGGTGATTAAAGCGCAATCTGCCAACACTCGGCGCATTTCACGCAGGACGTTCACATGGGAAGATCCGGTTTGGATCAGCTGGACCGCAACCGCCGGGGTACTGTTGGACCAATGAGACACATCCCCGGTATCATAGGAGGCGCGTGATGCAGCGATTTGCCCTGATCTTTGTCCCATACGCCTGGCTGCTCGCGCTATTTCTTGTGCCGTTCATCATCGTTTTCAAGATTTCGCTGTCCGATATCGCTTTGTCGATCCCGCCTTACACTCCGACGTTCGACAACGGACTGGCGGCGTTTTTCGCTGAACTCGACTTTGAAAACTTTGAATTTCTGACGACTGACGATCTGTATTGGAAAGCCTATCTCAGCAGTCTTCGGATTGCCGTCATATCCACCGTTTTGACGCTTTTTGTGGGCTATCCGATTGCCTATGCCATGGCCCGCGCTCCGGAAGAGTGGCGTCCCACCCTAATGATGCTGGTGATCCTGCCATTCTGGACCAGCTTTCTGATCCGTGTCTATGCCTGGATGGGAATTCTCAGCCAGGAAGGTTTCCTCAATCAGTTTTTGTTGTGGCTGGGTCTGATAGATACACCGCTGATCATTCTGAACACCACGTCTGCTGTCTATATCGGTATTGTTTACACCTACCTGCCTTTCATGATCCTGCCGATCTATGCGGCACTTGATCGGCTGGACGGATCCTTGATCGAGGCGGCCGAAGACCTGGGCTGTTCCCGACTGCAGGCCTTTTGGCTCGTTACTGTCCCGCTTTCGAAAAACGGAATCGTTGCGGGTAGTTTCCTGGTATTTATCCCGGCGCTTGGTGAATTCGTGATCCCATCACTTCTGGGTGGTTCTGGTACTCTGATGATCGGCAAGGTGCTGTGGGAAGAGTTCTTCAACAACAGGGATTGGCCGGTGGCCTCTGCTGTGGCGGTCATTCTGTTGCTGATCCTGATCATCCCCATTGTCTTGTTCCAGAGGAACCAGCAAAAACAGGCGGAGGCAGACGCATGAACCGACTGAGCTGGTTCAACGTGACATCGCTCACGCTGGGGTTTGCATTCCTGTATTTGCCGATGCTGATCCTGATCGTCTATTCGTTCAACGAGAGCAAATTGGTGACGGTCTGGGCCGGGTTCTCAACCAAATGGTATGGTGAACTGATCCAGAACGAAGCCTTTCTGGACGCCGCATGGGTGACGATCAAGGTGGCCATAATGTCGTCAACGCTGGCGACCATTCTAGGCACGATGGCAGCCTACGTACTCGTACGAGGCGGGCGTTTCATGGGGAGGACACTGTTTTCAGGTATGATCTATGCGCCATTGGTCATGCCCGAAGTGATCACGGGCCTGTCGCTGTTGCTGCTGTTCATTGGCATCGGGCTGGATCGGGGCGTAATGACGATTGTTCTGGCGCATACCACGGTTGCCATGTGCTACGTTTCGGTTGTGGTGTCTTCACGCCTGGTGACGTTTGATCGTTCGCTGGAGGAAGCGGCGCTGGACCTGGGCTGCTCCGGTTTTGACGCATTTCGCCTTGTCACGCTGCCGATCATTGCCCCAGCCGTTATCTCTGGCTGGTTGTTGGCCTTTACGCTTTCGCTTGATGATCTGGTGATCGCCTCGTTTGCTGCCGGGCCGTCCGCGACCACTTTGCCGATCAAGATTTTTTCGGCTGTCCGTCTGGGTGTCAGTCCCGAGATCAACGCGTTGAGTACGATCATGATCAGTATTGTCGCTGTGGGCGTGATCACCGCTTCGCTGATTTCCAAGCGCGCGAGTATCAAGCAGCAAAAGGATGAACAGGCCGCTGCACGGGCAACATGAGACGAATTTTCCCGTCATTTGCTTATAGTGCAGCGCCACGCGCCGGGTGCTGGTGGGATCACACCTGCGATCTGCCACGCTTTTCGGAATTGACTGAGGACCACAGCTGCGATGTCGCTATTATCGGTGGCGGCTTCACCGGTGTGAGCGCTGCTTTGCACCTGGCTTCCGCTGGTGTCAAAGCAACCGTTCTGGAAATGAATACCTTGGGTTGGGGGGCATCAGGTCGCAACGGGGGTTTCTGCTGTCTGGGTGGCAGTAAAGCCAGTGACGCCCGGCTGGATGCGACCCATGGGCGAGGTGCGCGTTTGGAGTATCGCTCGGCAGAGGCCGCGGCCGTCCATCTGGTCGAAAAGTTGCTCCAGACCCATCAGATTGACGTGGACCGTCATTCAAATGGCGAAACCGCTTTGGCTCATCGAGAAAGAGATGTGGCAGCTCTGGCCAGATCTGTTGCCGGAATACAGGAAAACTACGGCGTGGAGCCGCAGCTTCATTCCAGATCGGATTTGGCTCAACTTGGTTTCGGTGGTCCCTTTTTCGGTGGTATGAGTATCCCGCTTGGATTTGGTCTGAACCCACGAAAGTATCTCGGTGGGTTGATCCGGGCGGCGTCCATTAATGGTGCCGTTTTTTTTGAGAACACCACTGCGGGGAAAATCGAGCGCAGGGTGGCAGGTGGTTATCAGATCACGACTGCGAAAGGTACGGTCACCGCGGAGCAGGTTATTGTTGCAACCAATGGCTATTCCTCTGAGACCATTCCGGAATGGCTGGCGGGAAGATACATGCCTACGCAATCCTCTGTCATGGTGACTCCTCCACTGTCGGACGCTGATCTGGATGCCGTTGGTTGGACGAGCATGCAAATGAGTTACGATACCCGCAATCTGGTTCATTATTTCCGTTTGATGCCAGATCGTCGGTTTTTGTTCGGTATGCGCGGCGGATTGCTGTCGAGTCCGGGAGCGGAGGCAAGCGCACACCGTCGATTGCGACGCGATTTCGAAAACATGTTTCCGCAATGGCGCCATGTTCCTTCAGATCATCGATGGTCGGGGCTGGTTTGCCTCGCAAGAAACCTTACGCCATTTGTAGGACCGATCCCGCGCCAGCCCGGACTTTGGGCTGGAATGTGCTATCATGGCAACGGCGTCGCGATGGGCACACTCTCGGGTGCAATTCTGGCCCAACTTGTGCAAGGCAAGCAGCCTGAGCACTATCCCAAAGTCATGCAAGGGCAGATGAAACGGTTCCCATTTGGCGCGGCCCGGAGAGGCGTGATGCCTTTCGTATATGCGGGCCTGAAGATTGCGGACTTGTGAGTTCGAAACCAATCACCGCGGCGCACGTAAAGCCGTGATGTCCTGAGACAATACCGACGACCCCCCTGACAGAACCAACTGAGTTTCGTCGCCATTGCGCCGCGCTTCCACAATGCGGGTATAGGTTTCAGCCGGTTGCGTTTCTATCACCGTACCAACTGCGCTGCTTTCGATCGCAAAACTGTATAGACCGGAGGTAAAAACGGAACCGTCGTTGTAGCGACCTTGCCAGATCACGGTGTTTTCAGTCAAAGAAATAGGTAGTTTTTGTACTTGATTGCCGTATGCATCATAAACGATCAGATGCGCCGCGTCTGCTCCTGGAGCTGCAATCGCGTTGACAGGTATCGCGGCGCCCTCAAAAGGAACACTTGCTGACGTGCGGGCCTCAAGACCAATCCAGTCGGCCATCTGGCCAATCGAACCTGAACCCAGTTGTGTGGTCAAAGTTTCAAGAAGTTCGTTTGCTTTGACTTGTTGTTCGACCATCGAAAACTGCGCCAACTGAGCTGCGTACTCAGATGAATCGATCGGTTCCAGCGGATCCTGGTATCGCGCTTGCGTTGTCAGCATTTGTAAAAAGGTTTCGAAGTCCGATGTCAGCACCGCAGAAGTCTGTGGTTGCGCTGCCGCCGCGCTGCCAGACTGTCCTGATATGATCGAATTTATTTCCATTGTTGTTCTCCTTAAAGCCTAAGGTCCAAACCAGTTGAAAGACTCAACCTGATGGGTATCAACGTGTCTGCTCCAAGCGCGTGATGCTCGGATTTTTGCTCGGAACCGTCCTTGGATTGATCCTCGCCAGATGAACCTTTCTCAGCGCTTTTGTTCTCCTGACCCGCTGTGAACGCGAAATTGATTGACGCGTACCCGAGCGCCTGAAATTCTCGCGCAAGTTGGTCGATATGGCGCCGCATGAGGTCCAGCGTTTCAGGGCGCTCCGCCAACAGGCTGACGGTGATTCCGCCGTCTGACGCAGAAATACTCATTTTTACGCGCCCTAATTCTTCCGGGTTCAACGCCAATTCGACAGGACGTTCAGGCATCCTATGGACAGCTTCCACCAGTTGTCGTCCTATCAGGGACGGGGTGTCAGCCCGGGAAAAAATCGGGTGCGATGAACTCACGTTGCGAAGAGTACTATCGACTGGTGAAATTCCTTCCACATCAGGCGGCGCGGCGCCAGGGAACTCCAGTGAAGCGTTTGCCTCCCCTCGCAATATTGGGGCGATTGCAGGCTTGGTTGCGTGCGTTGCCGCAATTGTTAGGGCTCCTGGGCTCAACGGCACGTCGGTTTGCCTGAGCGTCGGCTGCGGTGGAGGTTGTTTGATGTCCTGCAGTCTTTCCGCTTCGCCCTCCTGACCTGTTTGGGCCGTTTGCGTTGCTTGCTGGATCATGCTCCGGATGCGATCGGTGCCCTCCGCAGGTGGGAGTGACCAGGGCTGGACAGCATTGCCTTGTGTAATTGAGGGACCTAATTGCGCTGTCGTTGTATTGAGCTGCGGGATCACATCCCGCGCAGTTTCGAATGACGTTTCTGACCCGCCGCGCAACGTCTGACTTACTATGGCTGGGCCTGCCATGTTCGACGCGCGAAGCTTTTTTGGGGCAACAGAGATATCGGTGTTATTGGGCGCATCGTGCGTGCCGACTTCGCCGCGCTGAACCAAACTCTGATCGGGGGATTTTTGTTGGTCTGCGGTTGAAATCGCTTGAACGCGCTCGAAAACCTTTGCCACTTGGTTTCCAAACGTTGTCTCACTTGTTCCTCGGAGAACCATTTTCCGTGGTTGATCCGACAAAACTGCAGGCGTCGGCACCGATAGCGCCATTTCATCGACGTCCGCGTTTATCGCTGGTCGATCTTGATCTCCAGTTTCGACGGATGTTTCGGAAGATTTATCAAGTAGATCAGGCTCCACTTCGGCCTCTTTACTGGCATCAACCGGTATTGTTCCCTCTGGTGCCGAATTTTGCTTACCGGCTTCGGCTAAATATGCTTCAGTGAATTTTGTCTTGATAACCTCACCTTCAGACTTTGAGCGCTCAGCCGGTCGTGCCGCCGCACCATCACGGGCAGCAGTCGGTTTTCCAATAGTCATTTCGAGCATAGCGCCTCCGGGAATACTTCCACGTCTATCGCTCTTTATGACTCCAGTTGGTTACCGCATCTTTACCGATCTCCGTCATCATCCCGGAAACTATATTCAATTGGAGATACACAAAATGAACCCAATCACATTGCCGCGCAGCGGTATGCCGCCACTGTCACCAGGGGATCAGGCCTTGCGTGCGGCAGCGCAAAAACTGGAAGCGAGTTTTATTTCCGAAATGCTCAAGTCCGCTGGCCTTGGTGCCGCGAGCAAAGAATTCGGGGGTGGAGAAGGCGAAGATCAGTTTGCTTCGTTTCTGGTCGATGAGCACGCCATGCAAATGGTTCGATCAGGCGGCATAGGATTGGCCGAATCTCTGTTTCAGTCATTGAAGGAGCGAAGCAATGACGAATAACAATTTTGCTGACACATTGAATGACCTTGAGGACCTCCTGGAAGCGGAACGCCAGGCATTGTTGGCCGGCGATCTTGGCAAGATTGCGCGTCTTGTGGACAGGAAAGAAGTCCTGATCGACGCACTTTCGGATATGGAAATCGGGGACTTCCAGGAGCTTGATGAGCTGAAAGAGAAGTTCAAACGCAATCAGATCATGCTTGATTCCGCATTGGAGGGCATTCGCCGCGTCGCGCGCCGTCTCGCCACAGTTCGCAGGGTGCGCGTCGCGCTGGATACATATGATGCAGACGGTGCACGAAAAACGATTGATCTGAAACCCGATGGCACATTCGAAAAACGGGCATGAAGGCAAAATTTACTAAAAACCAATTCACTATCCGCAAAAGCCTTAGCGATACATTATTCATTTCGCTGGCATGGTGAAGTCGCATCCGGTGTCGGGTGGCGCATCGTCCTGAACAGACGATTGCATTGGTCAGAAGACATTTCCGCCGATGTGCAAATGCGCAACGGCATCAACCAACGCAAAGCGTATGATCAAAGGAACATGCTTATGTCGAGCATTCTTACAAACAATAGTGCAATGGTGGCGCTTCAGACTCTCAAGTCCATCAACATGAATCTTGGAAAAGTCCAAAGCGAAATTTCCACCGGTAAGACCGTGGAGAGTGCCAAAGATAACGCCACCGTCTGAATGACCTTCGCGCTCGACGAATAGGCGCGTTGTGTCTTGATCATGTTTGTTAATTCGCCTGCTACATCGGTCGTTGATTCCTCCCTTGCGAATGAAACAACTTCTCCGGTCGGGCCGTCGCCGGCATCCCAGAGAAAAAACGATCCGCTGCTTCTGGAAGGTAGGTAGGTTTGACTGTCCAGGGCAGTCAGGCCATTGGGGTTTGGCACATTTGCCAGCGGAACCTGATAGAGGATCCTGATCTCACCTGTGTCGAATGTTGCGCGGACAAAGCCATTGGGGTCCACATCGATTCCGACGAAGTTACCGATAGCGGATCCGTCTTTTGTCACGGAAATTGGTGCAAAATTGTAGGAAAGTTGCGATAAACCTTCGGTATCACCTATGGCGCCAATGTCTATCTCGATGGGACCAGCGGCGACGTTGACGGTCAGTCGCCCGGTTGCTGGATCATACGCGGGACTTGCGCCGACAGGGGTAACGGAGGCCAAGCTGCCACCGCCGGTGCGCGAATCCGAAAAGACCAGACCATATTCGCCAACAGTGACGCCTGGCTGAGCCGAATCCGTCATTGCGACGGTCCAGCTGTTTGTCGCAGGATCGGCCGCTGTCGCAGGTGGAGTGGGCGTGAATGTGATCGTTATGCTTTGCGATGTTCCCAGATTATCGAAGTACTCGACAGACAACTGCTCTGTCAGACCGGGCGCGCCAAATTGGGTTTCTGTTGCAGGAAGGTTTACACCGAGACTGATGGCCGTCGTCGGATTCCCCGCCAATTGCCCTGTGTTGACCCTGATCGGTTCCAGCCCATCTGACGTGTCGCGTGGATATCCGGGGATAGTACCATTGGAGAGAGCGGGCCAACCCATCAGAACCAAACCGGACTGAGAGGTCAGGTATCCCTGTTCATCGGTTCGAAAAGAGCCGGTTGTTGTCAGAAACATCTGAGCGTTTTCGCCCGCCACAGCAACTCGAGACGCCTGAGCCACAGGAAGCATTCCCCGACCGCGCACAGCAAGATCCGTCGCGTTTGACGTTGAGATCAGCGTTCCGCGCTGGTCGATCAATCGTTGCGTTGTCGCCGAAACGCCACCAGCTGCATACGAGCCACCAGACGTTGAAAGAACCAATGAGTTAAAATCGGTTTCCACACGTTTATACCCATAGGTCGATGAATTCGCGATGTTGTCTGATATGCTCGCAAGGCGGGTTGCATTGGTAAGCAACCCGGTGACCCCGGCGTTGAGTGACGATGAAATTGTCATGGACGGCCCTTCCTGAAGTATCGATCTCTGGGACCAACACATAGGCGGCGCGGCTTAACGCTGGGCTAACAGATAAAATCCGCCCTATTTCTGTCACTGTTCTGCCATAATCGACCTCAATAGCACGATTTCGACACGGTCATTGCGCACGTCCATTGTGTTTTTGATCGCGGGTTCCCGGTCCGCATGACCTGTGACGCGCTGGATACGGGCGGGCCTGATACCACTGCTTTCCAGCAATTCTCGTGTGCTCGTGGCTCTGTCCCCAGACAGGCTCCAGACAGGATTGTTTATCAAAACAACTGGTTTTGCGCGAAGATGTGCACCGATGGCAATCCCATTGGCTACGGCACCAGAAACTTCCGAGACCAAGGAAATCAGGTCTTTCATCAACTGTGTCGGGCGGGCGCCATCGCCTTCGAAAAGCGGGGCACCGTCGCGCGCAAACAATTCGATGATCAACCCTTCGTCCGTGATGCGTGTAACGACATGTTGCAGGAGATTTTCCATTACAGTGCTTTCGCCACCACGACCGATCAGTTCGGATGCAATTGCTTCTAGGTCGGCTCTGATCTGATCAAACGCGCTACCCTGCTCATCCGTGCCAGAATCGCCCCGCGCCTGATCTGCCTGTGTGGCAAAAGTCGAGCTTGCGCCGGTTCCGTTTTGCGGCAGCGTTTCCTCGGAAAAAATACTTTCGCCACCAAAGGCACCGTCGCCTCCCCCTGAAATCTGACTGATCGCAACGGACGGCGAAAAGTAATCCGCAAGACCGGAGCGTTGCTTTTCGGTTGTTGCGTTCAGCAACCACATCATCATGAAAAAAGCCATCATTGCAGTAACGAAGTCGGCGTACGCTACCTTCCAGGCGCCGCCATGGTGCCCTGCCGCAATGATCTTTTTTCGTTTGATGATGATTGGTGCCAGATTGCTCTGCGCGCCCATATCTCCACCACTCTCTAATTCACCCAACGGCGGTTTTAGGGCTGAGGCGTTACAACGGACTTAACAGCGCAATATTTCTTTCGCTTGTACCGCACCTTGAGATGATCTCAGATGAATTCCGAGGGGACATAAAATGTCGGACAGCACCATTACTGACAGCAGGTACGCATGGTTGCGCCTGCTTATCACATTGGCGGTCGGTATCATCGTCAATGCCGGCATGTGGACTATCATTGTCCTGCTGCCCGATATGCAGGCCGAATTCGGCGGCGGGCGGGCTGAAGCCTCGCTTCCTTATACATTGACGATGGTTGGATTTGCCGTTGGTAATTTCGCTATAGGTCGCGCAGTGGATCGGTTTGGCGTCACGGTGTCACTTATTGCCGCAGCTATCGGTGCCGCAGTCGGATACTTGCTTGCCACGTTCAGCACATCCATCGCCATGGTATCTGCGGCGCAGTTGTTGATTGGCTTTTGCTCTGCCGCAGGCTTTGGGCCGCTGATTGCCGATATTTCACATTGGTTCGCGCGCAGGCGCGGCATCGCTGTCGCGCTGGTGGCAAGCGGAAATTATCTGTCCGGGGCTGTCTGGTCGGTTGTGATCGCCAAAATGCTGCTGTTTGCAACCTGGCAAACGGTCTATCTGGTCGTTGCACTGGTAACGGTGGTGGTTGCGATCCCCCTGGCTCTTGCACTCAGGCCTCAGGTCCCTGACGAGGCAAAGGCAACAGCCCAACGCACATCTCTGCTCAATCAGCGATCTTCTGGCCTTTCGCCACGAATGCTCGGGTACTTGCTGGGGCTGGCGGGCATCGGGTGCTGCGTTGCCATGTCCATGCCCCAGGTGCACATCGTCGCCTATTGCGTTGATCTGGGATATGGTCCTGCGGTGGGCGCACAAATGCTGTCGCTGATGTTGCTTGGTGGGGTCGGTTCGCGGATCATATCGGGGCTGTTGGCCGACAAGTTGGGCGGCGTCAAAACCTTGCTCATTGGCTCAACTCTGCAATGTCTCGCACTGTTCCTGTATCTGCCCTCGGGCGGCCTGGTATCGCTCTATGTGGTCAGCGCGGTATTTGGCCTGAGCCAAGGCGGCATTGTTCCCAGTTATGCGTTGATCGTGCGCGAGTATATGCCCGCACGGGAAGCGGGTGCGCGCGTGGGATTCGTCATGATGGCGACAATCTTCGGCATGGCCTTGGGCGGATGGCTCTCCGCCTGGATATACGACGTCAGCGGGTCTTATCATCTGGCCTTTATCAACGGGATCGCCTGGAACGGGTTGAACATCGGCATTATTGTGTGGCTGCTGGTGCGCAGCCGTCCCCGTAAAACCTCTCCGCTCGGTGTAGCCGCTTAACGGCCCATGTGATCCTCTCCGCGCGCACGGGCCAGCGCGATCTGGCGCTGACGCTCGCGGAACCGGTCTTTGTCGGCATCCGAAGTCTGGTCCACACACTGGTGGCAACTGACGCCCGCCTCATATCCGGGCCGCTGCGTGTCGGCTGGCAAGATTGGTCGGCGGCAGCCATGACACAGCACATGCGGCCCCTCGCGCAGGCCGTGGCCCACACTGACGCGGTTGTCGAACACAAAACATTCACCGGTCCAGGTGCTTTGTGCTTCGGGGACCTCTTCGAGATACTTCAGTATGCCGCCCTTGAGGTGAAAGACGTCCTCGATTCCCTGACCCAAAAGGTAGTTCGTGGATTTTTCGCACCGGATACCCCCGGTGCAGAACATCGCGATCCGTTTGTTGTGAAAGCGATCCTTGTTTGCCTCCCACCATGCCGGAAATTCGCCAAAGCTCTGGGTCTGCGGGTCGACGGCCCCTTCAAACGTGCCGATGGCGACCTCATAGTCATTGCGCGTATCGATCACGGCCACGTCCGGGTTTTGGATCAGCGCGTTCCAGTCGGCCGGATCGACATAGTGGCCGACCCGTGCGCGGGGGTCCACATCAGGCTGGCCCATTGTGACGATCTCGCGCTTCAGGCGCACCTTCATCTTGCCAAATGGGGGGGTCTTTGCAACCGCTTCCTTCCACTCCAGATCAGCACAACCGGGCAGGGTACGCAAATGCGCCAGCACGGCGTCGATCCCGGCGCGTGGTCCTGCAATCGTCCCGTTTATCCCCTCGGGCGCCAACAACAGCGTCCCCTTGACGTTTTGAGCATGGCAAAGCTGCGCCAACGGCGATTTCAGGGCACCGGGGTCTTTGAACCGGGTAAAGTGGTAAAGGGCGGCAATTGTATACATGAGCGCCAGATAGGACATGCCCCCTATATCGCGCAAGAGGGAGGCGCGATGAATCCTGTCTTACGATTGTGGCTCAAAAGCCGTAAAGTGCCTGAAACCTATCGTCCCGGCAGAAAGGAACGCTGATGCAGGCTCTGATTGTGATCGACGTACAGAATGACTTTTGCCCCGGCGGTGCGCTGGCGGTGCCGGAGGGTGATCGGATTGTCTCCGGTATCAACGCTTTGATGGACAGTTCCGATGCGGTTATCCTAACCCAGGACTGGCACCCCAAAGGGCATTCATCATTTGCATCCAGCCATGCCGGCAAAGCTCCGTACG
>Ga0102812_10001987_pt1 | contig 13902 bp, 16 predicted proteins | sample ColrivemetaGS713_FD_79334 | JGI IMG/M metagenome (GOLD analysis project Ga0102812, IMG submission 79334) | Estuarine microbial communities from the Columbia River estuary - Flood tide ETM metaG S.713 | ecosystem: Environmental > Aquatic > Marine > Intertidal zone > Estuary | place: USA... | reverse complement strand
CGGAGCTGGTACAACCGGGCCGGTGTCGAGAAAGTCATGGGCTTCTGCACGCCACAGCAGACCAAAGCCTTCCTGAAACAGGTTCCAATCCTGGAGAAGCTGTTGGTGGATGACGGCATCCTGCTGTTCAAATACTGGCTGACGGTCGATCAGGACGAGCAGGAGAAACGTTTCCGTGAGCGGCTTGACGATCCGCTCAAGCAGTGGAAGCTGTCGCCGGTCGATGTGCTGTCACGCACCAAATACGACGACTACACCGCGGCACGCGAAACCATGCTGGAAGCGACGCACACCAGACACGCGCCATGGACACTGGTCGATTTCAACAGCCAGAAGCTCGGGCGTCTCAATTTGATCCGCCATTTCATCGCGAATTTTCCAGATGATTCGGTGAAGGTGATTACCCCGGAATGGAAGCCACTCCCAGGCAAGCCACGCAAGGAACATTACCGCGTGTCACCAAAGCCGATCAAAGCCCCTAAAGGCCGAATATGAATTCGAACATGCCCACGGATGCCAACAGGCTACTGCAATCCGCAGAATCGGCAATCCGCAACAATGACTTCAGGAATGCATTGACAAGTCTTGAAATTGTATTGGAAAGCAATCCGAATCACGAAACCGCATTGCTATACAGCGCCCAGTGCAGGCACGCCTTGGGCAATTATCCCGAGTCCGAGAAACTGTTCCAATACCTGCTGGATAAACATAGTGGCGTGGCTTTCTACCATCACAGTCTGGCCCTGCTCTACAATGACTGGCAGAAGCCGGAATTGGCGCTAACTCAGGCTCGCCATGCCGTTTCGCTGATGCCCGGCGCCGCCGAGGCATGGACTCAACTTTCGTTGGCCTATCGCAGCATTGGTGATGGGAAGAACGCACTAGATGCAGCCGAACATGCCGCTAGGCTATCGCCGACCAGCGATGCGCTGAAGCACCGGGCTTACGCCAACCTCATGCTGCACCGTGCAGATGACGCAAGCAGGGATTTCGTCGGCAGCATGCGCCTGGCCTTCGGAGGTTCGTCCGCGCCATGGCGGACGGAATTCATCAACACCACGCCAGCAAAGCTTAGTCACGATATTGAACAATACGAATATCTGCACGGACTGACCGGCAATCCGGTTTTCCTGAACCTGTCACACAGCCATCGGCAATTTCTCGGACGACTGCCCGTGGACATGCCCCGCGGCCAGATTATTACGCTGACTCCGGCCGCCATGGCCGAGCTCGGCCATGCCTACAACCGGCTACATCATTTCTCCGAAGCATCGCGCGTTGATGGGTCTGCGATTAATTTGGAACACGACTTTAGTCAGATTGAAGAGGACTATCATCGCCGCAACCCTGGAATTACCTGGATTGATGATTTTCTCCGGCCGGATACATTACGGGCACTTCGCAGTTACTGTCTTGAAAACACCTTCTGGTTCGATTTCCGGCATCCGAACGGATATCTGGGCGCATTGATGGAAAATGGCTTTGCCGCCCCGTTGCTGTTCCAGATCGCGGAAGATCTTCGCAGGCATCTTCCGGATATTTTTCTGGACTACCCCCTGTTCCAAATGTGGGCATTCAAGTACGACAGCAGTATGCAGGGCATACAGATGCATGCGGATGTGGCGGCGGTCAACCTCAATTTCTGGATTACGCCGGACGAGGCCAATCTTGATCCCGACAGCGGCGGCCTGGTAATCTGGAACAAGGAAGCACCGCAGGATTGGCAGTTCCAAGACTACAACAATGGAAGCAGCGACCGTCAATCCCGCATAAACGAATTCCTAAAAGCCAGTAAAGCCGAACGCATTACCGTACCCTATAGGCAGAACCGTGCCGTGCTATTCAATTCCGATCTGTTCCACAGCACGGATGAAATCAGCTTCCGGGAAGGTTATGAAAACCGCCGCATCAACATCACACTGCTTTTCGGCCAACGGCAGACTAACGCGGGTTGACGGACATGACCGCTTCGATATCCGAAGCTGTAACGGGTCCCAAGAAAGTCTTCGACACCTTGCCGCCCGGCGCAATCAGAACCGTCATCGGCAGACCGCGCGGCGTTTCGAAGTGCTCCGGCGGATTGTAGACATCGATGATGGCGAACGGATAATCGATCGGGTGGTTCTTGAGGAAGGCGGACATGTCTTCACGCGTGATTTCCTCATAAGCCAGACCGATGAACTGGACATCCTTGCGGGATTTGGCGAAAACGTTGAAATCTGGGATTTCCTTCAGGCAAGGCGCGCACCAGGTCGCCCAGAAATTGACCACCACCCATTTTCCGCGGTGCTCGGCAAGATCGAATTTACCGCCCTGAAAGGTTTCCACGATAAGCGCCGGGGTCTGCTTGGAGGGGACAAACGCCGATTCGGACGAAGGCGCGGGCTTATCGCTGCAGGCGACCAGAACCAGTGCAAGCATAGCCATCAAATGGGAGTTTCGGATCATGGTGCGGAAGCCTCGGGAAAACACAGGGACAAAGGACGTTCAAGCGGCGTCTTCACGGATCCGCGCAGTTCATCGATTACCGGCAGTATAAGCCCATCGATGTCATCGCCCTGCGAAGACAGATCGATGTCTTCCACAGGAATTCGCAAGCCAAGACCCTGATGGAGGTCTTTGAGCGTATGTCCGGACAAGGGCCCGCTGAGCCGCCAATGGTCATGGTTGTCGCTCTCGATCAGACCGATGCCAGCCAGGCCGACCAGGTAACTGCGCATCATCGGCTCGGCAATATTGGGTTCGAGCAAGACCAGGCTGTCGAAGGGCAGACGGGTCCGGCCGGTGCGTGCCTGCTGGAAACGGGCGACCAGACGCAGGACCCAGTAGAAATCAAGCCCTTTGGCGGCCCTGATGGCTTTCGGCCGGTAACGGAAGGAGGCAAAGGAAGCCGTCAGGGACGCCCCGAACAGAACGACCAACCAGACTGCATAGAGCCAGACCAAAGTAATCGGCACCACGGCCATGGCGCCGTATATGTGCCGGAATGAAACGGACTGCAGGTATATGGCGAAAAGCCATTTTAGCGATTCGAACAGAATCGTGGCGATGGCGCCGCCGGTCAGCGCATAGCGCAACGGGACCGAACGATGCGGGATCAGCCAATAGGCCGCACTGAATCCGATGAATTCAATCAATACCGGCGCCAGCATCAGTCCGGCACCATCCAGGAATCCGGGCGTGTAATCGGCTAGATTGACGTATACGCTCAGTGCCGAATTCAGCGCAAGCAGGGAAACGACAGACAGCGATCCGGCAGTCAGCAAGCCCCAATAAGCCAGAAAACGTAGGAGTTTCGGCTTCGGCGTGGGCACGCGCCAGATTCGGTTGAAGGCTTTCTCCACGCTCCACATGGTCAGTCCGACCGAGAGCAGCAGCGCCAGCACCCCTTTTGCCGGCAGAGTGCGGGTACTGTCGGTAAAGGCCCGCAGATTCTGCTCGAGATTGTCGGCAACGCCCGGGACGAAGTTGTCGAACATGAAATTGACCAGATTCTGCGTCCATTGGTCGAAAATCGGAAAGGCCGTCAGTACCGCGAATACCACGGCGGCGAAAGGCACTACGGCCAGTATGCTGGTGTAGGACAGCGAGCCGGCGGACTCGAAACAGCGGTCATCGATGAAGCGTTTGAGAAGATGGCGTACAAAATTGCCGATTTTATCGACTTTGTGTGCATACGGACCTTCCAACAGCTTTGTTTTGAGCCTTTGCATTGCTAAAGTATAGCAATGCCCACAGCCAGGCGCTGACATGACCGAAATCCTCATTCTCTACTACAGCCGCAACGGCTCGGTGGAACAGCTCGCGAACCACATCGCCCGCGGCGTCGGGGAAAGCGGCTGTACGGCCCGGCTTCGCTGTGTTCCTGCAGTCTCCGCCAACCATCTGGCTACCGAGCCTGCGGTTCCGGATACGGGAGCACCCTATGTCAGCAAACAGGATCTGGCCGAATGTGCCGGTATCATCCTCGGCAGTCCGACCCGGTTCGGAAACATGGCGGCACCGATGAAATTTTTCTGGGACAGCACCGGGGCCGAATGGGCCAGCGGAGCGCTGGCCGGCAAACCGGCGGCAGTATTCACCTCCACAGCCACCATGCATGGCGGTCAGGAATCGACGCTGCTCAGCATGCTGCTGCCCTTGCTGCACCATGGCTGCCTGCTGGTCGGCATCCCCTTCACCGAATCACGCCTGTCCAGCACCCGGACCGGCGGTACTCCCTACGGTGCCAGTCACGTCAGCGGTGGCGATGGTAAACAGCCGTTCAGTGAGGATGAAACCGAACTGGCGAAAGCCCTCGGCCGGCGCTTGGGCAGTATCGCCTTGAAGCTGGGCGCATGAACGCAGTGAGCAGGCACCCAAGTCTGGGCAAACGCTATGCCGTGCTCGGCATTTTCGCCATGCTGGTCTGGATGACCGCCTGGTTGTCCTGGCTGTCTCCCTCGGAGATCTTCCCGAAGTCGGTCGCCACCGGTCTGGCCATTGCACCGATACTGCCGGCCGCCCTGCTTGCCCTGTTTCGACGGCCATCCGCAGTGTTCTGGGGCGGCGTGGCGGCGCTGATTTATTTCTGTCATGCCATCGCCGAACTTTGGACGGTACTGGAAATCTGGCCAATGCCGCTGGTGGAATTGCTGCTGGCCCTTTGGATTATCTTTGCCGGCAATTGGGACGGTCTCAAAGCCAGACTGTTTAAGCGCGGCGGTACCGGAAGCGCGTAAAATGACTGCAACCTGGAGATTCCCATGCAATCCCTTCTGATTCTGACCACCGGCGGCACCATCGACAAAATCTATTTCGATGACAAATCCGATTATCAGGTCGGTGAGCCGCAAATCGGCCGGATTCTGAAGGAACTGGGGGTGGTGATTCCGTTCACGGTGCTGCCGGTGATGCGCAAGGATTCGCTGCATATCGATCAGGCCGACCGCGAATTGCTGAAAGCGACCATCGAAAGCCGTGAAGAATCCCACATCCTGATCACGCATGGCACCGACACCATGGTGGAAACGGCCCGAGTGCTGTCGATGATTCCCGGCAAAACCATGATCCTGACCGGCGCGCTCAATCCGGCCAGCTTCCGCGGCTCCGATGCCGAATTCAACATAGGCACCGCGGTCGGCGCGGTACAGAGCCTGCCGCCGGGCGTTTACATCGCCATGAACGGCCGCATCTGGGATCCGGCCAAGGTCAAGAAAAACGTTTCAGCTAACCGCTTCGAAGCGGTCTGAGGCCCTACTTCGCCAGTTCGGTGATCAGCACGTGCCAGTGCTTCAGGCCGCGGGCGACGGTCGACACCGGTACCCGTTCATTGAGACCGTGCGAATAATCATCTTCCGGCCTGACATAGGCTCCCGAGACGCCGTATGAGGGAATCCCGGCGGCTCTGAAATACAGGCTGTCGGTCGCGCCAGAAGACATTCCCGGCACTACCGGCAACCCTTTGAAGTTGGCATCCACGGCTCTGCGAACGGCCTGCACAACGTCATCGCGAAGCGGCGAGGCATCGCTGGCAAACGCTTTGCCCACTTCCGTGACCCTGGCCTGCGGATCGGCAATTACTTCCGCAATCCGAGCGCGGACGCTTTCCACGGCAACACCCGGAAAAATCCTGCAATTCACCGTCGCGGTCGCCAACTGCGGCAACGCATTTTCCGCATGGCCGCCGCTCAACAGTGTGGCCACACAGGTCGTGCGCAGGGTACCAACGTATTCCGGGTCCGCGGCAATCACCGCGACTGCGGTGGCATCGTTGGGATTGTTGGCGAAGCGCAGCATGGCCTTGCCCAGCTCGCCGCCAATCTGCTGACCGGTGAAACGGAATGAGGCCCGCGTCTGTTCACTGCTCTGCACCGGAAATTCATAAGCGGCCAGCTTCTGCAGTGCGGCAGCCAGTTGATAGATGGCGTTGTCCCTGCGCGGCCGGGAGCTGTGGCCGCCCGGATTGCTGACGGAGATGGCGAAGGTGGCGAAGGTCTTTTCCGCCGTCTGTAATCCGTAGACCACCGCCTTGCTGTCAGTGGCCAAAGTACCGCCGCCGCCATCGCCGTTCAACAGGAATTCGGCATCGGGGAAGCGTGTGCTCAGCACCTGCGTGCTGCGCATGTCGGTTTCTTCATCCCCGGAAAAAACCAGGATGATGTCGCGCGAGGGCCGGAAACCCTCCGCTTTCAGCTGTAGCAGGGCGCTCACCGTCAGTGCCACATCCAGCTTGTTGTCATAGACGCCTCGCCCGAAGTGATAGCCATTTTCAGTGGCCATGGTAAACGGGTCACGGGGCCAGTCTGCGGGCACCGCTTCAACGACATCCATGTGGTTGGAGATCAACATCGGGCGTCTGCCGCCATTGCCGCGGTAGCGCGCCACCAGCATCGCCGTATCTTCAAAGCGTTCAACCTTCACATCCTCCGGGCTGAAACCGCCATCAATCAGCTTTTTGGCGAGAAACTCCGCCATGACCGGAACCTGCCCCCGGCCCTTTACCGTTTCCATGGCAACAATCTTACCGAGTAGGTCAGTGGTGGATTTGACATGGGCCGAATCGGCCGGCGAAGCCTGAACCCCGGTGGCGACAAGAGAGCCAAGTGCCAGTGTGATGTAACGAAGGGACGGAATAGTCATTGAATCGCAGGAAAATGAAAACAAGAAATCAAGCCTAGCACAATCGTTTGTCGCACTAAAGGCAGAGCAATGCTGGAGCTCCGAGTGGTGCCGGCACACGCTTTCCCTAAATTTTTTACAACATCCCTGTCTCAAGCTGGGCAGCTTCACTCATCATGTGCCGGCCCCAGGGCGGGTCAAAGACCAAATCCACGTCCGCCTCGATGATGGTCGGAACGCGCTCCACCTTGGTCCGGACATCGTCCACCAGGACATCCCCCATGCCGCAGGCCGGGGCAGTCAGGGTCATTTGAATGGCGGCCTTGCGCTGACCATCCGGAAGGCGCTCGATTTGACAGTCGTAAATCAATCCCAATTCAACCACATTGATCGGGATTTCCGGGTCAAAACAGGTTCGCAACTGCTGCCAGACCAGTTTCTCAACCGCCTCATCGTCTTCGGTGTCGTCCAACTCGAGGGGCCTGGGGGCGGTTTTACCGATGGCATCGGCGTTTTCGCCGGCGACACGGAACAGATTGCCCTCGACAAATACCGTGAACGATCCGCCCAGGGCCTGGGTGATGTATCCGACCGTGCCGGCCGGCAACGTGACATTATCCCCCTGCGGGACCAGCACCACATCGCAATCACGTTCGAATTTGATGGGCTCGCTGGTGCGGGAATACGACACAATCGCATATCCAAAGGGTAAACTGGCGCCTAGTTTACTGGAATCCTTCCGATACCGTGTCAACAGCACGACAACCTCTGTTCAAACCACTGATCATCAGCCTTCTGGCCGCACTGGCCATGATGGCGGTCTGGTTCACGCTGTCGGCCGGAGCCGATGATGCCCTGTGCTGGTTCGCCTTGGTGGCAGCCGCCGACATCGCCTTGCTGGAACGTTGGATGCGCGCCAGCGACCAGCACAGTCCGGCCTGGATTGCTCCGGCGCTGACACTGCTGTGCTGTCTGGCAAGCCTTTGGCTGATTACCGCTCTGAACGTGAGCTATGCGACGGGTTTCGGCCTGCACACAAGCGCAGGCGGCATGGGTTTCGGGCTGTTCAGCAACCTGCTGGCCATGCGGCTGCAGCCGCTGGACTGGTCGCTACTGGCGGCATCACCGGCGCTGGCTATGATCCTGTCCAATGCCGGACTCAGTGGCCGCCGTCAATCGCCTTGATTTCGGCGACCAGCTCCGCCACCGCCTTGGCACCGTCGCCGTAAAGCATGCGGGTGTTGTCGGCGTAGAACAGGGCATTCTCGATGCCGGCAAAACCGGTGCCCTTGCCGCGTTTGATCACCACCGTGTTCTTGGAGTTCACCACATCCAGAATCGGCATGCCGAAGATCGGCGATGACGGGTCGGTCTTCGCAACCGGATTGACCACATCGTTGGCGCCGATGACCAGCGAGACATCGGTCACCGCGAACTCGGGATTGATGTCGTCCATATCCGCAATCAGATCGTAGGGGACACCGGCTTCGGCGAGCAGCACATTCATATGGCCCGGCATGCGGCCGGCGACCGGATGAATGGCGAAGCGGACCTTGACGCCGCGCTTCTGCAGCAATTGTGTCAGTTCCCAGACTTTGTGTTGGGCCTGCGCAACGGCCAGACCATAACCCGGCACGATGACCACACGCTCGGCATAGGCCATCATCGCGGCGACATCGGCGGCATCGATCGGTTTCTGTGCTCCGCTGATTTCAGCGGCTTCCCCCTGCTGGCCGAAGCTGCCGAACAAGACGCTGGAAATGGATCGGTTCATCGCCTTGGCCATCAGCTGGGTCAGCATGGTTCCGGCGGCACCGACCACCATGCCGGCGATGATCAGTGCTTCGATGCCCAGCACATACCCTTCAAATGCCACGGCCAGCCCAGTCAATGCGTTGTACAGCGAAATCACCACCGGCATATCGGCGCCGCCGATCGGCAACGTCATCAGAAGCCCGATGGCAAGCGCCAGAACGAAGAAGCCGAGGATGACCGGCTGCTGCAGCCAAAGCACAGACATCACGCCCAGAACCAAAGCACCAAGGAAGACCAGCAGATTGAATACCTGCTGGCCGGGGAAAGTGAATCGTTTGTCCATGCGCCCGTCGAGTTTGGCCCAGGCGATGAGCGATCCGGTCAACGAAATGGAGCCGATCAGTGAACCGATCACGGCGAAAACGATGGCGGCTTTAGGTGCGGTTGCCGGTGCGGCCGAGAACTTCAACAATTCGACCAGACCGATGGCGGCGGCGGAGCCGCCACCCATGCCGTTGTAAAGCGCGACCATCTGCGGCATGTCGGTCATCGCGACCTTTTTCCCAGACACCCAGGCCGCCACTGTCCCCAGAGCGAGCGCTGCCAGAATGAGCGGCAGGTTATGCAGGGCCTGCCCGGATTCATCGCGGTAGAAAAAACTGGCGACGGTGGCCAGCACCATGCCGGCACCAGCCCACTGGATGCCACTGCGTGCGCTCAGCGGGGAGGCCATGCGCTTGATACCGAAGATGAAGAGTAGTGCTGCCGCCAGAAATGCGGTGCGGACCAGCAATGCGGAAATATCCATGCTCAACCCCCCTTCGGTCCGGACGGCTTGAACATTTCGAGCATGCGCTCGGTCACCACATAGCCGCCGGCGGCGTTGCCGGCGCCGAGTACCACAGCGATGAATCCGATGACCTTCTCGAGCGTGCTGTCGGCATGGCCGAGCACCACGATGGCGCCGACCAGCACGATGCCGTGCACGAAGTTGGAACCGGACATCAGTGGCGTATGCAAGATGACCGGAACTCGGCCGATGATTTCATAGCCGGTGAACGCCGCAAGGATAAATACATACAGGTACAGAAAACCGTCCATCATCAAACTCCTTGTGCCGGTTCGGCACCATCATGGGCGATGCAGGTCTTGGCGACCAGCTCATCATCGAACGGAATACGGACAGTTCCGTCTTCGGCAATCATTAGCGTGAGGAAATTCAGCAGATTGCGGGCATACATCTCGCTGGCGTGGATGGCACCCATGCTGGCTAGGTTAATTGGCCCGAAAACCAGCACGCCATTGCAGTTCTTCTCCTTGCCAGGCTCGGTTAGGCTGCAGTTGCCGCCGGTCTCCGCCGCAAGATCGACGATGACGCTGCCGCGCCGCATTCCGGCCACCATAGCTTCTGTGATGATCTTGGGCGCAGGACGGCCAGGCACGGCGGCGGTGGTCACGATGACATCGATCTGCTTGAGGTGCTCGGCCAATCGTTCCTGCTGCAATGCACGCTCTTCATCAGTGAGTGCACGGGCATAACCGCCCTCCCCAACGGCGCTCACACCGAGATCGAGGAATTTGCCGCCGAGTGATTCGATCTGTTCCCGCGTTTCTGGCCGCACATCGAAACCTTCGACCTGCGCGCCGAGGCGGCGGGCCGTGGCGATGGCCTGCAGACCCGCAACGCCAGCGCCGACGATCAGTACTTTGGAGGGGCGGATAGTGCCCGCGGCCGTGGTCAGCATCGGAAAAAAGCGCGGCGCTAGCTGCGCGGCGATCAATACCGCCTTATAACCGGCCATGCCGGCCTGCGAACTGAGGATATCCATGGCCTGCGCACGGGTGGTACGTGGCAGTTTCTCGAGTGCGAATGCCGAGATTCGGCGCCGCAGATAAACCGGCAGCGGCGAATCACTGCGGTGCGGCGCCAAGGCGCCAATGAGGATGGCTCCCGGCTTGAGGACAGCCAATGCCTCGGTATCCGGTGACTGGACGCAGAGCAGAACATCGGCTTGGGCTAGCACTGCATTGCGCTCGGAAACAAGGGCATCGGCATAGTCGGCATCGGCAAAGCCGGCGGAAAGTCCGGCGCCGCTTTCAATGGCAATACCTATGCCTTTAGCGGCCAGCTTGCGTGCAGTCTCTGGGGTCAGCGCGATGCGGCGCTCACCGGCGACATGTTCTCGAATGATGGCAACAATGGTCATGGCTACGCCCTCCTCGGCACAGCCCTATCCTACTGGATTGGCCAACGGCCGTCAGCTGAAATCGGCTTTTAGGCGATACAGGACACGATTGAGAGTCTGTTCGAAAACATTTTCCTCGGCGTAGATGATCAGTTTGCCCTGCATCTTCATCTTGGCCAGCTCTTCGACCGAAACCACCAACACCCGGACGCCACGGCGGTTGACGAACATCAGGCGCGAGGAAATCGAGCTAATCCAAGCCAGCTTGATCGGGGAGAAACTGCCATTGCTGCCTTTAAGCTGAAACTAGCCGCCGATCGGCAGACTGCGAAAGTATTCGACAATCGCTTTCATCGAATTCGATGGCGTTCTTGTCATGGGCTAGATGCAGCCTGAAGGTCGGCTTGGGTGCAGGCATTTCGACAACGACGGCCGATTCCTTAACCGAAATGCCGGTAACGGACTGGTATGGCAAACCTCATCGGTCATCTTCTGGATGAACACCGAGGATGTATCAGACATCACGCCAAAACTGGACAATACCGCCTCGATGGCGGTGCGGAACAGGCAGAGGTTTTTGATGTTCGGCGAACCGATGGTCGATTGATTCTGCTGGCAGACATCATAGAGGAAGGAATCTTTCTTTGCCACGGCATTGGCGATGATACGGACCGGCCGGCTTTTTGCGGCAGCGTGAACACGACCATAAATCATCTCGCCATCAGGCGATGGCGATCGTTGGCATCGAAATTCCGTACTCATCAATCACGACTAATTCCCCACGTTACTGATTTAAATCATAACGAAACCTGTCTGCACGGCCTGTGAACCCAGTCACACTCGGACAAACAATATAAGGACACTGGTGATAAACTGCGCATGATGACTTCCACATTGCCCCTAATTTCAAGAATTTCTACCCCCTGCAAGCATCTCGGCGCCCCCGGACCCGACCGACACCGCCTGTTGTCCCTGTTGTCCGAAGCCGTCCATGTCCCCGATCATGGACGCCTGCGGCCCTGGCGATTCATCCTGATTGAGGGCGACGCACGGGCCCGCATTGGCAAAACCCTGTTCCGGCGGGTTCAAGAGGCCGTACCTGAGGCTTCTGCCACCCGATTGGAAAAGGAGCAGACCCGGTTTTCTTTCGCGCCCTGCATCGTGGCTGTGGTGCTGAACCCGGTCAAAGGCCATAAAGTACCCGAAATCGAACAGGTACTTTCCGGCGGTGCGGTCTGCATGAATCTGCTGCATGCCGCGCATCAGGCCGGCTTCGGCGCCCAATGGCTGACCGGCTTTGCCGCCTATGACCGCGAGGTTTTGGCTGCTGTCGGCGTGGCCGAAAATGAAAGCCTGCTCGGCTACATCCACATCGGCACCCGCACCAAGGCGCCGGGCGAACACGAACGTCCGGATCCGGCCGCCCTGCTGACCGAAGCACCGCCATGAGGCCGCTGTACCTGGTCGATTCCAGCATGTATGTGTTCCGCGCCTGGTTTTCCATGCCCCGCGAATTCTTCGATGTCGATCAGAATTCGACCAATGCCGTGCAGGGCTTTACCCGTTTCGTCTGCGAACTGGTGGAACGCGAAAAACCCGAGCACATCATCTTCGCCTTCGATGAATCGCTTGACAGCAATTTCCGCAATGAACTTTACCCGGCCTATAAAGCCAATCGCGATCCGGCACCCGAAGAACTGAAGAAACAATTCGACTACTGCAAACGCCTGTGCAGGGCACTGGGATTCCAGGTGCTGGCCGACGGCTATTTCGAAGCCGACGACCTGATCGGCAGCGCATTGACCCTGGCCCGCGCTGAAGGCCGCCCGAGCCTGATTCTTTCCGCCGACAAGGATCTCTCGCAGCTGCTCGGCGAGCACGATGTGCAGTGGGACTACGCCAAGAACGAACGCTGGCAGCTGGCCGGGGTGAAAGCCAAGCATGGCGTGCATGCACACCAGCTGGCGGACTACCTCGGACTCACCGGCGATGCCGTGGACAACATTCCCGGCGTGCCCGGCATCGGTCCGAAAACAGCGGCCACTCTGCTCGGCCATTTCGGCACGCTTGATGCCCTGCTTGAGAATCTCGATGAAATTCCCTACCTACGCCTGCGTTCGGCCGCGATGCATGCCGCCAAGCTACGAGAGCACCGCGAGATAGCATTGCTCAGCCGCAAACTGGCGACCATCCGTTGCGACATTCCGCTGCCCGACGACACCGCCCTCGGTTCACGCAGGGCCAAGGATGAAAACAGCCTGATGGCCTTGATCGAACAGCTCCGTCTCGGCCCGCTGACGCGACGGCGCCTGTTGTCCCTATAATGCCCCGATGAGCGAAAAAACCACCATCCATGAAGGCAAATACCTGCGCTTCTGTGTAGAGAACCATTGGGAATACGCCGAGCGTACCAATGCAGGCTCAGCGGTAATCATCATCGCCAGAACCCCGGAAGACAAACTACTGTTCGTCGAGCAGTACCGTATTCCGATGGGCCGCAACACCATCGAGATGCCGGCCGGCCTAGTCGGCGATCTGGACGCCTCGGACACTCTCGAACTGGCCGCCAAGCGCGAACTGCTGGAGGAAACCGGCTGGCAGGCTGATGCCGTGAAGGTATTAATGATCGGGCCGACCTCGGCCGGACTGAGCAACGAAATGATTGCCTTTGTTCGCGCCACCGGGCTCACGCGCATCCACGCCGGCGGCGGCGATGACAGAGAAAACATTACCGTGCACGAAGTGCCAGTGGCCGAGGCCGCCACTTGGCTGACACAGAGGATGGCTGAAGGTTACTCGATGGATCCGAAACTCTGGGCCGGCCTGTGGCTGCTCGATAAAAATCCGGACGGATCGCCGATTTAACGGAACGAATCGGTCGCTTCCACCAAGGACGCTGTATTCTCGGCCTCGAACGCGGCATGCCCGGATGCCGGCGAAATCACCAATTTGGCTTCCGGCCAGACCGCATGCAGATCGATGGCATTCTGCACCGGGCAAACCACGTCGTAGCGGCCGTGAACAATCACTCCGGGGATGTGACGGATGCGATGGGCATCGCGCAGCAGCTGATCATCGACTTCGAAAAAACCTTTATTGACGAAGTAGTGGTTTTCGATGCGCGCGAAGCTGAGTGCGAAGTGTGGATCTTCGAAAGTATCAATCGATGCCGGCTCGGGAATCAGCGTGCTGGTCGCCCCTTCCCAGACCGACCAGGCCTTCGCCGCCGCCAGCCGAACAGTTCCATCCGGCGAGGTCAGGCGCCGGTGGTAGGCCGCGATGAAATCGCCGCGCTCGGCTTCGGGAATGAGGTCACGATAGGGTTGCCAGGCTTCCGGAAACAAGCGATGCGCGCCGCTCT
>Ga0102812_10001985_pt1 | contig 13917 bp, 11 predicted proteins | sample ColrivemetaGS713_FD_79334 | JGI IMG/M metagenome (GOLD analysis project Ga0102812, IMG submission 79334) | Estuarine microbial communities from the Columbia River estuary - Flood tide ETM metaG S.713 | ecosystem: Environmental > Aquatic > Marine > Intertidal zone > Estuary | place: USA... | reverse complement strand
TCAATGATTGCAGCAGCTAGCGCTTGGTTAATCTCTAATATTTCATAAATCCCTTGTCTCCCTTTATAACCCGTATTGTTACATTCGCTGCAACCTTGCCCTTTATAAACTTTTAAAGTTTCAATTTCAGTTAACCCAAAACCAACATCTTTCAGCTGTGATTGATTGATAGTTGAGTCTTCGACTTTGCAATTTGAGCAAATTTTTCTTGCTAACCTTTGAGCTACAACCGTATTCAAAGCTCCTGCAATCATAAAATTTGGCACACCCATGTTTGTTAACCTTATGATTGTTTGAATAGCATCTTTGGTATGAAGTGTTGATAATAATAAGTGTCCTGTTAGTGCAGCTTTGATTGCAATATCAACTGTTTCTTTATCTCTAATCTCTCCGACTAAAATCACCTCAGGGTCTTGTCTTAAAAAGGCTCTTAAAATACTTGCAAAAGATAATCCTATTTGCTCATTTGCTTGAATTTGACCTATGCCTTCCATTGTATATTCAACAGGATCTTCACAGGTTAAAATATTTTTTTCAGGTTTATTTAAATGAGCAAGTGCAGCATATAATGTTGTAGTTTTTCCACTTCCAGTAGGTCCCGTAACCAACACCATTCCTTGAGGAGACTCGATTGCTTTTATAAACTTACTTAATTCAGACATTGGTATACCAATTTTATCTAATCCAATAACATTCGTACTTCTTAATAAACGCATACAAATTCTCTCACCGTATTTAGTTGGAACGGTATTAAATCGAACATCAACATCTATCCCATTGCTGCTTTGGTCTTTAATAGTAATTGCACCATCCTGAGGAAGTCTAGATTCTGAAATATTACAACCAGCCATTATTTTTAGTCTTGTAATCACTGCCATATAATTTGGAGCTAATATAGGATCAAAACTTTCTTGAATTTTCATTATCCCATCATTTCGATATCTAACTTTAGCTACATTATCTTTAAACACTTCAATATGGATATCACTGGTTCCATCTTTTAATGCATCTTGAAAAATTTTATCTACAATACCAACTACATTAATGTTGCCTTTAGCAGCAGCAACAACAGATTTTGGTGGTGCTTTTGTCTCTTTTATTGCAACTTGTATATCCCATACCTTTGAATTAGAAATTTGCTCTACATTACTTAAGGTTGCTACAGAAAATAAAACATTTTTTTTTGTATAAGATTTAAGTTTAGCTCCGTGAGATAATTTCAAAGGATCAGCAATAGCAACTTTTAAAGTTCCACCTTGTAATTCAAAAGGAATAACTTTTTCTTTTTTAACAAACTCAGTTGGCAATATATTTATTAATTCTGGTTTTATCTGATCCTCTTTTAAATCAACTTGCTTAATTGAATAACTTCTAGAAATTATTTTTGCGATATCTGCTTCAGTAGTAAATTGTTTCTTTAACAGTTCCTCTACAATTTTTGATTTATTAGACCCACATTGAGTTGTGATTTTAGTTAGTCGATCTTGACTTAAAGATCCACTGGTAGCTAAAAGATTTGCAATTTTTTCTGATGAAGCAGAACTTAATTCCATTTAGATAATCCTAGGTGCTAAGAAAATCAATAGTTCCTGTCTATCATCTGCTTGAGCTCTAGATCTAAACAATGCTCCTATACCTGGAATTTTACCTAAAAAAGGAACCCTATTGTTAGTTTCTGATAATGTTTCTGTCAAAATACCTCCAACCACAGCTATATCTCCATTAGTTAATATCAAATTTGTATCTACTTCTTTTTTGGTAATTTTTGGTGGATTCACAGATAAATCAACCGCATCATTTGTGATTTTAACTTCCATCATAACTGTGCCATCACCTGTTATAATTGGTGTTACATCTAATTGTAGATTGGCATCATAATATTTAGTTGATGATGTTGTAGTTCCTGATGCTGCAGTTGTAGTCTCGGTTACCCCAAATTGAGTACCCTGTTTGATAATTGCATTTTTACCACTGATTGTGAATAATTTTGGATTTGAAAGTGTTCTAGAATCTCCCTCGGTTTCTAAAGCATCAATTTCAAATTTCAAATCTCCTGCACTTGTTTCTCTTAAAATTCCAAGACCAGATGTGCCTGAAATTAAAAAATCTGTTGCACTACTACTACCACTTCCAAGAGCAAGGTCAGCAGCAGAAGTTCCTATCCCACCTCGAATAGACTCTGTTGCGCCACTAGCAGTAGTTTTGGATCTAGCTAACCCTAATCTTGTTCCAAGTTTAGAAGAAAACGATGGAGACACTTCAACTAAAAAAGCTTCAATTAGTACTTGAGGTTTTTTTACATCAATTTTTTCTAAAATATTTTCTATGGATTTTAAATCCGAAGGACTTCCTTTGGCAATTATAGTTTGGTTGTTGTCATTATCAATTAAGGTAACAGCTGATCCTCCAGCAACAGGATCACCACCAATAACAGCTTCTAATTGTTTTTTTACTTCAGATGGTTTTTCATAAAAAATGTTAAATATTTCTGTCATTTGAATCTGGTCCGATGTACCTCCTCCTGAGATTTTAATAATTCCAGAATTATTATCTGAAGATTGAACTAGACCATTCATTTCAATTACTGCGTTAATAACATTATTCCATGGTTCATTAGATACAGAAAAGTTCAAAACTCCTTGTACAGTTGGATCAACGACCACATTTCTATTTGCTAAATTACCCAATCCAATTAACGCTTCTCTTAAATCAGAATTTTGGAATTTTATAGAGATTGGAAAATTAGGAAAACTTATATCAGAGGATGAAGAAGACATTTCTCTTCGAGGTTTAATTGCATTATTGAAACCAATATTTGGACCCTCATTAAAAGTATTGGTAACTGTAGTAAGCCCTTCTCTTTTAATATCTTCTATATTAATCTCTTTTTTAATTTTTCCAGTATTGCTTTTAAATGATGTGCAACTAGTTAAAATTAAAGCAATTAAAATTAAAGCTATATAATTAAGTTTATTCATCTAGCTCCAGAGTTAATATTTTTTTATTTTCCTCAATTATTAATAAATCTTTTTCAATTTTTTTTACAATAGCATTGAATTTACCAATTGTTTGTCCTTGTTTTACTATTATCTGATCATCGTCACCTGGTAATTTTATCAATGCAAAGTTATCAGGATCATCAGACAATATAGTTCCAACCAATTTCATTGATGACACAGGATATATACTTGGAGTGCTCAAATCCTTTCTAAAAAATTTAACAACTAATAAATCTTTAGAAAATGGATCTACAATTTTAATTTTTATTTGATTGTCATTTGATTGATCAATCTCATTATTTGACTTATCCACTTCTAAACTATATTCATTACTTTCTTCCACTTCATCCCCAGATTGACCTGCATGTAAAATGTTAGGCATTAAAATTAATGAAAAAATCAGAAAAAATTTTAACAAATATATTCTCATGTATTTAATAAGCTCAATTTAATTTTGTTTTTAATCTCAACCATCCCATTATTTTTTTCTTCAATAACCGAATCAGTTATTACAAAACTTTTATCATATTTTTCCAGTGTTTTGATAAAATTGAGATAATCAATAAATTTTCCATTGATGACTAGCTCATATTCAACAATTTTATATTTTTCAAAAATATCAAACGCCTTGGGATCATCTTTTTTTTCTCTTTTAAAAAAATCCTCAGAAACTTTATTTAATGAATAAATCTTTAATTGATGATCAAGCGCAGCTTCTGAAAACAATGTGTAAAACTCATCAGGTTTCGACGTATAAAAAAACGACTGATTAATTTGTTGCAATTGATTTTCAGCTTCTTTTGTTTTTTTTAATAAACCGATCTTAGAAGTTTCACTTGTGTCTAAAAAAGATTTTTTTTGTTGAAGATCTGGTTCGATAAGCATTGCTGAATTTATAGTTGGTTTTATGACAAAAAAGTTTCCAATAACAAAACCTAATATCAAAATCCCAATCATAAACATTTTAGTGTAAATTGAATTTGGATTTAAAAATTTTTCTTCTTTAATTTTTAAAGGCTTAATAAACTTTTCAACTTTGTCGTCACTTGCTTTTACATTTTTTCTGACAACTCTTCTTTTAATGACTACTCTTTTGATCATCTATAAATCTACTTCAATTTTAAAATTTCTGAACGAGCTCGTGTTTTGAGAGAGCTGTTGGTTATTTGAAGCACTCTCATTCTGCTCAATAGGCGCAGACTGAGCATCATCATTTAGTATGAGGGCTACATTTAATATAGTAATATCTGGTCTTCCAATGGTATCTCTAATATTTTGTACAAACATGTTTAAATCATAATCAGTCACTGCATGCCCCTCAAAAACAGCTTGGTTATCTAAAAATTTTAATTTGTTTAATTTTACTCCTTCTGGAACAATGGATGGGGTATTTTTAACTAATTTGTAATATTCATTATTTGAACTTTGAACTTCATTAGCAAGTTTTGAGTCTGCTTCAATTTTTTTAAACTTTCCACTGATATTTTTTATTTCATTTAACTTTTGATCATACTGCTGAACCACATTTGGATGTTGTTTTAACACTTTAGATTTTTCAAAATAAACAGGTAAGTTTAAAGCAATCAAACTAGAAAAGATAAATAACAAAAGAACCGTTATTGAATTTAATAGATAGTTGCTAGTTTTAATTTTATTATTTTCAAGATACTTAAAATTTTCTGGATTTAAATTAATTTGAAATTTTGGAATAAATTTTTTCTTAATATTAAATGCATTTAAATATCTTAAAGAAGACCCAATCAAAGGGAATGCTTTATTAATATCAGTATAGGTAATAGGAAAAGTTTTTTGAACTTTTTTACTCAGTTTAATTGTTTTATTCTCTAATAGATTTTCTTTTAAAATATCATACTCAACTAAATTATCTTTAACCTCAAATTCAGACTCTGCCATATTGCTTGATACCAAAGAAATTTCTTTAATAATGATTTCTTGAAATTTATTTTTTAAACCTGATATGAAATTATTTACTTTGTTGTCTTCTGAGTAAAAATATATTTCTTTAACTTTTATTTCATTATTCTCATCATTATTTACTTCTTCAATTGATGAATTTACATTTTCTAAACTTCTCTCAAATACTTCAGACCAAAAAGGACCTTCTGGATTTGGCATTTTTTCTAATTGTTTTAAAAGAACTTTATCTGATCTTGAGATTTCAACCTCTGTAAATTTAAAAGAAGTATCACTCACTATTGCAAAATATGATTTATCGTTTGTGTATTCTAAAATCCCAAATTGAAATGGTTTAATTTCTTGTTTTTTTAATAAAATTGAATTGATAATAGAAAACAACTTTGGTTCAATGAGATTTGCATTTATTCCACAGCTTTTAAGTACATTTTTAAAGGATAAAATCTTTTCTTTATCAGTAATAGCAACAATGACACTCAATTCTAAGGTTGCTTCATTTTTAGAAACTATAAAATGACTTACTTCATCTGTTTCTTTTATTTCGCCTAATTGTTCATAGGTCTTCCAAAACTCATGGGTTTGTGCGTTTTTTGAAAAATTTGAAAAGATTACATCATCAGAGCTTGCGGCATCCTCTTCAGCAACTGGAATATCGATTAAATGAATTTTAGAATAAGACGTTGGAATTATTAAGTTAGCCTCAAATCCTGTAAGTTTATTTTTCTTTACAATTTTATGAATTTTTTGCTCATAGATTTCGCTAGCATTTTCAATATTGTTATCAGATGATATTTCTAATCTTTCATTAAAAAATTGCTTAATTTGGTTCTTTCCATCAAATTGACAAATACTAATACTGTCTTTTTGTATCTCTATTGCTACTCTTTTTTCTTTAGAAATACTTATGCTACCGAGTAATGGATACATTAATTTTCTAAAAGCTTGTAGAAATTTCTCTTTAAGAGCTAATAGTTTTTCTTTCATATATTAATGAATCAAGGTTTTAAGTTACTTGTATAAAATTCAACGATGTTTGCAATAGCACCTAAATTGGTGCCCGTTTATAAAGTTTCTTAATTATGCTGAATTATGTATTAATTTATCTATGGTTTTTAAAAAAGGAATCACTCTAATTGAACTCTTAGTAATCATTGCTATCCTCGGAATTTTTAGTGGCATTGGTTATGTCTCTTTTACCTCAATTGATTCGGGTTCAACACTAAGAAGTAATAAAGAAAATTTAAAAAGCTACATTGAAGAAATAAAATTCAAAGCATACTCTGATGGTAAACATTATAAAATTATGATGCAAAATTCAGGTAACAATATCAATTTAAAAGTGTACGAACCCGATACCAACAATGTTAGATGGAGAGATTTAGATTTGAATAGAAGATGCAACTGCCAAAGTGGTGATAGTTCAGATGATACGTGTGACAATGCTTTTTCAAATGTTGCTGTATCCTCATTAACTTCTTTATCTGATTATGATAAAACTATTGAAAGAGTTTCCTTAAAAGATTGTGATGATGAAAATTGTACTACTGAAGATAATGATGATGTTGAGTTATGTTTTTTATATGACGGTTCATCACCAAGAGATAAATTTTTTAAATTAGTTGGTGGTGAGAATTTATTTGTGATTTTTAATTTAAATAAAACTGGGTTTTTGGAAGAATAAAATGTTTAGTTTAAAAAAAGCTTTTTCTCTAATTGAAAGTTTGGTTGCTTTATTTGTCTTAAGCATGATTACTTTAGTTTATATTAACTCAAGTACAGTTTTTTTAAACAATCAGACCGATTTAGTAAAAGCTGATCGACGTGATCAACTGGCAGATTTAATAATCCAAGACATAATGGAATATGTTAGTCATAAAAATAATGCCTTAGGAACAATAACAGTTAATGGTGATCAAACATTTAATGGATCAACTGATACAATAGATTTAACTGGATTTGATACATCACCTGAAACTGGTGATATTGTTTTAATTGATGGCTTAAGAGGTAGATATGTAATTGATAATGTAACTGGGACAGGAAGTAGTTTAAACATTGAATTTACTTCTAATATTGCCAATGCTTCTTTAGCTGATGGAACCTCTGTTACATTTATTGCTTTTAAAAAGAATGAACTAGCTTGTTTTGATGGATTAAACTTGGTTAATGATGCTCCGAGTGGAATTACTGGTTGTTCTACTTTGCCTGATGAGGTTGAAGACTTACATAATCATTGGAAAGCTCAACTTGATGACGAGCTTGGCAGTGAAATAAATATTAGATCTGTTGAAGTGACCGATGGAGATATCGTTAAAGTTACCTTAGGAGATGGAACCGATAATACTGTATTAGCAAAAAAAGTTAATGTTTGTATATTTGATGAAACTCCCAACAAAGTTGCTTTTAACTTTCCTGGCTTAGCTGATCCAATCGAAACAGGAATTATAGAAGGATCTGAAAATCCAGTTGCACATTATAACTTTGGAGGAATTGCTAGGAAATTTTCTAATTTAGATAGTGATACTGGTGAAGGAGATGACACAACAACCTGTAGTGCTGTAAGTGCCTCTACCTGTCGGCAAGTTTATGCAGGTGCAGATGTTATAAGTGTATTTTTATATCGGTATACGGGTGATGACATTAGAGTTAAACCAACAAGTTGCAATAATAATGTTTGGACTGGTCAATGTGATGGTGTTCGGATAAATACTAATGATCTATCCTTATGGTTTATTTTTGATGAATACAATCATTCAACTGATGCTACTGATACAAGTCAAGTTGGACAAGTCTTAGAAGGAACTAATGGAGGTGGATATTTTCAATTTGATATTGAAAATCTTCCAACAGATGCAAGAATTTTAATTTTTGATGATGCGTCTGAAAGTTGTCAGGGAGCAATTAATATGGGAACCTGCTCTGGTCGTTATGTTTGGAACCAAGCTCACGATGGAATGGTGGTTCATTTAGGAACAGGAAATCTTGCAACACTAGAAGATATAGAACTTGAAATAACAGGAATTCCAACAGGTGTTGATCGTTGGCGAGTTTTAAGAGCAGATAATGATGATTGTTTAATTGCGAGCGGAGACACAGGTTCTGCTCATGGTGATGCATTGGATGTTGAAGATGAAAACGAATGTTGGAATTATATAACAGCTTTAAATACAACAACAGCATCAACTATATCTGCTAGTTCAACTAGTGTAACTTTAACGGATAGTTCTATTTTTCCAAATAGTGGAAGTGTCCAAATAGGAAGTGAATATGTTAATTATACTTCAAACAATACCACCACAAATACTTTATCTGGTTTGACAAGAGGAGTAAGACAAACAGGACGGTTAGATAGTGATATTACAAGTGGAGAAACTCCAAACTTTGATCAAACATTAAATGGTTCAAATCCTCAAATTGGAATTTTAGGTGGCTTTGTTGAAATTAATAACGAAATCTTAAGAATGGGATACAAAGCAGAAGATGGTTTAACCGATGCTGCAAACAACATGGATAATATGAATGTTAGATTTTATGAAAGAGCACTCAAAGGCACATCTGCTGCAGCACATAACTCAAATAGTAATGTTAGAAATTATGATATGAGAGCAAGAAGTTGGCCGGCTGGAACAACAGTTTGGGAAGGTCCAACAAATTCAATTCCAGTTGTATTAGCAGAAGATACCGATAATGAAGTTTTTGAAAGAGCTCGAATTAAAAGAAGAGCAACACTAAATCTATCACAATCAAGCGTATGTTCATAAAATCCAAAAAAAAAGCATTTACATTAATAGAGTTATTAGTTGGCATATTTATTGCTTCTTTAGTTTCTATCTCAATTTATGCTTTATTTGATAGAGGCTCAAAAGACTATAGCCAAATAGCAAATACCAGTGAGCTAAAAACAGAGGGAAACTTGATCTTTAATGTCATTGAACGAGACCTTGCAAGAGGAGGATTTGTTCATCCAATAAGAGGCGATATTACAGATCCAGATAATTGCCAAGATGGTATTAATATTAATGATGCGGTTAAAATAGTTTCTGGAACAGAGGTCAGTTCTTGTTATGACAGGCCTAGTTTTGATGGTACCACAGCTTTAAGATTTAAAATTACCTACAAATTAGGTGATGGTACTGCAAATTTACCTGACACCAACACTTTATATAAAAAAACTGAGAGAACAGATGATTGTGATGACATTATAGTATCCTCTAATGCAGCTGTTCATGACTGGCAACCTATCTCAAATAACATTAATACAATAGAATTTTCAAATCCTACATTTGATAGTGAAAATGATAATCTAATTAATGTTGCAATTAATTTTAGATCTAAAGATGATGAGGATTTAAACTTAGATTTTAGAAAAAGAATTTTTTTAAGAAACCTTCCCTTAACTGAGAGTAGCACGCTTTGCGATGAAAAGTGCCCTAATTCAAAAGATCTTTTTGCAAACTATACAATATCAAGCGACGAAACTATCTGGGACCCTGATACTAGAACAATACCATCTGCAAGAGTGGTCATCTCGGAAAATTACACTGATGGTGAGGATCGGCTGCAATGGGATACGGACATGGCAACGGATCTTGGCTTAACTGTAAATTTTGTAACGGATACTGGTATCCTAGAAATTAGCGGAGATGAATCTGGTAGAAACTATCAAAGATTTATAAGAACAATTAATTATGTAAATCTCGAAGATGAAATAGATGATCGTACAACTTTTGCAGATGAAGATAGAGTGATTATTTTAGCTATGGGGTTTGAAGATCTTTGTCAAGATTTAATAGGAAGACAAGTTGGAAACATAAGACATTTTTATTGCTATATAGAAAATACTGCTGATGGAAGAGGTGCATGGGATGAAACTTCAATTTCTGGAAGTCAGCTTTGGTGGGGTCAAGCAAAACTTCGAGCTGAAAATACTACTTACTTTAACTTATCTGGATATCTAGCAACAATTACTAGTGCTGCAGAAAATGATTATATTTTAGATAAAATTAGAGATGATTTTGGCAATCCAATTGCTGCTTGGTTTGGAGGAACTGATAATTCTGGAACGGACAATATACCAAATGCAACTGAAGGAACATGGGTGTGGGCAGGTGGTCCAGAGAGAGGTCAAATATTTTTTGATACTGATCCAGATGATGATCCAGGCGCATTTACTAATTGGAGAACTGGTGAGCCAAACAATTGTTGTGGGGGCATGTATAATAATGACTATAATGACGATGATTTAGAAATGAATGAACACTATCCTGATGCTGCAGGAGAGCATTATACACAATTTTCAAATGCAATATCTGGCACTGGATGGTGGAATGATTTATTTGTACCAGGTGTAACATATTCACCATTTCAAACTAGAGGATACGTTTTAGAATTTAGTTCAAATTTTCCATCTCCTGTAATTAGTTGCGGTAATGGAACAGAATCTGAAAGATTAGCGTGTGCTAATTATTTTGGATCATTTAATTTAGTGCTTGATGATACCACTTATACAGATGTGAATATGTTAGATCTTTGTGATCCAGACCCTAATGATAATGATGCGCCTTAATAAAAACAAACAAGGTTTTGTATTAGCGCTAACCATGCTGGTATTACTTGCGATTAGTTCATTTAGTGTTGCAATGCTTGCAATTACCCAACTTAATTCTGCAAGTTCAGTTAAATCTCATCAAATCAATACTGTTCAGCAAGCTGCAGAATATGGTTTAGAATCTGGACGATTTTGGTTAGTTGATCAATTATCGGCATCAGGAACTGATGCAATCACTATTACTAACACTGAAAATTCATCTATTACAGGCGATTGCCTAGCGTTACATGGTTACACTAATACGTCTAACAATGTTCATTATGCATTTAGACAAACTAATCAAAACTTTGCAGCCATTGCTGTAGAAAGTGATTTTGGTCGATATGGTTATGAATTCTATGTTCAGCGAATTGGTTTTCACACTACATTAAATGGTTATAATTTTATTCCACAAGATACTGAAGGACCAGATACTTTAACCCCCAATCAATATAATAATCGAAGAATTTTTTATAGAGTAATAAGCTGTGGGTATGGCCCTGATGATACTCAGATAGTTCCACTTCAATTATTTTTATCTTCTGGTGGAGATGGGAGCAGTGGTAATATTGCACGAGCTTTAAACATTGAAGGCTATTATCGACCTTAGTTTAAAAATAAATTTTTTAATATTTCTGGATTTAAATTTAAAGGTTTTGATTTTAAGCCTCTTATAAAATATATTTCTCTTTGAAGTCTTTTGTCGGTAAAATATCTAAACGATAATCTGTTATTTCTTGCAATACTTTCAGGTATTACCCCTACTCCAAGACCTTGTTTGATACAAATGGAGGATGTAACTTCATTGTCGGTATAAATTACATCTTTAAATCCTTTTTCAAATTTTCTCTTTTTAATTATTTCTTTATATTCAGAATAACTAATATTTTTATTTTGATTAAATTTTTCTTTATAAAAAATAAACTCACAATGATCTCTAAAAACATAATCATTTTGTTGTTGCACTAATGAAAGTTCTATTAGTTTCTTATCTTTAAAATAATGATTTTGATGAAATGCCACACCAAATCTATCATTCATTAAAAAAAAATTTTCAATTTCAAGATTATTGGGTGGTAAAGTTGATATAGCAAAATCAATTTTTTTTTCTTGTACACTTTGTATTAGATTAAATGAATTTTCATCTATAACTTTTATCCTAGAATTAGAAAAATTTTGTTTTATAAACCAAATAAAATGTTCTTTAAATGAACTTGGAAGTGTTGGTGGAATTCCAATTGTAATAAATTCATTTTTTTCTTCCTTTAATTCTTTTTTATAATTTTGAATTAATGTTTTTATTTTTAAATTCGCTTGAGAATTATTTTTTGAATAATCTAAAAGTAACTTACCTTCATCGGTGAGCGTAATTCCTTTTTTATTTCTTAAAAAAAGTTGTTTCTGTAAATTAAATTCTAATAATTTAATTGCTCTAGTTAATGCAGGTTGACTGGTATTAAGATTTTTACTGGCTGATAAAAAACTACCCGTTTCACTTATCACCCTGAAGTATCTTAAAAATTTAGGATTTAAAAATTCAATTTCTTTCATCTATATATATAAAAAAGTTATAACGATTATTATACTATATAATAATTTTATTATACATAAAACTCAATTTGGTTATACCTAAAATATGGATTCTGTTGAAAAAATTATAAAAATTGAACAATTACTAAATTCTATTCATATCGATGATCTTCATGAATATGGAAATAGATCTTATCATCCTCAAATATTAAGAGCTATTTATAGTGTAAACTTAAAAACATGGAATTGTAAAAATAATCAAAATTGTCAAAACTTTTCATGTACAGATGAGTGTTTTATGGAGACCGCTTTAGGAAGTAATATTAATGCTGTTACAAGAGCACTAAAATTACCAAGAGAAACTATTAGAAGAAAAACTAATGAACTAATAGATGATAAGTTAGTAATAAGAACTGAAAAAGGACTTTTTGTTACTCAAAAATATCGAATTAACAGTTACAAAAAATCTGTTTTATTTGATGAAAAATTGTCTAATTTGAATATTAAATAATATTCAAAAAAAAATGCTCGCTGATAAATTAGTACAATATACCAACGACTACGATCTTTCAGATATCCATATAAGAGCTAATCAACCAATAGCCATAAGAGTGAATGGTGAGATAATGGTTTTTGAAAATGATATTATCACCAAAGCAGAATTAGAAGAGTTTTGGAAATCTGTTTTAACCAAAAAACAATTAATTGAAATTGTTAATGATAGAGATTTAGACTTTGCAACTGTTGTTGAACCTTACCGTTACAGAGCTAATGGTTATTACACAAGTTATGGACCAAGTATGGTTCTTAGAAAAATTGTAAGTGATATTCCAGAAATGTCTAAATTAGGTTTACCCGCTGCTGTCAATGATGCAATCAAACATAAAAGTGGATTAGTGCTTGTTACCGGTCAAACTGGATCTGGTAAATCAACTTCCTTAGCTGCAATGATTGATCAAATAAATACTCATCGATCAGAAAATATCATAACTATCGAAGATCCAATTGAATTCGTTCACAAAGCAAAAAAAAGTATTATCTCCCAAAGAGAAGTTGGAAAAGATACAGGAAGTTTTGCAAGAGCATTAAAATCTGCATTAAGACAAGATCCGGATGTAATTCTAGTTGGTGAGATGAGAGATTTGGAAACAGTATCGCTTGCTTTAACAGCTGCAGAAACGGGTCACTTGGTATTTGGAACTTTACATGCAAGTGGTGCTGCATCTACCATTACAAGAATATTAGATGTGTTTCCTCCTGCTCAAAAAACTTTAGCCCAAGCAATGTTAGCTGGTTCGATCAGGATGGTTTTATCTCAACAACTATTAAAGAAAAAAGGTGGCGGTAGAATTGGTGCCTTTGAAGTAATGACAGGTACTCTTGCGGTTAGAAATTTAATAAAAGAAGGAAAAATGTCATCAGTCACCTCAACTCTACAAACTTCTGCTAAAGAAGGGATGATTACAATGGAGAAATACCTAGAAGGCTTAAAAGAAAAAGGATTAATTGACTAATGATTAAAAAATTAACTTTTATTTTAATTTGTTTTTTTTCATTAAATTTTACCTCATTTGCTGCAGATAAAAATCCAGCCTCAAAGCGATTTGGGGATTGGTTCTTAAACTGTAAACAAAGTGATAATAATAATGTCTGTGAATTAACTCAACTAATCACATTAAAAGACAGTAATTTGAAATTTAACCTACTTTATTCAGCATTTAAAAATAAAGAAAATCAAATAAAAGAAGTTTTTACAATTATTACTCCGCTTGGAGTTAATTTAGGTATTAATCCAGCAATAAGGTTTGATAATGATAAACAGTATAACTTTAAATATTTAAAGTGTGAAAGCTTTGGTTGTGTCAT
>Ga0102812_10001976_pt1 | contig 13962 bp, 8 predicted proteins | sample ColrivemetaGS713_FD_79334 | JGI IMG/M metagenome (GOLD analysis project Ga0102812, IMG submission 79334) | Estuarine microbial communities from the Columbia River estuary - Flood tide ETM metaG S.713 | ecosystem: Environmental > Aquatic > Marine > Intertidal zone > Estuary | place: USA: Columbia... | reverse complement strand
CTTGCGGTGATCGTCCCTTCGGTCCTCGGAGTTGAACGGATCAGACGGATTACCACGGATTTTACTGAAAGCTCCTTGTAGTCCCCAGACTATCCCGACCAAAAAGGTCGGGACGCCTAAGAGGTGCGCCTGTGTTCCCCCCTTTCATCATCCCAAACCCGCCTTTGATCACGAAAAGTAGGAGCTAACAGCCTGTTACCTCACCTTTGTACCATTGCTTAACCGCCCACTAAGGAACAGCACGAAAATACTAAAGATGGAATTACGAATAGACCAACTCACCAAGACTTACCCCAACGGCGTCCGTGCCCTGGATGATCTTACCCTGGAGATCGGTACTGGCATGTTTGGCTTGCTTGGCCCCAACGGTGCCGGGAAATCGACCCTCATGCGGACGATCGCCACCTTGCAGCAACCGGACAGCGGCGCGATTACCTTTGCCGGAATCAATGTTTTGGCGCAGCCGATGGAACTGCGCTATCAACTGGGCTATCTGCCGCAGGACTTTGGGGTATACCCCCGCATGTCAGCAGATCGGTTGCTCGATTATCTGGCCCACCTGAAGGGCGTAACTTCCCGGAAAGAACGCAAGACCTTGATCGATTACTGCCTGGAAGTAACCAACCTCACGGCCGTTAGGAAAAAGCACGTCAGCGGCTATTCCGGCGGTATGAAGCAGCGGTTTGGTATCGCTCAGCTTTTGCTGAATAAGCCCAAGTTAATCATCGTAGATGAACCCACTGCCGGTCTGGATCCCGCCGAACGGCAGCGATTTTTGAATATCCTCCGGGAAATCAGTACGGAAAACATCGTCATCTTCTCCACCCATATCGTAGATGATATCAAAGACCTTTGCACCGATATGGCCATTATGAACAACGGCCGACTCCTGCAGCATACCCACCCCGAAACCGCCATCGCCGACCTAGTGGGGCAGGTATGGACGACCAATATCTCCCGCGAGCTACTGCCCCAAATGACTGCCAACCACTTGGTACTCTCGTCGGCTTACAACCGCGACAATAGCCTCCGCGTCCGGGTGTGGAGCAAGGAGCAGCCTACCGCCGATTTTGTTGCCGCAACACCGAATCTGGAAGACGTCTACTTCGCTGCGCTCGGGCAGGAGGAGGAGCAGGTGTATGCCGAAGGCATGGCTATGCCAAAAGTTGGATAAGTGTATGCCGAAGGCATGGCTATGCCAAGGGTGTAAAGGTTGATTTGACCTTCCCTAGTAGCGTTGAATGCTTATGTCTTCCCACTGGATACATAGTATGAAAGTTACATAGGTCAGGTTCCGCGGGCTTTGGCCTAGCCATCCCTTCGGGGCAGTCCGCACACATAAAGCTATTATTCTATCGATGCTTAACGCTTGAAATAAAGACTATTGAAGTGCTTCTGTTGTACTAAAAAAGATCGCTTTTGAGTCGAACCCAGAGCGGACTAAAGCCCGCGCAACCTAATTGTAACCCTCATTTTCAACCAACAACGATTCTCAAGGTCGGAAGTGGGAAGTCGGAATTACCATCAACCAACAACCAACAACCAACAACCATCAAACCCCAATCCATGTTCCTAACCATCTTCCGCAACGAAATTTACCACTGGCTCCGCCAGCCTTACGTCTACCTTTTTGGTGGCTTGTTGTTTGTGATCTCCTTGGCGACGATGTGGGGAATGGCTGCCGAAGCCACCGGTGGACCGGATGCCGAAATGTTGAACTCCTATTTTCGGATCAACTTTATGAGCAACTACCTTAGTTTGCTGATACTGTTTGTGTTGCCCGCGACACTGGGGGCGGCCGTGTACCGCGATTTTAAAAGCGAGATGTACACCTTGTTGTACGCTTATCCGATCACCAAGCCTGCTTATCTAGCCGCCAAATTTCTGGCGGCTTACCTCGTGACGGCTGCGGTGGTACTGATGATTGGCTTGGGTTTTATGCTGGGAACCCAAATGCCGGGTGTCAATCAGGAAGTGCTTTTGCCGTTTGCGCTGGGGGCTTATACGCAACTGTTCGCCGTCTATATATTGCCCAACATGCTGTTGTTTGGGGTGTTGGTTTTTGCTATCGTTACCCTGACGCGCAATGTGTACGCGGGGTTTGTGACCATCATTCTGGTGATTGTTTTTAAGGGCTTGCTGGGAGGATTGTTAAGCGGAGAAAATCTTGCTTATTGGGCTGCTTTATTGGATCCCGTCGGCGATACTGCGGTAAAGTATTCCGTAAGGTTTTGGACAGTCGCGGCACGTAACGAAGAAGCCTTGCCGGTGAGTGATGTGATCCTCTATAATCGCTTGCTGTGGATGTCGGTAGCGATCATGATTGGCGGGTATGTTTACCGCAAGTTCAGTTTTCAACAGTTTTCTGAAAACAAGCAAGGAAAAAGCAGCGAGGTAACTGCCCCACGGCGAGCGATTTCCTTTTCTCCTGTGCAACTGCCTGCCGTTGGTTATCATTTTTCTACTGGGCAAAGGATGAAAACGGTCTGGCAGATTGGGAAGGCTGATTTTCGCTACATCGTGCTGAGTTGGCCCTTTCTGGTGATGCTTTTTGCGGGTTTCTTGTTGGTGTACTTCCAGCAGCACCAGATGAACCCGATGTACGGTTTTGAGATCTTGCCGACCACGGGCCGGATGCTGCAGGTGCCGATGTTTATCTTCAGTCTGGTGATCAATTTGCTGACGTTTCTTTACGTAGGCGTACTCCAATTCAGGGGGCAGACGACCCGGATGGGGGCGCTGGTAGATACCGTACCCCAACCCAATTGGGTGCTGCTGTTGTCGAGATTACTAGCGGTATTACTGATGCAATTGCTGCTGTTGGGCTTGGTGATGGTGGCGGGCATTCTGGCACAGACGCTACAGGGGTATTATCGCTACGAGCTGTGGCACTACGTCTTTGAATTGCTTGGCCTGCAGTTGATTCATTTTGTGATCTGGGCTTGTCTAGCCGTGCTGGTGCAAACCCTGGTGAAGAACATGTACCTCGGCTTCTTTTTATTGTTGCTCATGCCAACGGCAGTAGCGGGCTTGCGCGTCATCGGTGATTATTTGAAGTGGCCTTTCCTGCGGGAGAGTATTATCCAGTTCAATCAGGTACCGGGCGTGACGGTTGGTTTTAGCTATTCCGATCTGGCCGGTTATGGTCCTGTTTTGCCGCTGTATTATGCCTACAAGAGTTATTGGTTGGTATTGGGCATCGTTTTCTTATTGCTGAGTTTGCTGTGGTGGCGGCGTGGTAAGGTCTACACCTGGCGGGAACGCTGGCTGGTGGTAAGGCAACGATTCCATAGTGGACTGCGTGTTCCCATTATGTTGTCTGGTGCTTTATTTCTCCTCATGGGCGGCTACCTCTATCTCGAAGAAAATGTTTTGGCGACGGCCGAGTATACCACCACCAGGCAACAGCGCATATCCGTCTTTAACGAGCAGCGTTACCTGCGGTTTCAGGATTACCCCCAGCCATTGCTGGCGCGGGCCAATATCAAGATGGATCTCTATCCAGAAGCACGAGATTTTACGGCCAGCGGGCAGTTGTACTTCGTCAATAAGCTGGAGCAAGCCATGGATACCATTCTGGTAGCGCGCAGTTTTCGGGAAATCACGGAATACGAAATCCTTCCACCCCACCAGCTCATCAGTAAGGACGACGAGGTCCGTTTTGATGTTTGGGTCCTGGAGCAGCCGCTAGGCAAAGGCGATACGCTAGCCATGAATTTCACGGTACGTAATTACCCTAATACCCTATTGTACGACAACAGCAGGGTCGCTAAAAACGGCACGTACATCACCGCCAATATTTTGCCTACCCTCGGTTTTAGGAACCTCTTTTTGGGTGGCGACAAAAAACGAGCCAACTACGGCTTGCCTCCGCGCGAAGCCCGCCCGCTTTTGCCTTTGGATACAACACTGCTGGGCCATTCGTTTTCAGGGAATAACATGGATCGAATCGCCTACGAAACGACCGTAAGCACTACTGCTGACCAGCAAGCATTTTCGATGGGCAACCTGGTAAAATCCTGGATAGAGGGTGACCGCCGCTACGCGCATTACCGTTCTGATGGCCTGATCACCAACAATATCTCCTGGCTATCGGGGCGCTATACCCGCAAGACGGCCACTGCAGAGGGGATCGCGCTGGCCATTTATCATGACCCTGCGCACGAACACAATTACGAAAGTCTGGTCGGCGGTATTCAGTCGTCCCTCGACTATTGTAGTCGCTGGTTTGGGCCACTCGACTACGACACTCTGCGCCTCATCGAGTATCCGCTTACCCAAGGTACCCAGGCCACCCTGAACGGCAACTTGATTCCTTATTCGGAAGCCCTATTTCTCTGTAAAGTAGATCCTACGGAGGAAGAGCCGCTTGATATTCCCTTTTATTCTTCGGCCCACGAGGTAGCGCACTACTGGTGGGGGCACCGCGTAGATCCCGCCAATGTGGACGGCGGAAAACTTGTCACCGAGGCCCTGGCGGAGTACATTGCGATGCAAGTTATGAAACAGGAATTAGGAGAAAAACGACTAAGTGCCTTCCGGAAATCGATGCTCGACGTCTACTTGCGAACGCGGGCTCAAAGGGGCGATGAAACACCGCTGATCCTGGCCAAAGAAGGGCAGGATTACCTGAATTACTACAAAGGAGGCCTGGCCTTCTACGCGCTGAGCCAGTACTGGAGCGAGGAGGCCCTCAATGGGAGTTTGGCTCGGTATGAGGCCGCCCGTCGGTATGCGCCGCCGCCATATCCTACTTCGCTGGAACTGATGGCGCATCTGAAAAATGACCTGCCGGATAGTCTGCATTACTTGTTGGAAGATTACTTTGAGACCATCACCCTCTACGACAATCAACTGAAAAATGTAGTCATTACCCCCGAAGCAGGAGGTGGGTACGAAGTAAAAGTGGCTTGTCAGATTGCAAAATATCACGCCAGCAAGAATGGCAAAAGAACATTCACCAACGCTGTGGGAGATCATCTGCAAGCAGGAGACACCCAGTCCTTGCCCTTGCAGGACTATATCCAAATAGGGTTCTACAAAGATACAGAGGTAGGGGAAGTCCTGATTTCGAAGACCTTGGTCAAGATAGCGGCCATCCAGAACGATCTCCAATTTACGCTGGCAGAACGACCGGATCGCATTGTAATTGATCCGGATTTGCTGCTCTTTGAGGAAAACCGGGAAGACAACGGGTGGGAGGATTGATCTTGTGATGGGCTGTGATCGGCACCGGGCTGTCTGCTGCTCCTTCATGCAGGGTATAAAACCCTGCCCTACGGAGCAGCAGCCCATCCCTCGCAAGCTCGGCTTGGCAGGCAGGTGCCATCCTGGGGCTGTGCTTCGGCCTACGGCCTGCGCAAAATTGCGAGGCATTCGGTGCCTTTTCCCAAACAATCAACTACCCAAAAAACGACCACCAAGCCAAAACAAGATCCCTATCCCCCGACTGGCGGGGGTGGCCGAAGGCCGGGGGTGGGCAGCCCTTGCCCAAACAGAAAACGCCCAGCAAACATGATAACATCAGCTAGTAGCGACCTCTTTCCTCCCTCGATCCTCTGGATCGGTCCCTCCAGCGGGACACAATTTGGTGGTGCTAGTGGGATCACTGTGACAAGAGTATAGAGAAGGAGGCAGGACCTAAGCATCTTATCGGGGCGAAAGGCGTAGCCTGGAGCTCGGCGCAGCGGAGAGAGCACAGCCAGGGATAGGAGGCATCCCGCAGGGTGCTGGATAGCCCGGCCGCCCCCCGCTTGGCGGGGTGGCGGGGATGCCAAAAGAACTATTTAAGACAGATTCTGATGGGGAGGTTATAGCGAACGGCGACGTCTTTGCCCCCTTGGCTAGCGGGAACCCATTGCCAACCCAGGTCGGCCATAAGGTGGATGATGCGTTTGCCTTCGTCGCCAAAACCACCACCGATGTCGCGCGGACAAGTGATGGATGCGGGGTCGATGAGGCCTTCGGCGGTGATGGTGAACGAAACGACGATGGTACCGCTGATTGCACTTTCACGACTAATGGCGGGGTAGCACAAATTGCTGTAAATGAAATGGAGGAGCTGCTGCTCGGCCTGTTGGCGGTAATTGCCTTCCGGATCGTTGGTTTTGATGAGGAGCAGGGGCATGACTTCCGTGATGCAGTATGTCCTGGTTTCAGTAGTGTCCTGGGTTTTGGGGAAAGCGGCGAGGCTGCAAACCTGGGCGGAGGCAAAACCGCAGATGAAGAGGAGGAAGAGTAGTGACCATCTCATAAGGCGTATGGGTGTTTTGCCTTAGAGATGAGAGGATCGGGGCATTTGGTGGCTTGCCTTCCATGGAATTTACAGGTTTTAAACCATATAAGGGATTATAAGGACATATAAATGCCTTTTTTAATAACACTTATAATCCCTTATATGGTTTAAAAAACAAACCTACTTAATGACACTCACCTTGATTTTACTAAGGTTTTTTCCCGTGTGATAGAGCGTATGCTCCTGGACCTGGAAATCCTCTTCGGTGGCTTCGAAGATGTTAGGGACGAAGGTCTGAGGGTTCATGTCGATGTAGGGAAACCAGCTGCTGTGTACCTGGACCATGAGGCGGTGCCCTTTTTTGAAGGTGTGCATCACGTCTTGCAGTTGCCACGTGACCTCGGTGATTTCATTGGGGGCGAAGGGAACGCCTTTTTCGAAGCCGTCGCGGTAGCGGCCACGGAAAGCTTCACCGCGCACCAGTTGCTGGTAGCCGCCCATGGTGAGGTTATCCTGGGTTTCTTCGTAATCGGGGTGATTGTCGGGGTAAACGTCGATGACTTTCACGATCCAGTCGGCATCGGTGCCGGTGGTGCTAACGAACAACTGGGCGCTGATGGGCCCGGCCAGCGTAACGTCTTCCGTGAGGGGTTCCGTGGTAAAGGTAAGCACATCCGGACGGCGGGCTACGTGGCGCTGATCATCAGCCATGTACTTGCGCGGAATGAAGATAGGCTTGATGTCGGTATTAAAGGGCACGGGGTGAGCGGGGTCACTGATGAAGGAGGTAGAAGCTGATTCCTGTTTTTGTTCATATTCAGAAAGCGTGCCGTTGTCATTCAGGAAGAGGGAAAATACCTTGGCGTTTTCCGGCGGCCAGTTGGCGAAGTCGCGCCATACTTTGGTGCCACAATCGAACATGTGTGCTTCTGATAGCCCGGTCTGGCCATCGGCGGGGCCTTTGAGCCAGTGGTAGAAGAAGCGGGCTTCGACCTCGGCCTGGTAGTCTTCATTGATGTTCTCGCCGAAGAATACATTGCTGACCGCTTGGCGGCCCGTGCGGCGCGACCAGTCGCCGTGGCTCCAGGGGCCCATGACGATGGTGTTGTAGGCGTCGGTGTTCCATTTTTCGATGTTGCCGTAAGTCATGAGGGGCCCGTAGAGGTCCTCGGCATCAAACCAGCCACCGACGGTCATCACCGCCGGCCGGATATCCTTGAGGTGCTGGACGATGTTGCGCTTTTGCCAAAACTCATTGTAATCAGGATTGGCCATGATTTCTTTCCAGAAGAAATTGTCCTGGTCGGTGATGGCATCGAGTTTGGAAAGGGGGGTGTGCTTGAGGTAGAAGTCGTAGGGATCGGGGCCCATTTGGGGGAACTGGTACCAGGCTTCGCTGGTAGGTTCCGTTTTTTGGATACCGAAGAGGTTATTGACAGACCAGTAAGCGAGCGTATAAGCCCCGTTGTGGTGGAAGTCATCAAAGTAGAAATCCCCGATCGGGGCTTGCGGACTCACGGCTTTCAGTGCAGGGTGCGCGTCGATGAGCGAGCAGGTAGAATAGAAGCCAGGGTAGGAGATGCCCCAGACGCCCACCTTGCCGGTGTTGTTGGGAAGGTTCTTTACCAGCCAGTCGATACTATCGTAGGTGTCGCTGCTCTCGTCGATCTGCTTGGGGGAGACTTTGTTGGGAATATAAGGGCGCATATTGTCGAAGGTGCCCTCGCTCATCCAGCGGCCACGAACATCGGCAAAGACGAAGATGTACTTCTCATTGGCCAACTCCTGAAAGCGGCTAAAATCTTCCGGGTACTGATCGGGACCATAAGGCTGAGCACTGTAGCAAGTGCGCTGCAGCATGATGGGGTAGGGGTTGTCCGGGCTGGCATCCTTGGGCGTGTAGACCGCTACGTAAAGCTTGACACCATCGCGCATGGTGATGTAGTGTTCGGTCTTGTTGTAAAAATCACGTGGGCTAGTAGCGGGCGTCATGACCTCCTCGCCAGCTTCCTGTTCGGGAACCGTAGTGGTGGTGGATGCAGTTGTAGTTTGAGTGACTTGCTGCGTGGGCGTACAGGCGAACAGCATCAGCGTCAGGAGCAAGAGTAGGGTATTCCTCATTGGTTATGGTTTTTGAGGAATAAATATAGCAATAGTTGGGGGGAATGGGTGACTACTGTTTTTATAATAGAATGCGATGCTTAACTTTCAGCACAAAATCATCAGCGCCCCGAAAAAAGCAAGCCTAACCTTTAAAAGTACACCATGTTCAGAGCTATTTTACTATCCCTTTTTATCGCGGCCCTCTTAGTGTCGTGTACTACTGTACCAGCGGCATTAGAGAACAATTATGCAGTCATTCCACTGCCCCAAAGCCTGGTGCCGCAGCCAGGGCAATTTGTAATTGATGAGGCAACTACGGTGTTTTCGGAAGGGAATGATGAGGAAATAGAAGCAGTCGTACAGCAATTAATAACGACACTAAATACGGAGACTGGTCTATCCCTAAAACAAGTCCTTTCCGAAAGCAACAACCAGATTGTCTTCCAACAGGATGCCAGTATCGAAGCACCTGAGGGCTATCAGCTTTTGATCACGCCGCAACAGATAAGGGTGCAGGCGGCCACTCCACAGGGCATGTTTTATGCGGTGCAATCCTTGCGGCAGTTGTTATCACATGATGTTCAATCAGGAAGTACCTGGTTTTTTCCTGGTGTAGTAATAAAGGATGAACCGCGCTTTTCTTACCGGGGTATGCACCTCGATGTAGCGCGCCACTTTTTTCCGGTGGAGACGGTCAAGCAACTCATTGACCAACTGGCTTACCACAAAATGAATACTTTTCACTGGCACCTCACGGATGATCAGGGGTGGAGGATCGAGATCAAAAAATACCCCAAACTGACGGAGGTTGGCGCTTTTCGCAACGGCACGCTGATTGGGCACTACAATGACCAACCGCAGCAGTTTGATGGCCAGCGTTACGGTGGCTTTTACACGCAAGAAGACATCAAGGAAGTCATTCGCTACGCAGCGGAGCGCTTTGTGCAGATTATTCCGGAAATAGAGTTGCCGGGGCACGCCCAGGCGGCCATCGCTGCGTATCCAGAATTAGCCTGCACGGAAGGCCCTTTTGAAGTGTGGCAAAAATGGGGGGTCTCGGAAAATGTATTTTGTCCAACCGAAGCAACGTTTACGTTTTTGGAAGACGTACTAGCCGAAGTTGCTGCGCTTTTCCCTGGAAAATACATCCATATCGGCGGCGACGAGTGCCCCAAATCGGCATGGGAGGAAAGTGCTTTTTGTCAGCAATTGATGAAAGAACAGGGGCTGAAAGATGAGCACGAGTTGCAGAGCTATTTCATCCGCCGAATAGAGGCTTATTTGAATGGCAAAGGCAAGCAGATCATCGGTTGGGATGAAATCCTGGAGGGAGGCCTCGCCCCCAATGCAACCATCATGTCGTGGAGGGGGATCGAAGGAGGAATCGAAGCAGCCAAGGCAGACCATGATGTCATCATGACGCCTACTTCGCATTGTTACCTGGATTACTACCAGAGTGATCACCCCGACGAACCGCTGGCCATTGGTGGTTTGACGCCCCTGGAGAAAGTATACCATTACAACCCCATCCCTGAAGCCTTACCAGCCTCGCAGCACCACTTCATTCTGGGTGCACAAGCGAACGTCTGGACGGAATACATTACTACGCAAGAACAACTGGAATACATGATTTTTCCGCGCCTGTGTGCACTGGCGGAGGTGGTCTGGTCGGGAGAAGATCGGGAATTTGAAGATTTTGTGGTGCGCTTAACCACTCACCTCAAGCGCTTGGAAGCGATGGGCATTAAGCCTGCCAATCACCTGTACGAAATCAAAGCGAAGCTGGCCACCCAAGAGGGGCAGGTTATTGTAAACTTAAGTACCCTTGCCCAGGATGCTCAGCTGTATTACACGGTAGATGGGAGTGCGCCCGGACCCGAAAGCCCGGTTTATACCAAGCCTTTGGTTGTTGATTCTACAGCGATCATTAAAGCGCAAAATTACCTGGAGGGGCAAGCCATAGGGCGAGGTTGGCAGCAGGAAGTCCGTTTTCATCTGGCTACGGGAGGGACCATCACGCTGGCCAATGCTCCTCATGCCAAATACAGTAGTGGCGGATTACAAGCGCTCATTAATGGCATCAACGGCAGTGATGAACGCTACGGCGATGAGGAATGGCTGGGCTTTTCGGGAGCTGACTTTTTAGCTACCGTTGATCTTGGGGCCGAGAAGGAGGTCAGCGAAGTCACTTTCCGCTTCTTCAAAGGAGAAGGGCAGTGGATTTACCTGCCCGCCAAAGTGGTGGTCTCAGCTGCTGTGAATGGAACAACCTTTGTCGAGATTGGAAGCTTAGCGCAGCTAACGGGAACCAGCAAGGTGCTAAGCCCTGTGATCAGCTTTCCGACCATTACCACCCGGTTTCTAAAAATAGAAGCTAAGAATTTTGGCACTATTCCCCAAGGACAACAAGGAGCAGGGAACCCGTCGTGGCTATTTGTTGATGAAATAAGGGTACAATAAAACAGCTTACAACTCCCCCAGAATTCGCCGCCCGTGATAAGCAGGTACTTCAATCTTACTTTGGACGAGGGCGAGGTTTTCCTGCGTGATTTTCCCCGCAGCGATGAGGTGTTTCGAGGGATGCAATGCCGTTTGTATGGCCATGATTTGTGCGGCACCTTCCAGGGCAGTAGCTGCACCTCCCGAAGTGAGGATACTAGTAAGGTTGGGGATCTGGTTGATGGCAGGGATAGCAGAGAGCGGATCAACGACGTAATCAATCACTTTATGTAAAGTGAATGCTGCTTCAGGAAATGCGGCACATAGGGCCTGGATAGCAGAGATGTCTAATTCGTTTTCCGGAGTAGCTATCCCAATTACGAAATGCTGGATACCTATTTTACGGAATTCCATGACGTTGTCCCACATGCTGCCTAGCTCTTCCGGGCAGAAGATGAAATTTCCTCCCCGGGGGCGAATCATCACTTTTATCGGAATGGCTACGGCTGACAAAACTTTTCGGGTAAGGGCGAGGGAAGGGGTCAGACCATCTTGCGCCAAGTCGCTACACAATTCTAATTGGTCTGCGCCACGCTGGGCGGCGGTGATGGCTTCGGCAAGCGTTTCTACGCAAGCTTCGATAATAGGTTTTTTCATTGTTGAGGGCACGTTTTAGGATAGGGGACGAAAAAAAAACAAGTGTAACAACTTTCAAAAATCTCAAGAGAAAGTTGTTAGATTCATTTCCGTCAAAATACTAAGTAAACAAAAGTAAGCAAATAGTATTTCCTTTTACCCTTTTCCTGGTTCAAAACTTACGCCGATCAATGCGGCTACAGAAGAGGTAACAGGCTTAAAGTCCAACTTAATCTTTTAGCAGCTCGGCTATCTCCTGGTGTTTTGCGTGGTTCAATGCTAGTTTGCCATCAGCATCTTTGAGGCTTTTATCGGCACCTGCTTCCAGCAGCATTCTGGCTACCTTCGTGTGACCATAAGTGGCAGCAAAAGTAAGCGCAGTAGCTCCCTGCTCATTTTGAATATTTACCGCAGCGCCGTGATCCAGGAGGAGTTGTACCATCTCTTCTGAGCCTTTAAAACAAACGCCCATCAAGGCGGTGTTGCCGGATGCTGCCTGGTCGTCGATATCCGCACCGGCCATCAAGAGCGCTTTCACGATGGGAAGCTGCGCACTGTAAGTGGCCATGACTAGGGGCGTAAACCCGCGGGCATCCATGGTTTGGGCAATGGTTGGATTGGCCGCGATTTGTGCCTTTACTTCTTCTAAATTACCCATACGGATGGCATCGAAAAAATTCATGGTTGTCATTTAGTTTTTGTTTAAAGTTTCACAACAGGGTTAAAACTTGATTTTTTGGCATTCGACGAAAGTCGTAGATGGATTTCTCGTAGAGGGTATAGGGATTTTAAATATGCTAGTAGAAACCAGGCATTAATTACCCAACATCGGATTTTCTCCTTAAAGTTGGAAGAATTGCCTAATTCTTCGCCATCTCTATACCATTGCCATAGGCATCCCTTCGGGGCTACCCAAGGGACGCGAAGCGGACCGTATCCCTTAACTGGACAATATTTGCAGCCAAAAATACAATAACTTATTATAATACTAATGATAGTGTTATTAGATTTGCTTATAAGACTAGATCGGTAAAACCATGACACTTCAACAACTTGAGTACGCTTTTTTTCTAAGCAAAACGGGGTCCTTCAGTAAAGCGGCCAAAAGAGCAGGGCTGAGCCAGCCAGCGATCAGTCAGCAGATTACCAAGTTGGAAAATGAGCTGGGTTTTGCTGTTTTTGATCGACAAACGAAGCCTATAAAAGCGACCTTGCTGGGGGCACGTTTCCTCGAAAGAGCACAGATGTTGTTATTGGAGGCCCAGCAACTTAAAGAGTTTGCCTTACAATTGGAAGAGGATGCCGAAGGGGGACTGACCATCGGTATTATCCCTACGCTTGCTCCTTACTTGGTCCCCTTTTTTATCCAGGATTTACAACAAAAGCATCCGCGGATAAAACTCAATGTCCAGGAAATGATGACCAGGGACATCGTACGCGGTATTCTGGACGGTGAACTCAACGGAGGGATTATTTCTACGCCAATAGCGAGCCAGTTGGAGTTCCAGTACGTTCCCTTGTTTTTTGAGAAATTCTTTCTCTACGTGTCTTACAAGCACCCTCTTTTTCAGCAAAAAGAGGTGGATTTAGAACAAATAAAAATCGAGGATTTATGGCTGCTGAACGAAGGGAATTGCTTTACCGATCAGGTGAATAATATGTGCCAGCTTAATCACTTGAACAAACAAAAACCTCAGCTGGAATATGGTAGCAATTCCATCGAAGCCTTGCGCCGTATTGTAGAACACAAGGGAGGCCTAACTTTTCTGCCGGAACTGGCAACACTCAACGTCTCCGCCAGTCAGGAGGATATGATTAAAAAAATTGCCGGCCCAGTGCGAGCTCGAGAGATCAGCATGATTTTTCTGAACAATGCCCCCAAGCTGCACCTTCTCCACAAACTCACGGAAGTTATCCAGGACAACTTGCCGAAATCTGTTTTGCAAAAAGGGGAGAAGTTGTTGGTGAAAACGAATGTAGAGGTGTGATTTGTGCTCGTCCCGATCCTCGGGACTCGCGGTTGTGTTCGCTGGCGCTCACGGTTGTGCTCGCTGGCGCTCACGGTTGTGTTCGCTGGCGCTCACGGTTGGGCTCGTTCCTCGCGGGTTGTGCGCGCTTCGCTTGCGGTGGTGTTCGTTTCACTCACTGTAGTGCTCTCCCGATACCTCGGGATCGCGGTGGTGCTCACTAGCGCTCGCGGTTAAAGGGACTACCGACGTGAAAGTGTTCAATATTGGGTGTCTTGGCAAGCCAAGTGAGGTATGAAGTAATTATATCTAAAGCGAAGAGCTTGTTTGGTACTTGCTAGCCCTGATTCGTGTGGGACAGAAGAAGTAGGTAAGTTTATATCGTATAGATGGTAATCATCCTGTCGTACATCACACATTAATGAACAGCCTCTGGACGAGCCCATATCCCATTATTAGTACGATTTTGATTATGGAGCCACCCCCGCGATCCCGAGGTATCGGGAGAGCACTTACCGCGAGCGCAGCGAGCACTCCCGTGAGTCCCGAGGTATCGGGACGAACACTGCCGCTATTCCGATT
>Ga0102812_10001970_pt1 | contig 13976 bp, 8 predicted proteins | sample ColrivemetaGS713_FD_79334 | JGI IMG/M metagenome (GOLD analysis project Ga0102812, IMG submission 79334) | Estuarine microbial communities from the Columbia River estuary - Flood tide ETM metaG S.713 | ecosystem: Environmental > Aquatic > Marine > Intertidal zone > Estuary | place: USA: Columbia... | reverse complement strand
TGCGTGTGTTGCGCCTTGTTCATGACGTGTAAGTACATGATGAATCTTGTCTTGATATTTATATAATTCGTCGTAAACTGGCATTATTGCTCCACCAGGATAACCATATAAAATATCTACATTTTCCTCGAGTAAACATCTAATAATAGCTTCACTCCCAGCGATACGATCTGTTTTATGACTTGTTTCTTTTTTTTCTATTGTTTGTGTTTCTTTCATATTGAAAAAAATTAAAATTCATCTGTTACACATCCTTTAGATGCAGATGAAACTGTTTTTGCATATTTATAGAGTACACCTCGACTTACTTTTAAATCAGGTGCTTTCCATTGTTCTTTTCTTTTTTGTAATTCTTCATCTGAAACACCAACACTAATAGTGTTTGTTTCAGCGTCAATTGTAATTATGTCTCCATCTTTAACTAAAGCAATTGTTCCTCCATCTTGTGCTTCAGGCGTGATATGCCCAACTACAAAACCATGTGTTCCTCCTGAGAATCGTCCATCCGTAATTAAAGCGACATCTTTACCTAATCCAGCTCCCATAATTGCTGCAGTTGGTTTTAACATTTCTGGCATTCCTGGACCTCCTTTTGGGCCTTCATATCTGATAACAACTACATCTCCTTTTTTAACTTTCCCACTACTAATTCCTGCATTAGCTTCAAATTCTCCTTCAAATACTTTTGCCTTTCCTATGAATTTTAAACCTTCTTTTCCAGTGATTTTCGCAACACTTCCTTCTTCAGCTAGGTTACCATATAGCATTCGTAAATGTCCAGAGATTTTAATAGGATTTTCAAGAGGTTTAATAACATCTTGACCTTCTTTTAAATCAGGAACATCCAATAAATTTTCAGCTAAGGTTTTTCCTGTTACTGTTAAACAATCTCCATGCAGTAATCCTTTTCTAAGAAGATATTTTAATACTGCTGGTATACCACCAACAGCATGTACATCTTCCATAAGGTATTTTCCACTAGGTTTTAAATCGGCTAAAAAAGGTGTGGTATCACTAATTTTCTGAAAATCTTGTAAGGTAAAATCGATATTTGCAGCTCTAGCAATAGCTAAAAAATGAAGCACTGCATTTGTAGAACCTCCCAAAATAGTTACTAGTCTTATAGCATTTTCTAATGATTTTCGACAAATAATATCTGATGGTTTAATATCCTTTTCAAGTAAAACACGCATCGCTTCACCTGCTTTTATTGCTTCTTCTTTTTTCTCTTTACCAGTAGCAGGATTTGAAGAATTATAAGGCAAAGTCATTCCTAATGCTTCAATAGCAGATGCCATTGTGTTTGCCGTATACATACCACCACAAGCTCCAGCTCCAGGAATTGCTTTCTTTACTATACATTCAAACTCCTCTTGCTCCATGGTTCCTGCAACTTTACTTCCCCAAGCTTCAAATGCTGAAACAATATCCAGTTTCTTTCCATTATGACAACCTGAATCTATTGTTCCACCATATACCAAAATAGAAGGTCTGTTTAAACGTATCATAGCCATTAATGCTCCTGGCATGTTTTTATCACATCCTACAACTGTAATTAAACCATCATAACTCATAGCCTGTACTACAACTTCCATAGAATCTGCAATAACATCACGAGATGGCAAAGAGTAACGCATTCCAGGTGTTCCCATAGATATACCATCACTTACGCCAATAGTATTAAATATTAACCCAATAACATCTTTATTAAGAGTGCCTTCTTTAGCAAGTTTTGCTAAATCATTAAGATGCATATTACAAGGATTACCTTCATAACCAGTACTTGCTATTCCAACTATTGGTTTATCAAAGTCTTCTCTTGTTAATCCAATACCATGTAACATTGCCTGTGCTGCTGGTTGTGTTGGATCTTGAGTTACTGTTTTGCTATATTTATTTAATTTCATTTAAATTCTTATTACTACGAAATTCGAAAATAAATTATTACATATGCATACAATAAATCTATTGTAATACTTGTCTAAACTCAGATACCTAAATAAAATCTTAACTAACTGTTATATTGAATGTTAACAGTTTATTTTTATGATGTTCAAGACTAAAAAAAATGTTTGTGAATTTGATAAATAATAAAGCTGATTTTTAAGAAATTATCAGAGCAACATTTTTAAAGCCGAAATATTTTCAGCTTATTCCTTTAAAAACAAAGGATTATAGAATAATTTCCTGTAAAGAGTTGATTTTCGCATAATGCGTTTTATATGTAGTTTTTTATGTATAAATTTGCCTTAATACTTGAGGAAGGATTTGTTCTGATTGCAACCTCAGATGCTGAAAAAATTTCAGCAGAAACAAAAATGCTAAAGCAGTTAGTAAAAGACTTCTCTAGCGACCAAGCAATCTTCACATTTCTTTCTTAACATTTAAGAAAAATATATAGTTATGGCATATTTATTTACCTCAGAAAGTGTTTCTGAAGGTCACCCAGACAAAGTTGCAGACCAAATTAGTGATGCATTAATTGATAATTTTTTAGCATTCGACCCAGAATCTAAAGTAGCTTGTGAAACCCTAGTTACTACAGGTCAAGTTGTACTTGCTGGTGAAGTAAAATCTAACACCTATTTAGACGTACAAAAAATTGCACGCGATACTATAAACAAAATAGGGTACACTAAAGGCGAATATATGTTTGATGGCAATTCTTGTGGTGTTTTATCTGCTATTCATGAGCAATCAGAAGATATAAATCGTGGTGTTGATCGTGCCTCCAAAGAAGAACAAGGTGCTGGAGATCAAGGAATGATGTTTGGATACGCAACTCGCGAGACTGAAAACTTTATGCCTTTGGCTTTGGATTTATCTCACAGAATTTTAATTGAACTCGCTGCTCTACGTAGAGAAAATAAAGATATTACATACCTGCGTCCAGATTCTAAAAGTCAGGTAACAATTGAATATAGTGATGATAACTTACCGCAACGTATCGAAGCAATTGTAGTTTCTACACAACATGACGAGTTTGATGAAGATGAAGCTATGCTAGCTAAAATAAGAAAAGATATTGTAGATATTTTAATTCCTCGAGTAGTTGCAAAACTACCTCAACCTATTCAAGATTTATTTACTGATGATATAAAATACCATATTAATCCAACTGGAAAATTTGTAATTGGAGGACCTCATGGAGACAGTGGTCTAACAGGAAGAAAAATTATTGTAGACACTTATGGAGGAAAAGGTGCTCATGGTGGAGGAGCTTTTTCTGGAAAAGATCCAAGTAAGGTAGATAGAAGTGCAGCTTATGCTACTCGACATATCGCCAAAAACTTAGTAGCAGCAGGTGTTTGTGATGAAATTTTAGTACAAGTAAGTTATGCTATTGGTGTTGTAGAGCCAATGGGAATTTTTGTAGATACTTATGGTACTTGTCCTTTTAATTTGACTGATGGTGAAATTGCTAAAAAAGTAACTAAAATCTTTGATATGCGTCCAGCAAAAATTGAAGAACGTCTAAAATTACGTCAGCCAATATATAGTGAAACGGCTGCATATGGACATATGGGAAGAACCAATAAAACTGTAACCAAAACGTTTTCTCAACCAAATGGAGAAACCAAAACTATGGATGTTGAGTTATTTACTTGGGAAAAATTAGACTATTTAGATGAAGTAAAAGCTGCCTTTGGACTTTAAAATATATTAATATGAAGCTTACAGATTCAATTACTTTTTCTTGTGGTGCACAAATGAAAAACCGTTTTATGCTTGCACCTTTAACCAATAGACAGAGTCATGAAGATGGAATATTGTCTAATGATGAATTTAATTGGTTAACGATGAGAGCCAAAGGAGGTTTTGGACTAACCATGACTTGTGCATCTCATGTTCAAGAAATTGGAAAGGGATTTCCTGGGCAATTAGGCATTTTTGATGATAAGCATATAAAGGGCCATACAAAATTGGCTAAAGCAATACAATCTTATGGAAGTTTGGCAGTAATTCAATTGCATCATGCAGGAATGCGTTCACCTAAAGAGGTTATACATCAACAACCTGTTTGTCCTTCTTATAACGAAGAATTTGATACTAAAGTATTATCTCTTGATGAAGTGAAACTATTAAGAGACGATTTTATTTCAGCTTCAGTACGTGCTCAAAAAGCTGGATATGATGGTATAGAAGTTCATGGTGCTCATGGTTATATTTTGTGTCAGTTTTTAAGTGCTGAAATCAATAAACGTAAGGATGAATATGGTGGTTCTTTAGAAAATAGATCTCGTATTCTATTTGAAATTATTGATGGTATTCGCGAAAAATGTGGTACGGATTTTTTAATTGGTATACGCTTATCTCCTGAGCGATTTGGAATGGAATTACAGGAAATAAAAACACTTTCTCAACAATTAATTGATAAAGGAAATATAGATTTTCTTGACATTTCTCTTTGGGATTGTTTTAAGTATCCTGAAGACAAAAGTTTTCATGATCAAACACTTTTAGAACATATTACAGCATTAGACTTTAAAGATGTAAAACTAACTGTTGCAGGAAAAATAAGTTCTGGAAAAGATGTGCATAACATCATAGATTCAAAAGTTGATTTTGTAACTATTGGTCGTTCTGCAATATTGCACCATGATTTCCCAAAACTTGTTATGGAAAATTCAGATTTTTCACCACAAACACTTCCTGTAAGTAAAGATTATTTAAAAAATGAAGGTCTTAGCGATACGTTTATAGATTATATGAATAGATGGCCTGGATTTGTTGGTGAGTAAATCAATATTTTTAGATATCTTTAATGTTCATCTTGCTTAATAAATTATGCTTACTCTTTTCGTAAAAGCTACAGTACTAATTCTCATACTTGTAACATTGTTGTGGATTTGGAGCGTGTTTATAAAAAATGTAAGTATTGTTGACATTTTTTGGGGCTTTGGTTTTGTTGTTGTAAACACCTTATATTATTTTGAGTCTAGTAGCATGAATACTAGAAAACTAATACTATTAGTTTTAGTTTTTCTGTGGGGCATGCGGCTAACCTTATATCTTGCTTGGCGAAATATTGGTAAAAGTGAAGATTTTAGATATCAAGAATTTAGAAAAACATTTGGACCTAAGCGCTATTGGTGGTTTAGCTATTTTCAAACATTTTTATTACAAGGTGGTCTAATTTTAATTATTTCATTGCCTTTATTGGCAGTTAATACGAGTTCCGAGTCTAGCCATCTTAACTTATTAGATTATTTAGCAATTATAATTTGGGGTATTGGTTTTGTTTTTGAAGCTGGAGGGGATTATCAACTCGCACGATTTAAAGGCAATCCAAATAACAAAGGAAAAGTTTTAAATACAGGTTTTTGGAAATATACGCGACATCCTAATTATTTTGGAGACGCTGCTATTTGGTGTTCCTATGCATTATTTTGTATAGCATCAGGTAGTTATTGGCAAATTATTGGTTCTATACTAATGATAGTATTAATAATTAAAGTATCTGGAGTAGCTTTACTTGAAAAAACATTAAAAGATACCAAACCACAGTACAAAGAATATATAAGTAACACTAATGCTTTTTTTCCTTGGTTTCCTAAAAACAGTAAGTAATGGCATTTATAAAAGATAATATTTGGCTGATTTTATTTGTGATTTGGGGTTTACCTTTAAGCTATTATAGAAGTAAATTTAGAAAAATCGTATACCAAACAGATAGTTGGATAATTAACATAAAACCAGTATTTCTAAAAGAACTAAAAGGTCTATTTGGGAACCTTTATCCAGAGAATTCTAAATATAGAAAATTTAGAAACTTTTACCTTTTCTATCTCTTTGTATATCTAATACTATTTATTTTATATTTAAAATATTCCAATTGATTCAATCCTATAAAAAAAGACCACAGTTACAAGATACTTACGATACCATTATTATAGGTTCAGGAATGGGAGGACTTGCAACTGCTGCAATTCTATCTAAAGAAGGTCAGAAAGTATTGGTTCTCGAACGTCACTATACTGCTGGAGGATTTACCCATATTTTTAAACGCAAAGGTTACGAATGGGATGTTGGAATTCATTATATAGGTGAAGTACAACGGGAGAACAGTATGCTAAGAAAACTGTTTCATTATGTGTCTAATGGCGAATTGAAATGGGCAGATATGGGAGAAGTCTACGACAAAATTATAATTGGAGATAAACACTACGATTTTGTAAAAGGCGTTAAAAATTTTAAAAGCCAATTAACCACTTACTTTCCAGAGGAAGAGCAAGCTATTAACACTTACGTCGATTTAGTTTTTAAAGCTGTTAAGACAAGTAAAAATTACTATATAAGTAAAGCGATTTCTCCTTTATTGAATATACTTACAGGTTGGTTTCTTAGAAAACCATTTCACAAATTTTCAGATAAAACCACATATGAAGTTCTAAGTTCATTAACTAAAAACGAAACTTTAATAAAAGTCCTCACAGGACAATATGGTGATTATGGTTTAGCGCCTAAAGAAAGTAGCTTCTCTATGCATGCCTCTGTTGCAAGACATTATTTTGATGGCGGAAACTTTCCAATTGGTGGTTCTTCACAAATTGTAAAAACAATTGATCCCGTAATTGAAGCATCTGGAGGAACCATTTTGATAAGTGCAGAAGTTGATAAAGTCATTATTGAAAAAAATACAGCTACTGGAGTAAAAATGAAAGACGGGAAACTATTTCGAGCTAAAAACATTGTTAGCAATGCTGGAATCATGACAACTTACAATACCCTATTACCTCCTTCCATAATTAAAAAACATAAACTAAATAAACACATACAAAAACTAAATCGTTCTGTTGCACATGCAAGTTTATATATAGGTTTAGGAGGTTCTCCAGAAGAGCTTAAAATACCTAAAACAAATTATTGGATATATCCTTCTGAAGGTGACCATGATACTTGTGTAAAACGTTATTTAGATGATTTATCACAGCCATTTCCCGTTGTATATTTATCCTTTCCATCTGCAAAAGATCCAGATTGGCCTAATCGTTATTCTGGAAAAAGTTCGATTGATATTATTACGTTATTACCTTACGAAACTTTTGAAAAATGGTCTGATACTTCTTGGAAAAAAAGAGGTGATGACTATGAAGCTATTAAAGAAGAATTTGCGCAACGTTTATTAAAAGAATTATATAAACAATTACCACAAGTTGAAGGTAAAATAAGTTATTACGAAATCTCTACGCCACTCACCACTCAACATTTTGTTAATTATGAAAAAGGAGAAGTTTACGGATTGGACCATAGTCCATCCCGATTTAGGCAAACCTTTTTAAAACCACGAACACCAATTAAAAACTTTTATTTAACAGGACAGGATATTGTAACTGCTGGTGTTGGTGGTGCTTTGTTTTCTGGAGTATTAACTTCTATGGTAATAACAGGAAAAAATGTGCTTACCAAAGTGTAACTATTACACAGTATAACTAATAAAACCGGATTTATACGTATTGCTTTTTTGATTAAAAATCGCGAACTTCGTTCCTTTCTGTCGGCATACAGGTAAGGTTGTATATAAGTCACATGTGCTTAACTTGATTCAGTATTAAAACGACATCATATACTTAAGTTAAACGAACTCATAAAAAAAACCTTCTCCAAATAAGAGACGTTTTTTTAGTTATAACTCGTATCGTACTCTAAAAGTTATAAATCGCGGTTGAATAAATGTTTCAGAAGAGAAAACAGATACTGTTGAAGTTCCATTACTTACTCGAGAATCAATATCTAATAAATTAGTAGCATTTATCTCATATTCCCATTTTGAGTCTCTGTCTTTTCTATAGGCTAAAAAAGCATTCCAAGTTTTAAATGATTCTGAAGCACCTTCATCTTGAGATTGTCTTGTGTAGGTGAAATCTGTTTTAAAAGTTACTGAATTCCATATATAAGCATCTAGAACAACTGAAGGTGAGTTTGTAATAAACTTTGTTTTTCTATCGCCTTGATTGTTGTTTGTTATACTGTAACCATAACGCAATCTTAAATTTGGTAAATCCTTAAAATTAGTTCTTAATTCAGGAGTATAGCTCTGAGAAAAAGATTCATTAATAGAGCGTGTATCTTCAATAAACTGATTGCTCTTACTATAGTTAAAATTTGCTCTTAAGCTTGCACGTATCTTTCCAAATGTTCTTTCTACACGACCAAACGATGAAAAACTCTCGTCTGCAAATGGAGAGTTAAAAAATGTACCTGTTCTAATTACATTTTCAAAGTTGTTTAAACCTCGGATTCTATCAATATTTTTAGCATAATTAAGTCCTCCAAAAACATTTGTATAATTAAACAGATTAAAACTTCTGTAGAACAATCTTAAATTATGAGATAAAGAATTCTGAAGTTCTGGTGCTCCATATTGAATGCTATTGTAATTATTTAATACTAATCCTTTAGCTAAACTAGTTACATCTGTAAAGTTGTTGCTCATGAAATAAGTAAATGTTAAACTCTCATTGTTCTTTAACTGAATTCTTGTTTCCAGATCTGGTAATAGTCTTAAGAAATTATCTTTATACGTATTATCAAACTGTGTGTTTTTATTACCGTAGGCATGAACAGAAAAACCAGGAGTAATTGTAAACTTACCAAGTCTAACTCGATAATGAAACCCTAGATATACATCACTAAAGTTATATTCTGTATCATTATTGGTTTCCAATAGATTTCCATCTAAATCTATTGAACTTGGTGTTGGAATAAATTGGTTACCATTATCTAGAAATTGGAAAAATTGTGAATTAAATTCTTGTCTACTAACTATTGCTCCAAGGGTTAAATTAAGATTACTCTTTGAATTCAAAATATTATAGTAATCCAATTTAGCATCTAGCTGATTGGATTTAACACGTCTTTTTTGTCCTAGATTATAACTACTTAAATTTCTATTCAACCCCAATTCTTCAGCTGTACTATCAAAAGCATCATTGTCTAGGTTCTCATTATTTTCGGGATCATTAAATAAAACTGCATTGTAAAACGGATCTTCATCACTTATGAAATGCTGTGTTTCAAGTGCAAAAATATTGGTTTCATTTAAGGTATAATAGTAATTAAAATTCTGATTAATACTAAATGGTGTTGATTCTTCATATTGATCTGTATTCTTTAATACTGAAGAAAATAAATCCTGGTTTTGAGAGTCCTTTGAAAACTTACCGAGCACATCATATTCCAATTGATTGTTAAAATTTGGCTTATAGGAAGTGCTCAATTTAATTAGACCTTGATCTGATCTTTCAATATTATTTTGTTCTGTATCCTCGTCAGGAATACCTAATTCTGGATTTGTAAAAACATTAGAAGATATTCTTTTTGATAGTATCCGACTACTATTATAAATAGCAAAACCACTAAAATCTAAAGATTGCTTAGGTGAATAACTAAAATTGGCTGCTCCTAATTTATTTTCAACTTTAAGTGCATTATTCTGATTGGTTAAAAAACCTAGACTATTATTCCCTAAATTAAGATTGGTTCCACTTGTTCTACTTGGCGATCTAAATCCTCCACTTCCAAAACTTCTTAGGTCTCTTCGGTTTAGAGCTGGTTCTCCCAAATTATTTAGGTCTCCAATAAAATTTATAGAATACTTTGGACTATAATAAAAGAGTTTTGGTTGTACAAGATATAGCTCTTCGTCAGGAGCAGTTCCAGCTCCAAGAGTTACATTTCCAAACCAAAAGTTTTCTTTACCTTCTTTAAGTTTAATGTTAATCGCAACATTATCCTGATTATTTCTTACACTTCTTAATTGTCCAACTTCTGAATAATTACGTAATACTTGAATTTTATCTACTGCACTAGAAGGAATATTTTTAGTAGCCAATTTGGAATCACCTTCAAAAAATTCTTTACCATTAACCAAAACCTTGTTTACCACATTTCCTTCTACTTCTACTTGACCTTCATCGTTAATTTCAACTCCTGGAAGATTTTCCAGAACATCTTCTAGTTTTCGTTCAGATCCAGTTTTAAAAGAATCTGCATTGTATACAATGGTATCACCTTTAATAGTTACTGGCATTTCATAAGTTAACTCAACAGCATCCAAAGCGTTTTCTGGATATAGTTTGAAGTCTTTGGTAATGTCTTCTTCTTTGGTCTGAATTGTCTCATCAATCGATTTTAAACCTATGTAACTAATCTGAATTTTGTATCTACTATTTTTACTGAGGATGAGTTTATAATTCCCTTTATCGTTAGTTACGCTAAACTTTAATTCGTTTGTGCTTTCTTTAATAGCAATAACATTTGCAAGCTCTAAAGGTGAACCAATACTATCTCTTACAATACCTTGCATTTTAATTTGAGCAGCCGATATATTAAATGCAAAAAAAAGTAAAATGACAAATAGCCTTTTCATGTTTTGAATGTTAGTTAGTTTAATAAGGTTTTGGAAAGTGATTTTTATCCTCTTTGTCTAACACGATTATCTCTAAACTCCTTCATTTTGGCAGATATCGTCTTTTGGTATTCTTCCTTTGTTATTTCTTTACCTCTCTGAGGAGCATCAATTTTTTCATTCTCGTCAGAATTCATAACTATTTTGGTACACAACATAGTTGTATTTCCTGCACTAACTTCAAGAATTAGTCCAGGAAGTCCCCAATATTCTGAAGGACCATGTCTCACTGGTATTTGAGGTGCATACCAAGCTTCAATTTCAGTCATTTCAACAGTGTCTTCTTTAATCTCAACATCCTCTGACTCATCTGTTTCATTCTGAGTACCATTACTAAGTCTGTCCCAAGAAAAATCATACCACGTTAGCTCTGCTGTTGGCAAAGAAGCAGTAGCTTTAAAACAAGTGTAATTTCCTATTTGCTTTGTTTCAGTATGAAGATCCCACTCTATTGGTTGTAAGTTGTCTTTTACTAAAAACTGCTTCCCGTAAAATTCTTGTTTTTGAATTTGTTCGTTTGTTTTTACATTCTTGTATTGATTACCTTGTGAGAAGTTTTTTCCCCAAGAATTTGTTGCCCCTGACATAGCATCTACATCCAATTTTTCTTCTTGTTTAAACATAGACTCTTCTTTATTAAAGGTTAAGACGTAAGTTTTTTCAAGTCTGTTTTTTAATCTAGCCATGATTTGCTTTTTTTGGGCTTCACTAAATCGGGCTCCCCAATTACCAAGATCCATTGTAGATTTTGAAAAATAGTAAGCTTTACCCTGAAAATCTTGTGCATTAATATTTCCTGTAAAAAGAAAAATAAACGTAATTATTGCTAATTTTGATAATAGTGCTTTCATAATAAATTCTGTTAGTATTTAATGCATGTTTAACAAATCTAATATATAGTTAAACATATAAGCTCTATTTATAAAAATATTAACATATGATAACATTAAGATAAGTCTATGTCTCATAAAAAACCCTTCATGATAAAAAAGGTTTTTTAGTTATAACTCGTATCGTAACCTAAAGGTAATATAGCGTGGTTGGATATAGTATTCTGTTGCGCTTACAGAAATAGCACTAGAACTACTTCGGTTTTGAGTTAAGGTATTTAATAAATTAGTTGCTTTTATTTCGTATTCCAGTTTAGCATCTCTATCTTTTCTATAAGACAAAGATGCATTCCAAAATTCGTATTTATTAATACTTCCGTTTTCATCACTAAAATCATTAAAGGTATAATCACTACGCAATGTAAATTTCTTAGCAATTAAAGCATCAACCTCAACTGATGGTGCTTTTGTAGTATACTTAATAACATTAGAACCTTGGTCACTATCCTGCAATGTATAGCGATAGCCAATCTCGACATTAGGTGCAGTTCTAAAATTAGTGCGTAATCGTGCTCTATAAGTTTGCGTATAGTTTTCGTTTACCGACTGATTCCCTTGTATAAACTGATTGAATTTAGAGTAATTAAAGTTACCATTAAGTGTTGCTTTAAGCTTCCCAAATGTACGTTGAAATCTACCATTAACACTTAAGCTTTCATCAGCAAATTCAGAATTAAAAGGTGTGCCAAAACTCACCACACTACCTGGTTCAAAAACACTGCTATTTCTAATATTATCAATACTTCTATTATAGTTAATGCTTCCAAATACATTAGTGTAATTAAACATATTAAAACTAAAATAAGAAAGGTTTAAATTATGTGAAGTTGCGCTTTCAAGATCTGGATTTCCCGCATATAGAGAATTGTAATTATTTAAAACTAATCCTCTAGCAAATTTATTGATGTCTGTAAACTGTGTTTGCATGCGATAATTAAAAATAATCTGCTCACTTTTCTTTAATTGCATTCGCATATTAAAATCTGGTAAAACTCTAAAGAAATTATCTGTAGTTCTCTCTAATAACTGGGTGTTTTTAGCACTATAAGCATGTGCCGAAACTCCTGGAGTAAATGTAAATATTCCTGATTTTAGTCGATAATGAGCACCTAAGTAAATATCGCTAAAATTGTATTCAATGTCATTTTCGTCTAAACCATCATTAATAATTGGTGTAGGATTATAAAAAGAGTTATCATCTAAAAATTGAAAGATTTCAGAATCGAATTGCTGATTACTTAAAATTGTACCTAATGTAAAATTGATATTACTTTTAGTATTTAACACATTCCAATAATCCAACTTAGCATCTACCTGATTTGATTTTACACGTTTATCCTGAGCTAAATTATAATCTAACTGTGCACCATCTAAACCAAGACTATTTCCAGTGCCTTCATAATTTGATTTATCTTCTATAATTGCATTATAAAAAGGGTCTTCGTCTTTAATTAAATGCTGCACTTCGAGTGCGAAAATGTTATTTTCATTTAAAGTGTAATAGTAATTCAAATTTTGATTAATACTATAAGGACTTGATTCTTCTAACTGATTAATATTTCCAATTACAGAAGAGTAAAAACGTTGATCCTGATTTTCTTTTGAAATTCGTCCTAGTATATCATAATCTAACTGATTATTAATATTAGGTTTATACTTTGCTGAAAGTTTTACCATCCCTAAGTCGCTACGCTGAGACGTATTATTTTCAGTGCTTTCGTCTGGAATTCCTAAATCTGGATTTGTAAATTGAACTGTTCTGTTTTCTTGTAAGCCTGTTATACTATTAGAGAAAATTGCAAAACCACTAACATCAAGTGTTTTCTTTGGCGACCAACTAAAATTTGCTGCACCAAACTTAGTATTGATGTTTTTTGCTCTATTGTTTTCAGAGGTTAAAAACCCAAGGTCATTACTACCTAAATTAATACTTGTTCCACTAGATTGACTAGGCATTCTAAAGCCTCCTGAGAATTTAAAATAATCACGTCTAGTAAATGCAACTTCACCAATGTTATTTAAATCTCCAATAATATTTACACTATACTTTGGACTGTAATAAAACAATTTAGGTTGTGCTAAATAAAGTGCATCATCGTCTGATGTTCCTCCTCCAGCAGTAATATTACCAAACCAGAAATTCTTTTTCCCTTCTTTCAGCTTGATATTTATTGCAATATTATCTTGATTATTAGTAACACCACTTAATTGATTTACTTCAGAATAGTTTTTTAAAACCTGTACTTTATCTACTGCATTCGAAGGTATGTTTTTTGTTGCCAGTTTTGAATCGCCATCAAAAAAGTCCTTCCCATCTACCATAACTTTAGATACTACTTTACCCTCTACTTCTACTTCTCCATCGTCATTTATATCTACTCCAGGAAGATTTTTTAAGACATCTTCTAGTTTTCGCTCTGTTCCTGTTTTAAAAGAATCTGCATCATATGTCAACGTATCTCCTTTAATTGAAACTGGCATTTCATAAGTTAATTCAACTTCGGCAAGAGAATTATCGTTTTCCATAGAAAAATTTTTATCGATGTTTTCTTCTTTAGTTAACAACTCTAATTTTGTGGTTTTCATTCCAATATAACTTACTTGAATAGTGTAATCTGTATTAGACTTTAGGTTGAGTTTATATTTCCCTTGATCGTTAGTAATACCATAGGAAT
>Ga0102812_10001966_pt1 | contig 14008 bp, 12 predicted proteins | sample ColrivemetaGS713_FD_79334 | JGI IMG/M metagenome (GOLD analysis project Ga0102812, IMG submission 79334) | Estuarine microbial communities from the Columbia River estuary - Flood tide ETM metaG S.713 | ecosystem: Environmental > Aquatic > Marine > Intertidal zone > Estuary | place: USA... | reverse complement strand
TGCGGCTTGGCAACTTTTTACTCCTTGGTATTGAGCTCTGTTTATTGCCACGTTGGTTCCTCCCGCACAAGCAAGCCGTGCTACACGTTTTTCTTCAGCTCCCAATGCCACGCCTAAAAATTCAGCAATGGCACTTCGTCCTTCTTCTGAACTAACGCTGCATTTACCAGGTAAAACTTCGCCCGTAACCAATGCTTCGGCAAACGGACGACAACCTGGATAACCACACGCACCACAGTTGGCCAGAGGCAACATGTCGTTTACCTCGTCAATTCTTGGGTCTTCATACACATATAACTTTTTATTAGCCAATACCAGTAGTATAGCCAATAGCAGCGTTAAACCTCCCAAAAAAGCAAGTGCGGTTAAAATAGTCATCTCAATAAATTACTTCGGCCCATTTATTTCCAGCAATTAGTTCGGCTTTCCGTATTTTCCAAGCTTCTTCAGAGCCTAAAATTTCGGAAAATGCTTTTTCTAAATGAGGTTTAATTTTTTCGTATCCAGCAATGTAAACCCTAGTGTTTGCTAGTGCCAACATATCTTTTATTTCATCTGATTGTTTCACAATAGCGTGGTCTAAAGCAATAGGGTCAGACCAAGCAGGTCGTGGACTTAATGCATGAAAAGCTTTAAACGTATCTTGATCATAGTAATTGGTAAGGTCGCCATCTTTTTCGTTTAGATAAAGCAATTCTAAGCCACTATTGGCACCATAGAACAGGCGTATTTTGCCTTCCCAGTTTTTTACATTGGCATAAATGTTTTTTACAAAAGCTCTAAACGGAGCAATGCCAGTGCCCATACCAATCAGTATTAAATTGGTAGATTTGTCCACAGGTACTTCAAACGGAATAGGGAAGGGGCCTGTAACGGTTATTTCGTCTCCTTCCGCTCTGTCGCATAGGTAGTTAGATGCAATGCCAGGATAGGCCTCGCCATTAAAATCATCCACATAAGAGCATCGTTTAACCAGCATTTTTAAAGTCGTTTTTCCGTGTTTAATTTCTGGAATATCAGCAACGCTGTACAGCCTATGGTGTAAGTGTTTGCCATATTCGCCTTTTGTTTTTACAAGTACCCCAAAACTTTGGTTTACGGTGCAATCAAAATCGGGAACTTCAAGCACCAATTCTCTTATTTCCTCTTTTTCTAGCGGAGTTAAACGTACTGTTTTTTTTACTTTAGCCGTAAATTGATTTTCAATGTCGTAATCTGTTAAGCGTGTCATACCTTCTTTTTTGTTAATTTTATTTTTCTGTGACTACTCTGTTATTTTTTATCTTCACAAACACCACCCATGCAACCGCAATTGGTGCAATTGCCACGGGCAGCAAGTACATCATCTTCATAAATATTATCTGCAAACGTTTTTCTCCAAATAGCTTGAATAGCCACCCAAAAGAGTGCTAGTCCTACAAATAATCCGATGCCTAATAAATATCTTTCCATTTTTTATTTTCCTCCTAATCCTGAAAAACCCATAAAAGCCAATGATAATATACCTGCAGTTAGCAATACCAAAGCAGTGCCTTTTACTGCTTTAGGTACATCTGCAAAATCTAGCTGCTCGCGTAAGCCGGCAATAAGTATTAATGCCAATGTAAAACCTGCACCAGCACCTCCGGCATAAACTAAACTTTCTATAAAGTTATATCCTTTGTTGGTTTGAAACAATGCCAAGGCTAAAATGGCACAATTGGTGGTAATAAGCGGTAAGAAAATTCCTAAAGCTCTAAACAAGGTAGGACTCATTTTCTTTACAAACATTTCTACTAACTGTACGGTGGATGCTATTACTACAATGTAGCTTATCAATTGTAAAAACGGGGCATTTATGGCGACTAATAATGCATGTATGCCATAGGCACACATAGAGCTAATTAGCATAACAAAAGTTACGGCTCCGCCCATTTTGCTTGCAGTTTCCATTTTGCCAGAAACGCCTAAAAATGGACAAATTCCTAAAAAATAAGCCAATACAAAGTTGTTTACCAAGCACGCATTTATAAATATGTTTCCTAATGATTCGTTCATTGTGCTAGTTTTCGTTGTTTTCTATAGTTAAAAATAATTAACCAAATGGCTAAGGTAAAGAAGCCGCCCGGGGGTAATATCATTATAACCCATTCTTGAAATGCGTCGGGCAATACAGTGAACGAGAATAAAGTGCCGCTACCTAAAACTTCGCGAACAGCACCTAAACATAGTAAGGCGAATACAAATCCTACACCCATACCAAGTGCATCTAAAATAGATTTACCAACGGTGTTTTTTGAGGCAAATGCTTCTGCTCTACTTAGTATTAAGCAGTTTACTACAATAAGTGAAATAAACGCTCCGAGGCTTTTGTGTAAGTCTACACTAATGGCTTGAATAACGTAGTCGATAATTGTAACAAACGAAGCGATTATGAGAATGTATGATGCAATTCTCACTTGCTTAGGTATAAAGTTTCGCAATAAGGAAACCAACACGTTCGACATTAATAAAACAAATGCTGTAGCTAAACCCATGGCCAATGCATTTTCGGCGGTATTGGTTACAGCTAGGGTAGGGCACATGCCCAATACCTGCACAAAAACAGGGTTGTCTTTCCATACTCCTTTGATAAATTCATCGGTAGATGGACTGTCTTTTAGTCGCGACCAAAAGTCCTTTTTTTCTTTATTTACGCCTGCTGCACTCATTTTACTTCGTTCATTATCAGCTTGTCTTTGTTCTTTTGAATAATAGGTAACCAAAATTGTGCACTCTCGCCCATTAAATCACCAATTGCTCGCGATGAAATAGTAGCCCCTGTAATGCCATCAATTTCCCATGCACTTACTTTAGTCCCATTTTTTACGGTAATAATCTTGTTTTTTAAGGCTGTACCATCTTCGGTAAGTTCGGCATCAAGAGTCTTAAAATTACCTAGAAAATTTTGATCTTTTTCTATTTTATCGCCAAGGCCGGGTGTTTCTTTTGTTTCTAAAACATAGAAACCTATAATTTTTTGTGTGTTGACATTGTAGCCATATAACACTTTTATAATGTCGGCATAACCTTGTCCTGCACCTTCTAGTGCCACACCTACCAATTCGTTTTGCTTGTTATATCCGGCATAAACCAATTTTGCTTTTTCGTCTTTGCCATCAGCAATAATTAGCTCATTGGCATTAGTTAATTGAAATGTGCGGGTCGAAGAAATACCTGGAACTACTTTAAAAATGGCTTTTTCCAATGCTGCCTTCTTGTTTTTTTCGATAATAGGTAGCGTTTGTTCGTAGGTAAAAACAATAAGCAGAGCACATACAATGCCTATGCCAACCATGGCAATAAGCATTTTGGTAGAGCTTGCTTCGATCTTAGTATTTAATGTTGAGCTGCTCATTTTTTACTTTTTTTAATGGTTCCGTAAACGCGTGGTCTAATCAATTTATCTATTTGCGGTGACAAGGCATTGCCTAATAAAATGGCATACATGACGCCCTCTGGTTGTCCCCCCCAAATTCTAATTACAACTACCAATAATCCAATAGCAAAACCGTAAATCCAAATGCCTTTTGGGGTAATTGGAGATCCTACCATATCGCTAGCCATAAACACTGCTCCCAACATTAATCCCCCTGAGAAAAGCATAAAGAATGGAGATGGATAAGTGGTTTTATCTAGTAAATAGAAAATGCCACTAAACACAAATACCGTGGTTAATATAGAAACTGGAACCCTCCAATTCATCATATTTCGGTAGATGAGATACAAGCCGCCAAGAATTATAATTAGTGCACTTGTTTCTCCTGCAGAGCCGCTTATAATGCCTAAAGCCAAGTCTTGTGTATCGGTAGCTATTTTGTCGAATTTGAATGCGGCTAATGGAGTTGCTCCAGACATCGCATCAATTTTCGGAGTCATAAACGGCAGTGTAAATGTCGCCGACGAAACCGAAGTGAATCTACCCGCCAATAAAGCAGGAGACCAACTAGTAATGGCTACAGGAAAAGATGCTTGTAAAAAAACTCGACCTACCAAAGCAGGATTAAATACATTATACCCTAGCCCTCCAAAAACAAATTTACCCAAGGCTATGGCAATAACTCCACCCAAAAACGCCATCCAAAGTGGAAAGGCGGGAGGAAGTGTTAGCCCTAGTAAAATACCTGTAATAATGGCTGACCAATCTTTTATGGTAGTGTCTTTTTTGGAAATTTTGCATAGGAAATGTTCCGTAAGTACAGCTGCTGCGGTTGTAGCTAAAATAACCAAGAGAGCACTTATGCCAAAAGCATAGGTAGCAAACATTACCAAGGGAAGCATTGCCCATATTACATTTTGCATTATTACATCGGTACTAATACCTTTTGTAATATGGGGTGAAGTATTGATATTGAGTGTTTTATTTAGCATTAGCTAGCTCTTTTTGTCTGTTATTCTCTTTTCTTACGTTGCTTTTTGCCAATCTAAAATATTGCACCAATGGAATGTTGGAAGGGCACACATAGGAGCACGATCCGCATTCAAAGCAATCCATTAAATTGTAATCGGAAGCCATTACAGGGTAAGCTTCTGCTTTAGCCAAAATGCCCAGTTTTGATGGGTTTAAGAAGATGGGACACGCATCTACGCAAGCCCCGCACTTAATGCAAGCATATATTTTCTTCTCGTCTTGCACTTCGTTGTTCGAAAAAACAACGATACCCGATGTTCCTTTGACAATAGAAATATCCAAATTAGAAACGGCAACGCCCATCATGGGGCCGCCCATATATACTTCACTTAAATTGTCTTCAACTCCAACATAATCTAGTACGTAGCGAAGTGGTGTGCCAATCGGAATTAAGTAATTTCCTTTCTTTTTTATTCCTGGCCCCGTAATAGTTACTACGCGTTCTTGTATTCCACGTCCGTGTGGCAACAGTCGACCAATTTCTGCTGTAGTTGCAACATTTACTACTACTACATTTACATCAATAGGCAATCCGCCAGAAGGCACTTCTTTACCTAGTATCGAGGTAATTAGCATCTTTTCAGAGCCTTGTGGATACTTAACCGGCACCACTTTTACGGTAACGGGCAAATCCGATGGAATTCGTTCGGTTAAATGATTAGCTGCATCTTGCTTGTTTGCCTCAATACCAATAATAGTTTCTTTTGCTCCGGTAGCTTTTAACAGATAGCGTATGCCTGTAAAAATATCATCAGCTTGCTCCAACATTACTCTATGGTCTGTGGTAAGAAATGGCTCGCATTCTATTCCATTTAAAAGCAAAGTTTCGCAATGCTTACCTTCTGGTATTTTTAGTTTTACGTGCGTAGGAAATGCTGCTCCACCCAAACCTACAATGCCTGCATTTTGTATCGCTTTTAGAATTTCTTCTGGAGAAGCATCTAGAGAGGTAGGTATTCCTTCTGCTACTTCTTGGCTTGCAGAAGGAAAGGCTTCTAAGTATATACCATCTACCATTTGACCAGAAATAGTGGGCACACGTGTTATTTTTCGTATAACTCCAGTTTCTGGTGAGTGGATTGGTACGGACATATAACCGTCAGCCTCGGCCAATAATTGCCCTCTCATCACTTCTTGTCCTTCTCTTACCACAATTTTAGATGGTGCACCAATATGTTGCACCATAGGTATAATTACCACAGGTGCAAATGGAAACTGCCGTATGGGAATTCCATTGGTATCATCCTTATTTTCAGGAGGATGGATACCATGCTTAAACGTATTGGCCTTGGAGTTAAACATGACTAATTGTATTTTTTAGCTCGTTCAATCCATTTGTTTACATCTTTTTCGCTCATATCAGCCGGTAAGCCAGGATGAATAACTTGTGCTGTGCATTTCTCTGCAGCTTTTACGATATCACTGTATTTACCGCCCTGTGGATCTTGTATAAAAGCTTTTTTATCGCCATTGTAAGCAAATATTTTAGAATTTAACTTGGTGCATTCGTCGCACGAAGTGCATTCTTCAGTTTCAATCCAAGGTGCTTGATAATTGGCCGTTGCTGTAGCTGTTTGAGCTGCTGTTGAACCATTTCCATTAGCTCCTAAATCCAAACCTAAGTCGCCAAAATCTGCCGAACCAGAAGCCATTTTCATTAAGCCTTGAGCAATTTTACCAACTACTTCAGTACGCACTTTTGTTTCAATATCTTTCTGGTCTACTTTATTTGGGTCTATGCCTGCAATTGCTCGAAGCATTATCCAGAAATCTCGACGTTCTTCACAAGATTCTACAATTTTTTCAGCAACCATAGCTCTGCCCAAACGTTGTTGTCGATCTACCACCCAAATAAATGGGAATTTGCCGTCTCTATCGTCATTGTCCATTTCTAAGAAATCTACCAAAGGAACCATGTTGTCATTCCAAGTATCGCGAGGTGCTTTTTTGAAATGTTTTCTAAATCTAGCTTCTGTAATGGCAAAATCTGCAAAGGTCATAGACACTTCCATCGATTTTTCAACGCCATTTTCTACGTATTTCAACGGATAGGTTGGCCACAAATCATTCATTGCAGGATTGCCGTCTAAATCAAAGTTTTCCTCTGCTGTTACACCATTATCTGGATTGTATTTATATATGGGATAAGCTCTAGATTCAACGGCTAGTTTTGCTTGGTGTACGCCTAAATCATCGGCAACGCCATGTTCTGGTTGGCAAGTGGTATATAGGTTAAATAACGCTGGTCGTTTGGTTAATAAGCCATCAATAAATCCTTCAATCATATGGGTTGTATTGGCTAAAGTGCCTTGCAACACATAGGTGTTTCTATGAGCCATAGCTATTAAACCAATTTCTTTTCTTGGTTCAGATTTACCTTGTATAACTTTACCGTACTGTGCCATATCGGAAATTTGACCGATAAATCCTGAAGTACAAGCTTGTCCACCTGTGTTTGAATACACTTGCGTATCCACAACTATTACTTTTATGGGTTTACCAGAAGCCATCATTCTACTTAGGTTTTGGAAACCAATGTCATACATAGAACCGTCGCCACCCAATGCTACTACAGGAGGACATAAATGCCACTCGTCATCTGTAAATTGCAGCCAATTAAAGTATTTAAAGTAATCGTCGTGTTCGTAAGGATCGTATTTACCTTCTAATTCAAGTTCCGCTTTTCTTATGGTTCTAAAGCCATCTGCCATTTTAGACATATGCCCCTCGAAAATACCCATCGCCATAGAAGTCGAATCTTGGAACAAGTGATTTGCCCAAGGGAAAGGATATGGATTAAACGGATAAGAGCTACCCCAAACAGAAGTGCATCCGGTGGCGTTGCACATACCCATTGAAGATCTGCCGCTTCCTGTGGTTCCATCGGTATATTGCCATTTTAGTTTTTTAACATCGGCAAGTAAACGGGTAACCATTTTTAGCCAATCTTGGTCGATTGGTTCCGTTCCTTGTTCTCGTTCTATTCGGCTAGCTATGTCGGCCATTGTTAAGTCGTGCCCGTGTGCATCTGAAACAATTTTAGAAACCATATCGGCATCGCCTACATTAAAGCTACCCATTAGTTTAAGTTGAATATGTTTCTCCAACTTAGCCGCTAAATCCTCTAAATGCTGCAGGTGTTTTTCAATACGTGGTTGCATTAAAGACTCTACCGTAGCTACAAAAAGGTGAATAACTGATTTCTCAGAACAACCTAAACAAGCTCCATCTCCACTAGCAAAATTTAAATACGTGCTCTTATCAAGCAACATCGTTTTTAGTGGACCTATTTTATCTTCAAAACTGTCAATACGGTTGTATTTTTTAGGTGTAGTCGGCAATTCCATCCACAAATCCCACTCTTTATGCAACTTGGAGATGGAAGTTTCCGTTTGGGTTACTGGTCGCAAAGCATCATCTTGGCAAACCTGCACGCATTCCATGCAACCTTTACAGGTTGTTGGATTTACAGTAATGCTAAATAAACCGCCACTATTGGCTTGCTTTTTCTCATTCAACTCGTAGTATGGTCTGGTTAATGCGAATTGAAAATCGCCTAATTCTTCTTTAAACCAGTTGAATTCTTGAACAAGTTCTTTGTCATCACTATCTTCGATTTTGGCATTTATAACTGCGAGAATGTCATCGTTTACCGTTGCTTCCTTGCGTTCTGCATTAAACCTTTCGCGAATAGTTGCCTCCATTTGTCTTACCGCTTTTGGTAGGTGGTTTAATTGGCCATGATTTTTTCGTACTTGTTTTACAATGGTATCTAGTATGTCTGATAATTCGCTTACTAAACCTGGAATGGCCGTGTCAGGACAAACCGTGTAGCAATCACCACAAGCCGTACAATTATTCGCAATCCATTCAGGATGCTCGAATCGTATGCCTGTCATATCTCGGTATAGAGAAGATAAAGCTGGCATTACACTTAAGCCAATAAATGGGTCTGTAATATTATCATTACCCATGCCTCGTAAATAGAAGTTCTCGGTTTGGTCCCAGAAACGGTGAATGTCGCTTAAGCTAGACTCGCTTTTCGGAATACGTTTTACTAGTGTTGGTATTTTTGGTTCCGCAGCTTTGGCAGCAGCAGCTGCTTTATGCTCGCTAATTACTTTGTCTTTTATCTCATATACTTCATCAAAACCTCTTCTTACTACTCGCATATTATCGTCAACTATTCGTTGGCCTTTGCCACCAAATTTGTGTGTAAGTTGATCTTCTATGGCTTTAAGCAGTGTTTCGTCTGTAAGATTAGCATTTTTCATAAGCGGAGAAACAGCAAAGAATGCCCCTTGGAATGCTATACCTTGCATTCTCAGTTGTAATTCGGGGTCAGTAGCTTCTTCTCTAGCAATCTTAAATCCGTCGGTATAAAAAACTCTAATTTCGTTGTTTATAATAACTTTTTGGTAGGGTACTGGTATGTCTTCCCAAACCTCTTCGGCAGTAGGTCGCTCACTTTGTATAATAAATGTTCCACCTTTTTTTAGCCCAGCTAAAGCGTTGGTGTGTTTAAATACATTAGGGTCTGGAGATAGCACTACATCCACAAAAATGTACTCGCAGTTTATACGAATAGGTTCTGGAGCAGCTGCTAAATAATAGGTAGTTGGTTGGCCTTTTTTCTCAGAACCATATTTTGGGTTTGCTTTAATGTGATAGCCTAGCAAGTCGTACAACGTCATTGCAAGGTTTTTCCCTGTAGTAATTGCACCCCAACCGCCTACAGAGTGGAAACGCACCGTTATGGCACCTGCTGGCATTAAATCAGGATTTTCAGAACCTTTTACGGCAAGTTCTTTTACGTTAGGATAAAGATCTTGTATATTTTCTTGATGTATTTGTTGTTTTGGGCTTAAAGCTACGTCTCTAATAAAATCGATAGACAGGTAATATTGTTTTTTCTGTTTGCCATTGGGCAACATATTTTCTATAGCTCCAATAAGGCCTTCGGGTTGTAAATCTCTGCTTCCTAAGCCGAAAGAACCTGAATAAATATTTGGTACATCAGCAGATTTAAAAGAAGGTAAGTCAGGATAAGGTAGATTGCCTTTGCTTGAGCCGTTTTCTACACATTTAGAAAGTGCTGCTCTTATTTCCCGAGCAAGTGGTTGATCCACAGCAAGCGGTTGGTCCAATCTTTCTAAAACTGTTACGCCTTTTTTGCCTTTTAAGAATTGGCCAATAAGGTCTGAAGGGAAAGGCCTAAACATTACCAAGTCAACTACACCTACTTTTATGCCTCGTGTTTTACGTAGGTAATCTACTACTACTTCTGCACTAGAAACAACGCTTCCTTGCCCTAAAATAAGGTATTCTGCATCTTCTGCTCTATATGTCATTACACGGCCGTATTGTCTGCCGGTAAGTGCGTAAAAGTCGTTAAATGCTTGGTCTGTCAGGGCTTGAATATGATCGAAGAAATACGGTCTTTGTGCGGCAACACTTTGCATATACGCATCCTGGTTTTGCACAATACCCGTCATTGTAGGATTGTCAACGGTCCAAACTTCTGGTATTCTGCGGCGAGTATCGCCATAAATCATGCGTTGGGCTGGTGTAGGTGTTTCAATAATGTCGTCTGGTCTACCTAAATATTCGCGAATAAGTTCGCGTTCGGGTACCAATATAGATTCGATAAGATGTGTAGTTAAAAAGCCGTCTTGAGCAATAATGCCCGGTGTAAGAGCTAACTCTGCAATTCGGTGACAAATAATATTTAAATCGCCAACGTGTTGTGCGTTTTTAGCAAAGAGTTGAAAAAAACCGGTATCGTCAATTGCATGATAATCATCGTGCCCTGCATGAACATTTAAGGTAGATTTTGTCATTGCCCGTGCACCAATGTTTAGTACATAAGTAAGGCGTTTGCCTACTGCTGCATAAAGTGATTCGTGCATATAAGCAATACCTTGTCCTGATGAAAAATTAGATGCTCTAAGTCCTGTCATCGATAAACCTGCGGTAACTGCAGCTGCAGCATGTTCGCCTTCTGGCTCTATAAATATAAGTGGCCTTTCCGAAATATTAAGGTGTCCTCTTGCGGCTTCTTCTGCCCAATATTCTCCCATTTGAGTGGAAGGGGTAATGGGATAAGCACCAGCAGCATCAGACGACTCTTTTTCGCACATAATGGCCACAGTATTTCCATCCATGGCCATTGGAATGCCTGGATACTTAAACTCTTCATTTTTTTTCATCAAAATATTCTTTTAATTGGTAACGACCTATTTTTCAAGCGTAGCTATTTATTCTGCTACACTCACTTCTTTTTTAATCGAGTAATTCTATTACTAAATCTCTTGTTTGTTCTGCAATGCCCAGATAAACTTGCATGGTTTCTGAAGTAGCATGTATAACTTCTTCGTGATGAGCATTTCCATAAAATAAAGGTTTTAAGTCTAATACTCCGAATTTTGGATTAAAGCTTATACTTTTCTCTAGTAAAAATTCTAAAGTCATTTCATCCTTAACCTCAAATCCGTGGTTAAATAAATAGGCGGCCAGGTAATTTCCTACCGACTTGTACGCACTTCTGCAAATTTTATAAGGCACAAGATCTTCTTCTGGTCTGCATAATTCCTCTTGAGCTGCATCGTAATATTCGTTGGCGTCCTTTAGTGTGATTTTAGTGATTTGTTCGTTCATGGCATTAATTGGTATTTGATTATCGGAACGAAGCTAGGAATGAATAGAGCGAGCATTTATGACAGGTGCCTAATTACTTTATGATAAAAATCATTTACAAATAAATTAACCTTGATTAAGAGCATCTTAGCTCGTTTTAGCTATCCTGGGCGTATAAAAATCGGTTGTTTTGAAATCTTCTAAATAGAATTGATTCACCTATCAATAACGTGTTACTGGTTAAGTTGATAAGTGTCAATTCCTAAATTTTGAAAGCGTAACTCACGTTACCTTTTTAGCATTAAATGCACTTTACCTTTGATGGTAGTTAATCAAAATCATATGAAACATTTTAAACTTATCTTTTTGTCCCTCCTTTTAAGTTCTGTGTTTCTTCAGTCGTGCAAAGACGAAGTTAAAGATGAGCCGAATCCAAACTCTAACCTTAATGTAGTATTTAGCCACCACGTTAATAATATGGCGTTAGATTTTGACACAGCAAAATATACCAATGCCTTAAACCAAAATTTTGAGGTAAGCACGTTGCGTTATTTTGTATCTGCTATTTACTTAAGAAAAGCCAATGGTGACAGTGTTTTAGTGAAAGACATTCACTACGTAGATGCCAGAGACAATACAGGTGTTAATATAACTAAACAAGTAGCTGCAGAGGAATATGTGGGTTTAAGTTTGGCTTTTGGTATTCCGGCGTATTTAAATCAATCGGGTATGTTTACTATAAAACCAGAAAGTAATATGGAGTGGCCAGAGCCAATGGGCGGAGGTTACCACTATATGAAATTTGAAGGTAAATTTGCCAAAGAGGATAATAGTGTACAAAATTTTCAAATGCATTCTGGTCCGCTTATGGCTATGGACAGAAGTATTTATTTTACCTTTGATACGGCAATAAACCTTTCAAACGATGCTACCGTTACTATAAACCAACATTTAGAAAAATGGATGACTAGCCCAAACGACTTGGACTTGAAAGATATTACCATGATTATGGGTAATCCTGAAGTACAAGGAAAAATAATGGCGAATGGCCACGATGTAATAACACTATCTCAATAATATGAAAAAGGCATATATACTTACTACAGCTTTATTTTTTGTTATAGCAAGTTTTTACTTTAGTGCTTGTAAGGATGATAAAGGTAAGGAGGTGCCAGACGCACCTTATGTAACTACGCCATATACGCTAAACATTCCTGCATCGCTGCTAAATCCTAACAATCCGCTTACCGTAGAAGGTGTTGCGTTGGGTAAAATGTTGTATTATGATACGTTGTTAGACGGCGTTTCTGGAAGGTCTTGTGCACAATGCCATATTCAAAAAGAAGGTTTTTCTAGTTATAAATCCAACGCTTTAGCTCATATAAATTTAGCTTGGAATACCGCGTTTTTATGGAACGGGCAGATCGAAGGTACCATGGAGGATATAATGCTATTTGAGGTGAAAGATTTTTTTGAAGCCGACATGTCAAAATTAAATGCTAACGCTACTTATAGAGATTTGTTTAAGAAAACATTTAATGCCGATGAGATTACGTACGAAAACACTTCGTTTGCAATTGCACAGTTTGTTAGAACGCTAATTTCAGCAGATTCTAGATACGACAAATACATACAACGTAAGATTAGCCTAACGCCATCCGAAATTAATGGAATGAATTTGTACTATTCGGAAGAAGGAGATTGTTTTCATTGCCATGGTACTCCGTTGCTTACAGATGGCGATTTTCATAACAACGGTTTAGATGAAAACCCAGAGGAGGGTAGAATGGCGGTAACTACAAATCCGCAAGATAGAGGGCGGTTTAAATCGCCTACATTAAGAAATATTGCACTTACAGCTCCGTATATGCACGATGGCAGATTCGAAACATTGGAAGAAGTCATCGATTTTTATAGCGAGGGATTAAAATATTCGCCGACAATAGACCCATTAATGAAGCAAATACACGCGGGTGGTATGCAACTTAGCCCGCAAGAAAAGGCCGACTTGCTGGCCTTTTTACATACCTTTACGGATAGTACGTTTATAAATAACCCGGCTTTTGCAAGTCCGTTTTAATAATAGATTTTTAGTTTTGATTAATTGGCCTGCTGCATTTTTTTGCAGCAGGTTTTTTTATGAGCAGATTTATTAGGAACTTGATTAAGATTTAGAATTGAAAAATGTGGGTTCAATCCTATTTCTTAATTTAGATTAACGGAAGGCAAATTTGTGCAATGTACCTTTGCTCTAATAATTAATAAATGAAAAACATACTTGCCATTGGCGGAAGCAATAGCAGCAATTCCATCAATAGAAAATTAGCCCACTTTACGGCATCTTTATTTAAGGATTCCTCTGTAGATTTATATAATCTAAGTTTGGTTGATTTGCCTATTTTTAGCGTTCAATTAGAAGCTGAAATTGGTATGCCTGAATTGGTTTTAACTTTCGCTAAGCAAATTGATGAGGCTGATTTCCTGGTTCTTTCCTTGGCAGAAAATAATGGTAATCTAAATGCAGGATTTAAAAACCTTTTGGATTGGACTTCACGAATAGAAAGTAGAAAAACATTTGGCAACAAGCCAATGTTATTAATGGCAACTTCTCCAGGAGCAAGAGGTGGGGCTTCTGTGCTAGAAATTGCCAGCAACTTATTCCCTCGCTATGGTGCAATAGTTCAAAATACTTTTTCATTACCCAGTTTTTATCAAAATTTTGATGATGAATTAGGAATTACAAATCTTGAATTATTGGATAAACTAAAATTGATAGTATACGGATTAAACTAACTAAAAATGGAAATAGGAATTGACAGTTTTGCAGCATCTCCGCAAAACGAACATAGCGGAGCAAAAGAAAATGCGAAGGCTATGGCCGAACTTTTAGAAAGAATAGAGTTCGCCGATCAAATGGGTTTAGCTCATTTTGGTATTGGCGAG
>Ga0102812_10001965_pt1 | contig 14008 bp, 15 predicted proteins | sample ColrivemetaGS713_FD_79334 | JGI IMG/M metagenome (GOLD analysis project Ga0102812, IMG submission 79334) | Estuarine microbial communities from the Columbia River estuary - Flood tide ETM metaG S.713 | ecosystem: Environmental > Aquatic > Marine > Intertidal zone > Estuary | place: USA... | reverse complement strand
GCGCTGTTGACCAGCTGGATAAAAACGGGATTGACCTGCACTTGCCGGTGTTCCCGCTCGGCCCATTCGTTTTTGTTTTTGAAAAAAATACTATCGTTCCGAATGAAAATTTCCTCGTTGTGTTTGTGCGCTTCGAAGGAAAGATTATCGTCCAACTCCCGGTAAACAGCCGTTTGTACTACAAAATAGATGAGTATAAAAACGACCGTCACCACACTGGCCGTAGCCAGCAGGTAGTAAAGCGCAATCCGATTTTTAAAGGATAATTCCATGTAACAGCTAATCTTTTGCGATGTAACCCACGCCGCGTACGGTTTGGATCAGGTCTTCGTCTTTGTCGAGTTCCAGCTTTTTGCGGATAGCATTGATGTATACGTCAATGACCCCGGTATTGTAGTCGAAGTGAATATCCCAGACGCTTTCGATGATTCTGGATCGGCGACAAACTTTGCCTTTGTTGCGGATCAGGTATTCCAGGAGGGCAAACTCTTTTTGCGTAAGGGCGACCTCTTTTCCGGATTTCCAGACCTGGTGGGCAGCGACGTCCAGCACGATGTTTCCCAGTGTAAACTGCTCGTGTTCGCCGCTGCTAGGGCGCAATTGCACTTTGATGCGCTCCAATAATTCTTCAAAATGGAAAGGCTTTTTGATGTAATCATTGGCACCCGCCTGCAAGCCCTGTAGCGTATCTTGCAAAGTATCCCTGGCTGTCAGGAAAATAACGGGGGTATTAATATGGTGCTTGCGGATTTCCTGACAAATTTCAAGCCCGGTTTTGCCGGGTAGCATCCAGTCAAGCAACATAATATCATAGGGGTTCGTCATCGCCCAGTCCAGGCCCGTTACGCCGTTGTCGGCTACGTCCACGGCATAAGCTTCTTCTTCCAAGCCTTGCTTGATAAAGTTGGCAATCCCCATCTCGTCTTCTACAACTAGAATTCTCATGGGGCAAATTTACAAACTCGTGCGCTTAGTTGTCTTAAGAATGGCTTAAGATCCGAGCCTGTTGCATTTGTGCTAAACGGTGCTGTACATCCTGTTGATGGCGCAATTGAGTAGGGAGGTCGCCGAGGAAACCGGGCTCTGTTTTTTTGATGTCCCTGGCAGGTAAAGCATAAAACACACCACCGTCAACCCGCTGAATGGTTCCTTTCACGGGATCGTAAATCCGAGCATCACCGGTAACATTGTCAATGGCCTCCGGAAAACCGTAAACGTGCAGGCTCAGGAAGGGCTGCTGGGTAGGGTTGCCCATTTGGTGGATCAAATCGTGACCTACAGGGACAACATCCCCCGGTTGTACCTGCCAGCGGGCAGTCGTCCGCAGTTGCTGATGACGAATCCTGAAAGTAGCGTGTTCGGCCTGCCCGAAAATTTGCACGGCTCCCCACTGGGTATGGCCGTGATCGTGAATGGCAGAGAAATCACCCGGTAGCCAAGACATGACCATCACCTCAAAATTGGGCCCCTGCGCCACGAGTTTGCGGCCATAGCTGTCAGCAGGGGAATGATGGAAGTCGGTATAAGCCTGCAGGTCTTGCGCTGTAACGTTGGCTGTTTGGACAATCTGAGCCATACGACGAGGGTCCAGTTGTTGCGCAACTTTTAATGTAGCTACAATGTATTTAATAGAAGCCGGCAAATGAGGGGCGTTTAACATCGGGTATATTTGATTGAGGAACAGCACAAAAGCAAATTTCGATTTTATCTTTCAGAATAGCTAACTAAACGGTTCATTTAAAGAGTGTTAGCTATTTGAAAGATTTAAAAAAAATCGCAATTTGTTTTTTGCGCAATAATTTGCGTAAAGTTCTTCTTCTCAAAGGAAAACAACTGTGACCCAAATCACTGACTATTCTTTTGGGATCCCTTATTTTTGCTGAGCAAAATAAAATACCAATGTCTGCATTCATTAATGATTGGAAAATGGTGATACTGGCCTGCTTACTGCTAGGCCTGGCACCTTTCTATCCTGAGCCGCACCTGTTTGGCAAGCTTCGTTGGCTGGCCGGTGGCGCCAAGGGAATGGGAATGATGGATTGGTTTGATTTGGTTTGGCATGGTTGGCCCTGGGTTTTACTTCTGAGGCTAGCTGTTAAGTCTTTAAAAACAACAGTAAAATGAGCAATAAAAAATCTTTCCAAGAGCTGATCAATAGTGATCAGCCGGTTTTAGTTGATTTTTCCGCTGAGTGGTGTGGCCCTTGTAAGGCCATGGCGCCAATCCTCAAAGAAGTGGCTGCGGAAGCTGGTGATAAAGCTAAAATCATCAAGATAGATATCGATAAAAACCAGGCCCTGGCGAATCAGCTGGGAATTCGGGGGGTACCTACCTTTATCTTATTTCAAAACGGTGAAATGAAGTGGCGCCAGTCCGGGATGCAATCGGCTACTGCCCTACTTAACGTGATTAACCAGGCTACAGTAGCCTAATAGACTAAATAGAAGGAAACAGCACAAAAATAAGTTGAGTCGTCGTTTTTCAAAAAGTTGGCTAAGCGGTTCATTTCAAGCGTGTCAGCTATTTGAAAAACCTTAGAGACGGCTCAACTTATTTTTTGCGCAATAAAAAGACTACTTTCCAATGATTGCATTTGTAACCTTTATGTCCTCGATTTTGGATCTTATTAGCCAGCCCTGGCATTGGTCCGTTTCGGGAGCGGCGATCGCCGCGATTCTGTTCTTAATGACCTGGATGGGGCGTAGCTTTGGCGTTTCTACCGCTTTCAGCAACTTCTGTACGATGGCGGGTGCTGGTAAACGCCATGCTTTTTTTGATATTGACCTGAAAGACGAAAATTGGCGACTGGCTTTTGTGCTGGGGTCTGTCCTTGGCGGCTTTATTACGGTTTACTTTTTGGGAAGCCCGGAAGCGGTAGCTATTTCCGAAAGTACGATTAGTCATCTCAAAGAGGATTTTGGGATGGCTTATCCACAAGGAGATGGTTTTCTGCCTACAGAAATCTTCAATTTCTTTAATCCTAAAGGAATTATCCTGGCGATTATTGGTGGCTTTCTGGTAGGTTTTGGTGCGCGCTACGGTCGAGGATGTACCTCGGGGCACGCAATTACTGGACTTTCGCATCTTCAACTTCCTTCCCTAATTACGGTTATCGGCTTCTTCATTGGAGGCTTGTTGATGACTTGGGTAATCATGCCGCTGATCTTCTAAATAAACATCCATGAAACAATTCATATCCTTTTTCACCGTGGGTACGGTCTTCGGTATCATCATGACCAAATCAGAAGCCGTTTCCTGGTTTCGCATCCACGAAATGTTCCGTTTTGAGAGTTTTCACATGTACGGTATTATTGGTACCGCTGTGGTGCTAGGTGCGATCATTATCGCTTTGATGAAGCGCTTTAAAGTAAAGACCTTGCGTGATACTTTTGTAGGGTACATGCCGATGCAGTTGCATATTCCTCGCCACTTGCTAGCCGGGAGTATCTTTGGCTTAGGTTGGGCGCTGATCGGAGCTTGTCCGGGGCCTATGTTTGTGTTACTGGGGCAGGGCTTCGGTATCATGGCGCTGGTCATTCTCAGCGGTACGCTGGGAACTTATACTTACGGTGTGGTAAAAGATAAATTACCGCATTAGTATCAACGATTCTCCGCATTAGTTGTCGGGATATAGGGTAATACTATCCAATTTTTAAAATAACCGAAATGTATCTACTTGCTAGTCTGTTGGGAAAAACCTCTGCGGGCTTTGCGTCTCTGCGCGATATATACTGTTTAGGGCACACGCTCCGGCTACGTTTTTTACTATTTCCCTTGTTACTTGCTGCTTCGTTTGCGAGTGCTCAAACTTCGGCAACTACACCTTCCGCACTCTGGAAACAGGTGAAAATAGAACCCATTGCTGCCTTGCAGGTGTGGGCTACCTACACCATGGGGGCCGAAGTATACCGCCCCGATGAAGCAAAGTACGAGCAAGTAGACGACCGCCTCAATTTTCAACTTCGCCGTTCCCGCTTTGGCTTCAAAGGCAACGTTGGTGATCGGGTCAAGTTTAATTTTACGGTGGCTGCTGATTTGGTTGGCCGAGATTTGCTGGCGGGTACCGACGGTGGTGCCAACAATGGCCCTTCTCCTCAGGTACGCTTGTGGAATGCCTATGTGCAATGGCGCTTGAGCCGGGAAAGTGAAAAAAGCTACCTGGTGGCGGGCTATCAGATTCCCCAAATAGGCAGGGAGAGTATCACTTCTGCCCTGCGCAGTAGCTCGATGGAGAAAGCCTGGGTGCAAAACTATCTGCGTAGGCATTTGGTCGGTACCGGGCCGGGTCGGGCAGTAGGTCTCAATTTGGGAGGTTTGTTTTTAAAAGAAAAACTGTCATGGGGCTACGACATAGGGGTGTTCAATCCCTCCATGCAAGCTTATGGCAACAACTCCGTGGGGGATGTTTACTCACCGCTACTCACGGGCCGCTTAGTGGCTTATTTTGGAGCACCTGAATCAAAAGCCTACACCACCAATCACAAGCTCAACTATTTTGGCGAACGCCGGGGACTGAGTCTCGCGCTAGCCGGTGCCTGGCAAGCTAAAGGTGATGTCTTTCAGGACAACTACGCCTATGGGTTTGATTTTTTAGGCGATTATGATGGCTGGAGTATGGATGGAGAGTACATGGTACTGGGCCGCCGTGGTTACGAAGACATTTCGACGGCCGCACAAACCGCCTACCTACGCCTCAGCTATACGCTAAAAGTCGGCGAATATTGGCTGGAACCCAGTGGCATGCTGGCGCAGCTTGCCGGTCCTCTTTCGGCAGCAGACCAATCAGCCGCTGCCGCTTTGTCTGCTTTCGCTGGGGAAGAAAGGGTTTTTGACCTTGGTAGCAACTTTTATTTTACCCCCAACCTTAAGCTGAGCATGCACTACACTTTCCGTAAAGGAGATGCCGGAGTAGCGGGTGCAGGCGCAACCGTAAATAATTATTTTTTTCAGAGCGGCGTAGGGCCTATCTTGCGGGGTGATTGGCTGGGCCTTGGCCTGGTAGCAATTATGTAAAGACTTGTAGCTTTTGAAATTGCGGGTTGAAGCTTGGTGATTGGTACGTTGAGCTTGGTGGCTGGCGCTCGTCCCGAAGCCTCGGGACGGCTTACCGCCGACGCAGTCGGCACCCCCGTGATCTCGACGAAGGTCGGGAGAACACCCCCGCGAGCGCTAGCGAGCTTAATGCCTAAATAAAAATTAAACCATGACCTTTGAAACCGGAGATATCAGTACCATTCTGCACCAGAATTTCCCGCAAATTGCGGAACGTGAATTGCAGGCTGAAGTGGCCGCCGTGGGCCAATTGATGCATTTTCGAGCAGGTGAAGTCATCATGGATTACGGCAGCTACATCAAAATGGTACCGCTGATTATAAAAGGGAGCATTCGGGTCACCAAAGAAGACGACCTCGACGGGAAAGAAATATTACTCTATTTTCTGAGCGCAGGCGATACCTGTTCCATGTCTTTCAGCTGCTGCATGATGAATAAGAAAAGCATGATCCGAACCGAGGCAGTGGAAGATACTACGATAATTGGCATCCCGATAAAGTTCGTAGACCAGTGGATGAGCAAGTACCAGAGCTGGAAAAACTTTGTCATGCTCAGCTACGATAATCGCCTCATCGAACTGGTGAAAGTCATCGACAGTATTGCTTTCAATAACATGGATCAACGCCTGCAGGAATACCTCAATGCCCGCCAGGAAGCTACCGGCAATGCCCTGATTGAAGCCACCCATCAGGAAATTGCTAACGACCTCAACGCCTCCCGGGAAGCCATCTCCCGCCTGCTGAAGAAAATGGAAAACCTCGGCAAAGTAGAACTGGGGCGCAACCAGGTGAGGTTGTTGTAGCAATTTTCGCTGCTGCGGGTACAGGATAGGCCACGCCTGCCTGCCCGTGAAGGCACAGCCGAGCAGGCAGGGATAGAACGGATTAAACGGATCGACGCGGTTTTAAAAGTCCCTCTACCATTGCCATCTGGCCTCCACACAAGTTCACCAACTATGCCTAGTGTGGCAAGGCATGACCAAATCAAATCTCGTAGAACAAGAAATAGTACTTGTTGCCACATGGTTTCTCGGCTCTTGACTATTCTTCGTTAAGAAACAGACAGCAGGGATTTCTAGCCAGCTTGCGCGGGAGTTGAGCCCTTTGTCAAGATTACGATATCCCAAAGCTTGAAAAAAAGCTGTTGACTACCCCTTATCTAAAAGATGCTAGGGCGAACGGCTTCCCGACCAAAAAGGTCGGGGTAGTTTGGGGACTACAAGGAGTGTCCAGAGCTTGAATATTTATGAAAATCTCTAAAGAAACCGCTCATGTTAGTTTCCAAACTAACATGTAATATACCGCTGGTCTCCCGACCAGCAGGAGTCTGTTATCTATCTGCAAATTTTCCCTAAGCATAGTCCAATTCAGTGATACACATCACCGATTACTCCGAGAAGTTTACTCACCTTTGCATTCGTAAAAAGTAAATGATACTTGGTATAGCATCCATTTTAGGTTTTTAAAATCCCTATACCCTATACTAAGTACCTAATACAGTGAGGTTTGCCTATTCGAAGCATCGCCTTTGTATGATCGAAAAAGGCAAACCTCACGTTAACTTAGATCCTTATGTCATTGAATGCATTTATTCCCTCTCTTTCCTGGCTAAAAAATTATTCAAAAGACCAATTGAAAGGAGACCTTTCGGCGGGGCTTACCGTAGGAGTAATGCTGATCCCTCAGGGGATGGCCTACGCCATGATTGCCGGACTGCCCCCTATTTATGGCCTTTATGCCAGTACGCTGCCACTCATCATTTACGCCTTGTTGGGAACGTCACGACAACTGGCCGTAGGGCCCGTAGCGATGGTGTCTTTACTGACAGCTGCCGGGATTGGCGTATTGGCAGAGGGAGGGACGGAAACCTACCTCATGATGGCGATCACGTTGGCCTTTCTGGTAGGGGTGATTCAGTTTTTACTAGGGATATTCCGATTGGGCTTTCTGGTCAATTTTCTTTCCCATCCGGTGATTAGTGGCTTCACTTCGGCGGCAGCCCTGATTATTGGGCTTAGCCAGTTGAAGCACTTGCTGGGGGTGAACCTGGAGCGCAGCCACTATGTCCACGAAATTATTATCGAAGCCTTAGGGCAGCTAAGTGCGATCAACTGGGCCACTTTTGCGATCGGAATCGGAGGAATAGCACTCATCATGGGCGTGAAAAAAATTAACAAATCGATCCCTGGTCCTTTGCTGGCCGTAGTTTTCGGCATTTTGGCCGTTTGGGGTTTAGGACTGGTTGATCAGGGCGTAAAAATAGTAGGAACGGTTCCTGAAGGTTTACCTTCTTTCAGTTTACCTGATTTTAGCTTAGCGACGATCCAGGCCTTGTTGCCGATTGCTTTGGCGATTTCTCTGGTAAGTTTCATGGAAAGTATTGCTGTGGCTAAGGCCATCCAGGCCAAACACAAAAACTACAAGGTGGTTCCTAACCAGGAACTTATCGCACTGGGACTGGCCAATGTTGGTGGATCTTTCATTCAGGCTTACCCCGTGACGGGAGGGTTTTCGCGTACCGCTATTAACGATCAGGCGGGTGCAAAAACGGGTATGGCTTCTATCATTAGTGCTATATTGATTATCACCACCTTGTTGTTCCTGACGCCACTTTTCTACTTTTTACCAAAAGCTATCCTGGCTTCCGTCATCATGGTGGCCGTTTTTGGTTTGATTGACTTCAAAGAACCATTACACCTCTGGCGAGCCGACCGCTCTGATTTCTGGATGCTGGTCATCACCTTTATTGGAACCCTGAGCCTGGGCATCGAGCAAGGCATCGGCGTTGGGGTGATTTTGTCGCTGGCGATGATTATTTTTGAAACGACGCGTCCCCACATTGCCCAATTGGGCAAGATACCAGGTACGCATTTCTACCGCAACCGGGAGCGCTTTGAGCAAGTAGAAGTCCGCAAGGACTTGCTGATCGTCCGCTTTGACGCGCAGCTGTATTTTGCCAACCTCAATGTTTTCCGCGAGCGGATCGATGAATGGATGGCGGCTAAAGGTCCTGGCTTAAAAGCGCTCATTCTCAACACCGAGAGCATCAATACCCTCGACAGTAGCGCCCTGCACCTGCTGGAAGACCTGCTGGAAGACCTGAAGGCACGAAATTGTCAGTTATTATTTACCGGTGTAAAAGGCCCCATGAGGGATGCCCTCGCAAAAGGTCACCTGGTATCTAAAATTGGTGCAGACAACTTCTTTATGAGCGTCCAGGAGGCCGTTGATGCCTATGATGAACGTAAGACCACAGAAGGCGCAGGTAAAAAGTACCAGGAATTTACCTTACAAACGAATGTGTAATTAGCGTGAGGTAAGCCTCCTACTAGGTACTTAGTACAAGGTATAGGGATTGTGCAACCCCAAGTTCGACATTATACCAAGTACCCAATACCCAATACCAAGTACCGTGAGGGTTATCGGGTGTAAAGCCACCTTTTGGGCAGAATAAACAGATAACCCTCACTATTCCTTAAACCACCCCGCATACTTCAGGTAAGCATTGGAGATCCGGTCTATCGTATCGCCAAATTGCTCCTGACTCAACGCCTTGACTTTCTTGGCGGGTACCCCGGCGTAGATATGGCCACTTTCGCAACGGGTATTTTCCAACACCACGGCACCAGCCGCAATGAGGACGTGCTCTTCCACAACCGCATTGTCCATGACGATAGCACCCATTCCGATCAATACATTATCATGAATCGTACAACCGTGTACCAGCGCCCGATGCCCAATACTGACGTTGTTGCCAATGGTGGTAGCGGCGCGTTCAAAAGTGCCATGAATGATAGCACCATCCTGGATATTGACCTTGTTGCCAATCCGGATACTATTCACATCCCCCCGTACCACGGCCTGGAACCAGATACTACAATCATCACCCATCGTCAGATCACCAATAAGGGTAGCGTTTTCTGCCAAAAAGCAATTCTTGCCCCATTGCGGGGTGAAGCCCCGCACACTTTTTATCAAAGCCATAAGTTGTCGTTTATTTAAAGTGAGGTTTACTCCGGTGCTGCCTGCCGGCCATTTCACCTTAGTTTGCACTGCTACTGCCTAGAGAACACAAGTCTATTAGTAATCTGAGCTTTATCACCGCGAAGCAGCTACGAAGTAAAGCCCCACTGAATATGGTACAAAGTACGTGGTACTTGGGATAATGTCGAATTTAGGACTATTAAATCCCTATACCCTGTACTAAGTACCTAGTACAGTGAGGTTTACCTTGGTCTCCCTTCCCTTTAAGGAATATGACAAGGTAAACCTCATGATAACTACCAGCCATCACCATCTACAATATCACCGATGGTGCCCAGGATACTCCCTTCGCCTTTGCTTCCCCCTTTGTTGTAGCGGCGAGAAGCGGCCATGATGCGGTCACTCAAGCGACTGAAGGGCAGGCTTTGTACCCAAACGGTACCGGGGCCTTGTAAGCGTGCATAAAACAACCCTTCACCAGCGAAAAGAACGTTGCGGATACCTTTGATCATCTCAATATCGTAGTCTATGTCGTGGGTAAAAGCTACCAGGCAACCGGTATCTACGCGCAATGATTCACCAACCTCAAGGCGACGCTCTACGACGTGGCCACCAGCGTGGACAAAGGCCATTCCATCACCTTCCAGCTTCTGCATGATGAAACCTTCTCCACCAAAGAAACCGCGGCCCAGCTTTTTGCTAAACTCAATCCCGATACTCACCCCTTTGGCAGCACACAGGAAAGCATCTTTCTGACAAACGATTTTGCCACCCCGTTCACTGAGGTCCAGCGGGATAATTTTGCCAGGGTAAGGAGACGCAAAACTAACGGTCCGCTTGCCCATTCCCTGGTGCGTAAAAGCCGTCATAAATAGGCTCTCGCCGGTGATGATCCGCTTGCCGGCACTGAGGACTTTGCCCCACAGGCCTTTGTTCTCCTCTTCGTGGCTGCCGTCGCCAAAAAGGGTCGACAGTTCAATATCATCATCCATCATCATAAAACTGCCGCTTTCGGCTACGACCGTTTCGTAAGGGTCCAATTCTACTTCTACAAATTGCATTTCTTCGCCTAAAATGCGGTAGTCTATCTCGTGAGCGTTCATCTGGTATTACAATTTTTGGTTCGTTGCCAATAATACGGATTTCTCCCTAAACACCCATAGCATTGTTCTACAAAAAAGGAGAGAATGTCGACGAATGTTTTCCTGTTTAAGGGTGTGTCTCTTTGTGTTTTTATGGGCCATGCCGGTATTGGCGTTGCTGCGCCAACGCCAATACGGCACCGGGCTATGCAGTCACTACCGTTCCTTTCTATCCCTTGTCCAGCCCCCTCCGGGCCCCGCGCTTCAGGCTACGCCTTGCGCGCCAATATGTTCCTTAAGCCCCCCGTTCGCAGCGTTGTATTGGTTCTAAATGCGCTCAAATTCGAGCCAAATTAAAGGCGGGCATAAAGTGTCCCTCGATCTGGACACGTTTTGTGGCGACTGGTAGAAACAACACACTATCCGCAAACAGGACAACACCCAAAAGCAAAAACCTGTCCCCCGACTGGCGGGGGTGGCCGAAGGCCGGGGGTGGACTGCCCTCGCCCAAACAAAAAATACTCCGCAAACACAACTATATCGGCGTCGGCTTTGCCTGCGTCAGAGTGCACGCAGAAATGCCGTTTTGCGTATTTATAACTAGTGTTTTACAGGCACAGCGATAGAGGCGGCTGTACTTTAGGCGTAAAACCTACCATCCCTATCTACCCATTGTCCTTGGTCGTTATTTTTGGATTATATTTACGAATAGACGCACACGATTTGCTTAAGTAATACGATGCTAATCTCAGCCTGTACCCAAGTAGGAGCGGGCTTTCAAAAGGACAATAGAACAAGATAATGATAAAATTTTTCAGGAAATTACGTTTTGATCTTATTGGGAAAAAGAAGACTAAAAAGTATTTGAAATATGCTGTAGGGGAAATTATCCTGGTAGTTATTGGGATTTTAATTGCGTTAAGTATTAACAATTGGAATGAAGCGAAAAAACTAGAGCTTGTTGAGCTTAATATCCTGCAAGGCATAAAACAAAATATCTTAATGGACACCGTTGATCTGAACCATAACAGGAGACGGTTCGAAGAAATGAATAACAGAGATACTACTGTAATTTCCCATTTGATTTTCAAAGAGCCATTTGATACGACGGTTGAATCAAATTTAACAGACCTCTGGCGTTCAAATATTACGCTGACACTTCATACTTCTTACTTTGATGAAGCAAAGACCAAAGGCTTGTCGATCATTTCAAATAAACCATTGAGAGATAGCATAAGTAGATTATACGAATTCAGGTATACCTTAGTTCTTTATGTAGAAAATGGCGCTAAACAATATGACTACCTCACTTTGTACGAAGATCTTATGTCTGATTATGTCCACTTAGACCCCAAAGAAGGAATAGTAATTGGTGAGGAACATTATCAAACAATACTGAACGATGAGCTTTTTACCTGGAAGTTATGGTCTGCAAATCTTAAAATGCGGAGTGTCGCCGAGTATTACAGCGAAGCGCATAAGGCTGCGCTTGATGTTATTGAGCAAATTGACAAAGAAATTGAGAGGCGAGGATTATCCAATTAGTGCTTGCCTAGAATCTCAAAACCCCACTCCCTTCCTCCTTCGTTGCCTTAAATAAAGCGGCCGTTTCTTCAATGGTGGTTTCCGCGTCACGGTAGGTCATGCCGAGTTGCTCTTCGGAATGGCGGCTGTCGTAAACGTAATTTTGGTAGGTCGCCTGCACGGTTTCTCGCGTAAGCAGCGGTGTCCCTCCGGTAAAGAGTGTACGAATTTTTTCTATCTGAGCCAGCAATAGAGCACCCCATTTAGGCAAGGATTTGCGGGGAGGAGGAACCCCGAGCGCAGCAGTCATTTGTGTGAATAACTCCCGGTAGCTGATATTGGCTCCGTTAAGGAGGAAGCGATCGCTTTTTTGATCCCTTTCCATCACTAAAAGAATAGCTTTGGCAACATCCCTTACATCCACAATACCGGTACTGCCCGAAGGATAGTAGGGGGGGCTTTGCTGGGCATAAGCAAACATCTTCGCTGTCCCTTCCGACCAATAGCCCGCACCAAGGATGATACTGGGGTAGACCGCAGCTACGGACATGCCTTCTTCCTGCCCGCGCCAAACCTCTAATTCTGCGAGGAATTTACTGCGGGAATAATTGCTCACCAGCGGCCCGTCTTGCCATTTACTGCCTTCGGAAATAAGGTGTCCGTGAGCGTTTCGCCCCAAGGCTGCAACGGAGCTCACATGAACCAGTCGCCGTACCTTTTGGTAAAGCGCAGCATCAACCAAGTATTGAGTGCCTTTGCGATTGATGGACAGCAGCTTCTCCTTGTCGCGGGGAGCAAAAGAAACCAAGGCGGCAGAATGAATAACAGTATCTATACCTTCCAGCGCCGCTTCCAGACTGAAATAATCCTCCAGCTCGGCTTCGTGCCAGGTTATTTTATCGGCAGCCGCTCCCAGTAGCGTAAACTCACTGCCAGGCCGCCGCAACGCATGAACCTGGGTGTAGCCCTGCTCCAGGAGCAAGCGGGCCGTATACGATCCTACAAATCCGGTAGCACCGGTAATTAGAATGGGGGTATGGTAATCCAAAGTGTTTTTCTACTTTAGTGAGCGTATAAAAATAAGGTGATCCAATTTGGGTTTAGTAAAAAAAGATAAGCAACTGACTGAAAGAAAGTTGTGTTCTTTTTCTTACTAAACCTTAAAACAAATTGGATCATCTTATTTTAGCTCAAATACTTATTGAGAAGACCGCACAAAAATAAATGTTCCATTTTCTTTTTGTGCGCAATATGCTGCTCAAAGGTCGTGAAATTTCTCTGGACTCTCGGCATTCGCCGAATGTAGCAGAGGGTAGAGTGGGAGATACGCTAGTAGTAAGTAATTACCCAAGATCGATTTTTTTCCTTGAAGGTGGAAATTATTCGCTATCCCTCTACTCTCTACCTTAGGGACGCGAAGCGGACCATATCCTTATACGGACTTTCGACGAAAGTCCAGCTCACTCTCCACCAGCCCCCGGCTGCGCGGGATCTTCCGGAGCAGGTTGTGGAATGAGCCCCAAGACGTTACGTAACCTTAGTTGTAAAAGAGAAAAGATCCCTACCAAACTGACCACCCCGTCACTATCTTGGTCGACCATCTCTTCCAATCCTTCCCCCAGTTCTGGATAATCGGCGAGGAGTTCGGCCATCGCATCAGCTTTTAAGGCGGAAAGCCCAGCGTCTTTATGTTTCATAAGCAGCAAGCATTGTTTTTTTTAGAAAAGGTAGCTACAGAGGCACCGAGTTTTTTCAGCCACGAAGACACAAAATAGCACGGAATATTTTTTGTGCATTTTGGTGTTCCTGCTTGCCCGTGAGGCACGGCCGAGCAGGCAGGTTGGAGCTTTGGTGTCTATTGAGTTCGGAAACTAACATGCGCGGTAATTAACTAATTCTGCCCTATCCCTCTACCCTTTACCATAGGGCCGCAAAGCGGACCGCATCCCCTGTCCGCTGGCCAGGCGGGCTTTACCCCAGAATTCCCGTCGGCTTACCATCAATACTGGTGGTGTTTTTCTCCGCCCAGTAGGATTGAGTGCCTTCCGGCCCTTTATCTTCAAAGGAAGCGAGCAGGCGGCTGCGCTGTTCGACAAAATCGTACAACGGTACTGCATAACCACAAGAAGTTTGGACGGCCTCGATCTCGACATCAAAAATCTGGCGGGCACCCGCGAGATCAGGAAAATGAGCATAAAGCTCCTCCCATTCCGGATCAGCGGTATGGATGGTACGTGCGGTGCCGTAGATGCGCAAGATGAGTGGGTTGCCCACGAAAGCACAAAACATCAGCGTCATGCGATTGACGCCCAGCAAGTGAGCGGCTGTTTCGTTGCCGCTGCCCGTGAGGTTGAGCCACAGCAGGCG
>Ga0102812_10001963_pt1 | contig 14014 bp, 17 predicted proteins | sample ColrivemetaGS713_FD_79334 | JGI IMG/M metagenome (GOLD analysis project Ga0102812, IMG submission 79334) | Estuarine microbial communities from the Columbia River estuary - Flood tide ETM metaG S.713 | ecosystem: Environmental > Aquatic > Marine > Intertidal zone > Estuary | place: USA... | reverse complement strand
GCAAGGGATTGGCAATCCGAAGAGTTTTTTGACTGGCGTTGGCCGCGAGCCAGCCCGCTACGCTGCTTTTCGCCTTGATGGCGAGTTACTTTCTCTTTGCTTGTGCAAAGAGAAAGTAACCAAAGAGAAAGCACCCCCGGCATCCGGCCCCGAGCGCTGCGCACCCGGGGGTCGCTCGCTCCATCGGCGCTCCAGGGGCCCGCTGCGATGGGCCGTCCATGGCCCAGCGCAGCTCTCGCGGCATCCATGCCGCTCAACCCCTTCCACACCGACTCCGCTCACCCTCCTGACGGGACTGTCAGTCCGTGCACACCAACAGCTTTATACGACCTTCATTTGAAAAGCATGCTTTCGGTAGTCGGACCATCCCCGTCAGAAGGCCGAGTGCAGGTGCTGTGCAGAAGGGGCATTTGGCAGGGATGCCAAATGAGGAACGATGGGCCATGGATGGCCCTTCGAGACGACCCTCGGAACAGCACCGGAGGGAGGGGAGTCTGAGCAAAGCGAAGACCCGTATGCCGGGGGGTGTTTCTTTGCCTAGCTTTCTTTGCACAAGCAAAGAAAGTAGGTCGCCCGGCGGGGCGAAACCAAAGCCGTCAATCAACTTCAATAATCAGCCCGGCGCAGCCAAAAAATCACCCACGGATTGCCAATCCCTTGCATCTTCAGGCTCAGGCTGAATCTGGCCTCGCAGGCCCGCAGTCCGGGTCCGAGGGCTACAGCTGGTCGAGATAGTGACTGCCGCCCAGTTGATAGCTCTGCTGGCGAATCCACTTGGCCCGGCGTGTGACGTGGGGTCCCGGTTTGCGAGCGCTCCAGGCGCGCGGATTGGGCAATACGGCGGCGAGCAGGCTGGCCTGCTGATTGGACAGGTAGGGCGCGCCAACACCGAAATGATGCTGTGCCGCAGCCTCGACGCCGAAGATGCCATCACCCCATTCGGCGGTGTTCAGATATACCTCGAGAATCCGCTGCTTCGACCACAGCAGCTCAATCAGTACGGTGAACCAGCTTTCCAGGCCCTTGCGCAGCCAGCTGCGGCCGGACCAGAGAAAGATATTCTTGGCCACCTGCTGACTCAGCGTGCTGGCGCCGCGCAGGTTGCCGCCGCTCTGGTTGTGTTCGATGGCTGCGCGGATGGCCGCGATGTCAAAACCCCAGTGTTCGGCAAACTTCTGGTCTTCGGCGGCGATCACGGCAATCTTCAGGTTGTCCGGCAACTCGGACCAGGATCGCCAGGTGCGTTGCAGCTCGATCGGTTCACCGTTGATCCAGGACTCCACTTTGCGCTCGATCATCAACCCGCTGCCAACCGGCGGTATCCAGCGCATCGACAGCACCAGCAGCACCGACAGGGCTACAAAATAGCAGCAGTAGCGCAGCAGGCGTTGGAATAGGGATCGCAGCATTGCAGCTTGGCCGGAAGACAGTAGGCGGCCATTATAGCCAGACCTGTTCCGGCAGATCTTGTGGAGTGTTGTATGGCCCGTGTGTTCCTGTTGCTGGCTGCCTTTGGCGGCTTTACCGGTGTGGCGCTCGGCGCCTTTGCTGCCCATGGTCTGAAGGCGCGCCTGAGTGCTGAATATCTGGCGGTGTTCCAGACCGGTACGCACTACCAACTGGTGCACAGTCTGGCGTTGCTGGCGGTAGCGCTATTGTGCCTGCACGCTCCGCAGCCGTTGCTGCGGGTCAGTGGGCTGTTGTTTGCCCTGGGTATCCTGCTGTTTTCCGGCAGTTTGTACCTGCTGACGCTGACCGGTATCAGCAAGTTAGGCATGATCACGCCCTTGGGCGGGTTGGCCTTTCTCGGTGGCTGGCTCTGCCTGGGGCTGGCAGCCTGGCGCATGCAACGCTGATCAGAGCCTTGGCCATCAGTGGTGATCGGGCTAGAATGCCGGCCTTTCCCATGGTTGGCAGACAGACATGCAGATCCAGTTGAATGGCTGCGATTTCGAGTTGCCCGATGGCACAACGGTTGCCGACTTACTGGCAGCTCAGGATCTGCTCGGCCGCCGCGTAGCGGTGGAGCTGAATCTGGACATAGTTCCGCGCAGCCAGCATGCCAGCACAGTGCTTAAGGAAAATGACTGTGTTGAAGTGGTACATGCCATCGGCGGCGGTTAGCCTGCGAATGGCTTGCGTTGCCTCCACTCAGCCTTAACTCGCCGTTGGTACAGCCGATGGCCCTCGCAGGGAGTTACATGCAATGAGTCAGTCGCGTCCTGACAAGCCGTTTGTTCTCGCCGGTCGTACCTACCAATCACGTCTGCTGGTCGGTACCGGCAAGTACCGGGATCTGGAGCAAACCCGACTGGCGATCGAGGCCAGCGGTGCCGAAATTGTCACGGTTGCGGTGCGCCGCACCAACATCGGCCAGAATCCCGGCGAGCCGAATCTGCTCGATATCATTTCGCCCGAGCGCTACACAATTCTGCCGAATACTGCCGGTTGCTATGATGCGACCGAAGCGGTGCGTACTTGTCGTCTGGCCCGCGAGCTGCTGGATGGCCACAAGCTGGTCAAGCTGGAAGTGCTGGCCGACCAGAAGACCCTGTTCCCCAACGTGATCGAAACCCTCAAGGCCGCCGAAGTGCTGGTCAAGGATGGCTTTGACGTGATGGTCTACACCAGTGATGACCCGATCATCGCTCGTCAGCTGGCCGGGATCGGCTGTATCGCGGTTATGCCGCTGGCCGGTCTGATCGGTACCGGGCTGGGCATCTGCAATCCCTACAACCTGCGCATCATCCTCGAAGAGGCCACGGTGCCAGTGCTGGTGGATGCCGGGGTCGGCACCGCCTCGGATGCAACCATTGCCATGGAGCTGGGTTGCGATGCAGTGCTGATGAACAGTGCGATTGCTCATGCCGGTGACCCGGTAATGATGGGTACGGCCATGCAACACGCGATCATTGCCGGCCGCCTGGCCTGGCTGGCCGGACGTATGCCGAAGAAGCTCTATGCCAGCGCTTCGTCCCCCCTTGAAGGCACCCTGAGTTAATTATGACGGACGACGATCTGAACCCACCGGCCTCAGCCGAGCCTACGCACCGCGCGATCAAGAGTTTTGTCATCCGCGCCGGGCGCATGACCGAAGGCCAGCAGCGTGGTCTTGATCAGGGCTGGCCGAAGTTTGGTCTGGAGCCGTCGGCGGGTCTGCAGGATTTAGATCAGTTGTTCGGGCGCAGTGCCGCGCGCACGCTCGAGATCGGTTTCGGCATGGGTCAGGCCACGCTGGAGATGGCTGCCGCAGCGCCGGATGAAGACTTTATCGGTGTCGAAGTGCATCGGCCCGGTGTCGGTGCGTTGCTCAACGGCATGCTGACGCAGAATCTGAGCAATATTCGCGTATACAGCTGCGATGCCATCGAAGTACTACGCGATTGTGTGGCCGATGCCAGCCTCGACCGCCTGCTGCTGTTCTTTCCTGATCCATGGCACAAAGCTCGTCATCACAAGCGGCGCATCGTGCAGCCGGCCTGGGCGCAGCTGGTGCGTCAGAAACTGAAAGTGGGTGGTGTGCTGCACATGGCCACCGACTGGGAAGCCTATGCCGAACACATGCTGGAAGTGATGAACGGCGAACCGGGGTATCGCAATCTGGCCGAGGATGGCCGCTACGTGCCGCGCCCGGCGGAGCGCCCGGTGACCAAGTTCGAGCGTCGTGGTGAGCGCCTCGGGCATGGTGTGTGGGATCTGAAATTCCAGCGCGCCGAGTGATTTGCCTGGCTGATCAGCCGCGGTCAGCCAGCACACCGATCAGGAAGAAAATCAGCAACAACACCGGCGCCAGCGTGTAGTTGTTGAAGTAACCCAGTGCATTGGCCAGCCACGGGCTGAGAAAGATGATCGCCAGACCGTAGCCCGCTACACACACCAGCACAAATAGCAGGGTGCGCAGGAAGAAGTTCAGGCCGCCAATCGAGCGTCTGATCCAGTCATTGATTCCCGGCCCGAACAGCACCAGCAGCGTGGCCATGATTGCCAGCGCAATCTCGGACAGATGACCGCGACTCCAGCGTGAAAGGTCGGTGAGCAGATCGAGCAGCAAGTCCATTGGTTGTCCTGGTGGTGGTTGAGCAGGTGAGCCGCAGATTGTCTCGGCGTTTGATCAGGGCAGAAAGTACTGCAGCAGGTCATTGAGAAACAACTGTCCTTCGCGGCTGGCGCACAGTCGTTGAGGATCAGCACTTAGCAGTCCGCGATTTTCGGCGGTCTGGCGAGCGACTGCCAGGGCTTCCAGAGCCAGGCCAGTGCGCTGGCAAAACAGTTCACTAGCCACGCCCTCGTTCAGCCGCAAGGCATTCATCAGAAACTCGAACGGTAGTTCGCCGCGGCTTAACCGGCGCTGACCGGCAAGGAAGTCTTTACCCGCAGCCAGGTAGTCTTTCGGCGCGCGGGTTTTCCAGCTGCGCTGAATCTCGCCCAGGGGGTTGCTCAGCTTGGCGTGGGCGCCGGCACCGATGCCGAGAAAGTCACCGAACTGCCAGTAATTGAGGTTGTGCCGGGCCTGCCGGTCCGGTCGGGCATAGGCGGACACTTCGTATTGCGCATAACCCTCGGCGGCCAGCAGTGCCTGTCCGGCCTCCTGTATGTCCCACAGGGTGTCTTCTTCCGGCAGTCGCGGGGGCTGGTTCCAGAACACCGTGTTGGGTTCCATGGTCAGCTGGTACCAGGATAGATGCGTCGGGTTCTGGGCGATGGCTGTGCGCAGGTCCTGCAGGGCATCGTCGATGCTCTGGTCGGGCAGGCCGTGCATCAGGTCCAGGTTGAAATTGTCGAAACCGGCGGCGCGGGCCATGTCGGCTGCGCGAATGGCCTCTTCGCCGTCATGGATACGCCCCAGGGCCTTGAGTTTGGCCGCATCAAAGCTTTGCACGCCAATCGACAGGCGATTGATGCCCAGGCTGCGGTAGTCACGGAACTTGGCCTGTTCAAAGGTTCCCGGATTGGCTTCGAGGGTGATTTCAATGCCTGACTCGAAGCGGACACGTCGTTCCACACCATCGAGCAGGCGTCCGAGTGCGCCAGCGGAAAACAGGCTGGGGGTGCCGCCGCCAAAGAAAATCGAGGTCAGTGCACGGCCATGAACATGCTGCAAATCCTGCTGCAGGTCGGCCAGCAGCGCATCCACGTAGGCCTCTTCCGGCAGCTCGGGACCAGCAGCGTGGGAGTTGAAGTCGCAGTACGGGCATTTGCGCACGCACCAGGGAATATGAATGTACAGCGCCAGGGGTGGCAGCTCGAATGGGCGGGTTATCTGTGACGCACTCATGCCAGACCCAGTCGCTGCCTGAGCAGCGCCATGGCGCGGGCGCGGTGACTGAGGTGGTTCTTTTCGCCAGGGGATAGCTCGGCGCTTGAGCACTGGCGTTCAGCTACCCAGAACAGCGGGTCGTAGCCAAAACCGTTGCTGCCCCGCGGGTGCGGCAGAATGCTTCCGTGCCAAAGCCCTTCGCAGAGGATCGGCAAGGGATCATCGGCATGCCGCACCAGTGCCAGCGCGCAGACAAACTGTGCGCCGCGCTGTGCTTCTGGCACGCCCTCTAATGCTTGCAGTAGTTTGGTATTGTTGGCGGCATCGCCCTGGCCATCGGCATAACGAGCCGAATGGATACCGGGTGCGCCGCCCAGTGCATCGACCGCCAATCCGGAATCGTCGGCCAGTGCCGGCAGCCCGGAGACGCGTGAGGCGTGGCGCGCTTTCAGAATGGCGTTTTCGACAAACGATAGCCCGGTTTCATCCGGCGCCTCGGTATTGAATTCGGCAATCGAGCGCACCTTTATGCCGTCGCCTAGCAGCGCCTGAAGCTCCTTCAACTTGCCAGCATTATGGCTGGCCAGCACCAGCTCCCTGAGCATCGTAGTCATTCGTCGGGGAACACTTCCTGGTTGAAGCTGAAGCTGTTGGCGCTGCCGTCACTGCCCTTGACGTTGATGGTAAAAGTCAGCATTTCACGCTGCTCCATGGGGAACTGCGCCAGATAATAGGTGGCATCCTGTTCCTTGACCTGCTTGAAGATCAGCGGTGTGAGCTGGCTGAGCAGGTTCTTCACCTGGCCATCCACCTGAACCGTAAGTGGTTTGCCATTACTGAGCACGGCAACGGTGACCACGCCCTGTGTCTTGCTGCGTACCAGTCCGCTGGCGGCTGCGGTATCGGGTTGCAGGAAGCTGGAGTTGAACACGCTGTAATGAACGTCGGTGTTGCCGAATGTCTGCTTGCGTTCGGCAAAAGCCGGCAGTGCGAGGCACAGAGTGAGCAGGCAGATAATTAGTTGGCGCATTGGAAACTCCTTGAGACGACGTGATCCGTGCGCGGGTTATTCCGCGTGGGCAGGACCACTAACGCGATAGATGCCGATCTCACCCATCAGATTAGGCCATAAACGACTTATCAGGCTGTCACGGTGCTGATGATCCACGGCCAGATGATCACGGACGCTGACCTGCATCTCGCGGCACAGCGCCTCGAAATCCCGGAATGTGCAGAAGTGGATATTCGGCGTGTTGTACCAGGTGTACGGCAGGAATTCGGAGACTGGCATGCGGCCCTTGGTGGCCAGATACCAGCGGCAGCGCCAGTGGGCGAAGTTGGGGAAGGTGATGATGCAGGTGCGGCCGACCCGCAGCATTTCGCGCAGCACCTTGTCCGGGTAGCGCAAGGCTTGCAGCGATTGGGTCATCACCACCACGTCAAAGCTGTTGCTGGCAAAGTTGCCGAGGCCCTGGTCCAGGTCCTGCTCGATCACGTTGATGCCCTTGTCGACACAGTTGGCAATCTGTTTCGGGTCGATTTCCAGTCCGTAACCGGTGACCTGCTTGTTTTCGCGCAACCAGTAGAGCAGGTCGCCATCGCCACAGCCGAGGTCAAGCACGCGGCTGCCGGCTGGGATCCATTCTTGAATGATGTCGAGGTCGGCTCTCATGGTTGTCTCAAAAGGTTATGCGGTTCATGTAGCTGCTGAAGGCCTGGATATAGCGCGGGATCGGTATCAGAAAGGCGTCATGCCCTTGCGGTGCATCGATTTCCAGATAGCAGACATTCTTTTGCGCCGCGATCAGCGCGTCGGCTATTTCTCGCGAACGGGCCGGCGAAAAGCGCCAGTCGGTGGTGAAGGAAATCACGCAGAAATCCGCCTGAACGTCAGCCAGAGTCCGCGTCAGGTCGCCGTCATACTTGCCGGCCGGATCAAAGTAATCGAGCGCCTTGGTCATTAGCAGGTAGGTGTTGGCGTCAAAGCGCTCGGAAAATTCCTGGCCCTGATAGCGCAAATAGCTCTCGACCTGGAACTCGACGCTGTGCACGTCGAAATTCAGCTGCTCGTTCTTCCTGCGGTGGCCGAATTTCTCACCCATCGAGTCGTCTGACAGATAGGTAATATGGCCGACCATGCGCGCCAGCATCAGCCCGCGCTTGGGTATTACACCCTTGGCGATGAAATGCCCGTCGTGATATTGCGGGTCAGTAAGAATGGCCTGGCGTGCGACTTCGTTGAAGGCAATGTTCTGTGCCGAAAGCGCCGGCGCCGAAGCAATGGCCATGCAGTGTCTGATGCGCTCGGGGTAACTGATGGCCCACTGCATGGCCTGCATGCCGCCCAGACTGCCGCCGATGACGGCGGCCCACTGGGCGATACCCAGAGCGTCGGCCAAGCGTGCCTGACTGTGAACCCAGTCCTCGACGGTGACTACCGGAAAGTCTGCACCAAACGGCTGGCCGGTTTGCGGGTTGTGGCTGGCCGGCCCGGTTGAGCCATTGCAGCCACCCAGATTGTTCAGGCTGACGACGAAAAATTTGCGCGTATCGACGGCTTTGCCGGGGCCGATGCAGCTGTCCCACCAGCCCGGTTTGCGGTCTTCCGCACTGTGATAGCCAGCGGCGTGGTGGTGGCCGGACAAGGCGTGACAGACCAGTACAGCATTGCTGCGGTCTGCATTCAGCGTGCCATAGGTTTCATAGACCAGCGTGTAGTCAGCCAGGCTGCGGCCACAGGCCAGTTCCAGCGGCTCGCTGAAATGCAGTTGCTGCGGAGTTACCAGGCCAACGGAGTCTTCGGGGTACGCGGTGGGCATCGACCCTGCTCTCATTTTGGGAAGTGCAGCAGTCTAATTAGCACCGCCGCGCCGGGCAAGCGCTAGGGGCGACGGTACGCTGCAGAATGTTGCGAAGATAGGGCGTTCAGGCGGACTCGCCGGCATCACGCCGGCGCTGTCCGACTGGCAGGTTGACCACTTTTGCCTGACGCAGGATAGGTGCCGGCCGGCGCATGATGCGCAGGATGTCACTGGCTTCGGTCAGCTGTGTATCCAGTTCGTTGCCGTAGCGCTGCATTTGTTGCGAGCGTTTCTGGGTTTGCTGGGTTTCCTGGGCCAGGACGCGCAGGCGCAGCATATGAGTTTCCAGTAGCTGCTTGTGCTCCATGGTGTGCTGCATCAGCGGCATCAGGGCATCATCCGCCCATTGTTCGGCATCACTGCGAATGCGCTCATGCAGCGCGATCACTTCTTGCGCCAGCGTGTCAAAGAAACGTTTGCTGAGAATGAAAGGATCGGTCAGCAAGGTTTTCAGCTGCAGGCGGAACTGGTCGGACTGTTGCTGCAATTGTGCCAATTCACGCTGGTAGCGCGAGACGTTGAACAGCGGAGCATCCATGCTGTTCAGCGGGTTTTCCTGGTTGTGTCTGGTGTAAATGGCTTCGACCATCTTGTTTGCAGTCTCTGCTTCATGCTCGAGATTCTCCAGGTCATCAGTAACCGCGTTGAAGAAGTGCAGAATGGCGCGGTGGATGCCAACGCCGCTCCAGCTGCCTTTCAGGTTGCTGCGAACTTCTTCAATGTGAGCTTCAAGGCGTTGTGAGCGAGTGGCGTTGCGCAACAGATCGCCCTGACGATCCAGCAGGCGCTGATTGCCCTTCAGCCCGAGCAGGCGTTTGTGGTGCAGGCCATGGTCTTCCTTGGTCTTGGCGGTCAGTTCATGCAACATCTGGCCGTTGTCCTGCTGGTGTCCGGCCAGTTGCTCCTGTTGCTCGCGAACTTTGCCCAGGCGCTGGGTCAGAATCTGCTGACTGTTGTTAAGCATGCCGATGATCTGGCTAACCACGCGATCTTCGAGCATCTGCTCTTTTTGCGTGACGATGCGCTCACACAGCAACTGCTCCAGACTGCCCAGCTGGCTGCGTGCCAGCAGCAGGTCGTCTTTGCGCACTTTGCCCAGCATGCCTTGCTTGGCTGACAGCGGCAGCACGTCCTGGATCGACAGGCCCAGCTGGCGTGCGGTGCTTTCCTGAATCCGTTGAATGGCGTTCTGTACAAAACTTTCGCCGGCGAGGTCGTCCCATAGCACGTCGATCTTGTTCAGCACGGCGAACAGGTTGTGCTGGGTGTCTGCGTCGAGCTGGCGAATATGCTGTTGCCAGATCGCCATGTCACTGGCGGTGACGCCGGTGTCGGCTGCCAGCAGAAAGATGATCGCCTGGGCACTGGGCAGCATGGACAGGGTCAGCTCGGGCTCGCTGCCCAGCGCATTCAGGCCGGGAGTATCGAGAATACGCAGGCCCTGGCGCAGTAGCGGGTGATCCATGTTGATCAGGGCATGCCTCCAGGCCGGAACCATCACGATGCCGGGCTTGCCGGCACTTTCCAGCATGTCCGGATGAAAGCCCAGGGCAATGGCTTTTTCCACCGGCATCGGCTTGCTTCGGGCTACCTGCGCAAAGGCCTCAGCCATTTTCTCGCTGTCGTCGAGTTCCAGCGGGATGTTCACCCAATGGCGTGGTACTCGTTTGAATTGCGCGAGGCTAGCCTGCGCGGTGCGTGTTTCGATTGGCAGCAGACGGATATACGAGCGCTCGGAAGCGGGATCGAAAAACAGTTCGGTAGGGCACATGGTGGTGCGCCCTGCCGTGGAAGGCAGCATGCGCTTGCCGTAACTGGAAAAGAACAGGCTGTTGATCAGCTCGCTTTTGCCGCGGGAAAACTCGCCAACAAAGGCCAGAGTGATGTGATCGGTGCGCAGCAGATGCAGAGAGCGTTCAAGTCTGGCGTCTAGCGCGGGCGAGTTGAGGCGATTGCGCTCCAGCCAGCTGCGGTAGCGGGTGATCTCGCGAACCAGTTCACGCTTCCAGGCGACATAGCTGTCTACCTGTTGGCTCAGTCGCTCCATGCTCATCGCGGTACCCTTGCAGTGCTGGCTTGATGGGGCATTATGCGGTGATGAGAACTGGAGCACAATCTGCGCCGGTCGGGCGGTAGGGCGGGTGTGCTCAGGGCATTGGGAAGCCCAGCCCCGGGAGCTCTGGCAGTTTCTGCGGAGTCTGGATGCGCACGCGTTTTTGCCGGTTCAGTTCTCCGCCTATCAGCTGTACCCGACTTTTCGCCACCCCGAAAGCGTTACCCAGAAACGCCAGCAGATGCGCATTGGCCTTGCCTTCAACTGGTGGCGCAGTAAGGCGGATCTTCAGGCGTTCGCCATGCAGGCCAGCAAATTCGTCCTTGCTGGCCTTGGGCTGGAGATGGCAGTCGAGAATCAGATCGTCGCCATCCCAGTGGAAATAACCCACTACAGAAAGGGGCTGAGTTGTTGCGGTAGTCCGCTCATGACGGCCAGATTGCCGATTACCAGCATGTCGACCAGATTCAGGGAGATAAAGGCAAAAATCGGCGAAAGATCCAGCCCTCCCATGTTGGGCAAAATCTTGCGAAAAGGTGCCAGTAAAGGTTCGCATATCTGGTTGATCAGTATTGCGGCCGGGTTGTGACTGCCTTGAGCGACCCAGGAGAGGATTACGCTGCCGATCAGGGCGAAGTAGAACACCTTGATGAACAGCGAGGTCACGCCAATCACTGCCCACACCAGCAGTTGCAGCATGAAGCCGCCAACGCCATAGCCCATCAGTATCAGGGTAAGGGCCATTACCAGCAGTTGAATCAGGATGGCCAGCACCAGTGAAGCGCTATCCAGTCCGGCGATACTGGGTATTACTTTGCGCAGTGGTTTCAACAGCGGCTGGGTGGCGCTGACGATGAACTGGCTCAGCGGGTTGTAAAAGTCCGCGCGCACCAGTTGCAGGACAAAGCGAAGTAACACGATCAGCAGGTACAGGCTGCCCAGAGTTTGCAGTATGTAAATGGCAGCAGTGTTGAGTCCGGTCATGGTGATTCCTTAATTACCCAGTTCGTGTGCAAGTTCGACAGAACGCTTGGCTGCCGCGTTCAGGGCATTTTCAACCAGTGCTTCAAAGCCGCCGGCCTGAAAAGTGTTGATCGCCGCTTCGGTGGTGCCTTTGGGGGAGGTTACGCGACGGCGCAGTTCGCCCGCATCGACCTCGCCGCTGGCGGCCATGCGTGCCGCACCAAGGGCAGTCTGGACGCTAAGTTGCGCCGCCACGTTGGCTGGCAGGCCGAGTTTTACCCCGGCCGCGGTCATGGCTTCCATGAGCAGGAAAAAATACGCCGGGCCGCTGCCCGAAACGGCGGTTACGGCATCAATCTGCGCTTCATCGTCCAGCCACAACGTCATCCCTACGGCATTCAGCAGTGTTTCCGCTTGCTCGCGCTGGGAGGCGGTTACCTGTGGATTGGCAAACAGACCACTGACCCCCTGGCGCACCAGTGCCGGTGTGTTGGGCATGCAGCGCACCAGCGCAACTGGCCCCAGCCAGGCGTTCAGGCTGGCGCAGCTGATACCGGCAGCAATCGAGACGATCAGCTGGTTGGCTTGCAGGTGGGGTGCCAGATCCAGACACACGGCCTTCATTACCTGCGGCTTGACTGCCAGCACGATCAGATCAGCGCCTTTAGCCGCTTGGGCGTTGTCGGCATGCAGCTCAATACCCAGTTCGCTGGCAATGCGTGCGCGCTGTTCGGCGCCCGGATCGCTGGCGCAGATCTGTGTGGCTGGCATGCCTTGGGCGCGCAGGCCGCCTATAAGGCTGGCGGCCATATTGCCGGCGCCGATGAAGGCTATTCGCGGGTGGTTCATGTTGGGGTTCCTTGGGTTTGGGGTGCGCCGTAGTGACGCGCACCGAATATGGCACTGCCGATACGCACCCAGTTGGCACCTTCGGCGACGGCGGCCTCGAGGTCATCACTCATGCCCATCGACAGGCAGTCGAGCGACAGGTCCAGGCTGTCTCGAAGTGCGCGCAAGCGAGCATGTGCAGCGTGTTGCAGGGCTGCGTCAGGAGTGGCCTCGGGGATAGACATAAGGCCGCGCAGCTTTAGCCCGGGCAGCTTACTGACGGCTTGCGCCAGCGCCGGCAAGTCCCGGGGGTTGCAGCCCGACTTGCTGGCTTCTTCGCTGATATTCACCTGCAGACAGATATTCAATGGTGGTAAAGCTGCAGGACGCTGATCGGAGAGTCTTTGGGCTACTTTCAGGCGATCCACCGAGTGAACCCAGGCAAAGCTTTCGGCGATGGCGCGGGTCTTGTTCGACTGAATCGGCCCGATAAAGTGCCAGATCAGCGGCAAGTCAGCCAGTTCAGCCTGCTTGGCCAAAGCTTCCTGCAGATAATTTTCACCAAAATCATGCTGGCCGCAAGCAAATGCGCTGCGAATCGCCGCGGCTGGCTGGGTCTTGCTCACGGCGAGCAGGCCAATCCCCGGCAAATCGCGCCCGGATGCTTGCGCTGCGGCACGAATCCGTGCGCGAACCTTTGCAATATTCTCTGCTATCGTGGACATTAACCCAGCCCGGCTGCCTTGTGTTGTGGGCATTCTAACCGCTTGTCAGGAATTGAGGAGTCCCATGGATATTACCGAGCTGCTTGCTTTCAGCGCCAAGCAAGGTGCTTCAGATTTGCACCTGTCTGCAGGTCTGCCACCGATGATCAGGGTGGACGGCGATGTACGACGGATCAACCTGCCAGCGCTTGAGCACAAGCAGGTGCATGCACTGATCTACGACATCATGAATGACAAGCAGCGCAAGGATTTTGAAGAATTCCTCGAAACCGACTTTTCTTTCGAAGTACCTGGCGTAGCCCGCTTCCGGGTCAACGCATTCAACCAGAACCGTGGTGCTGGCGCAGTGTTCCGGACCATTCCCTCCAAGGTACTGACCATGGAAGACCTGGGGATGGGTGAAGTATTCAAGAAAGTTACCGACGTGCCGCGCGGTCTGGTCCTGGTGACCGGACCGACCGGTTCGGGCAAGTCGACCACGCTGGCGGCAATGCTCGATTACCTGAACAACAACAAGTACCACCACATTCTGACCATCGAAGATCCGATCGAATTCGTTCACGAGTCGAAGAAGTGTCTGGTCAACCAGCGTGAAGTGCATCGCGATACGCTGGGCTTCTCCGAGGCCCTGCGCTCGGCATTGCGTGAAGACCCGGACATCATTCTGGTGGGTGAAATGCGTGACCTGGAAACCATTCGCCTGGCACTGACCGCAGCGGAAACCGGTCACCTGGTGTTTGGTACCCTGCACACTACCTCGGCAGCCAAGACCATTGACCGTATCGTTGACGTGTTCCCTGCCGAAGAGAAATCCATGGTGCGTTCGATGCTTTCGGAATCGCTGCAGGCGGTTATCTCGCAGACACTGTTGAAAAAGGTTGGCGGTGGCCGGGTAGCGGCCCACGAGATAATGATCGGCACTCCGGCGATTCGTAACCTGATTCGTGAGGATAAGGTCGCGCAGATGTATTCGGCGATCCAGACAGGTGGTTCGCTGGGTATGCAGACGCTGGATATGTGCCTGAAAGGCCTGCTGGCCAAAGGGCTGGTCAGCCGCGAAAGTGCACGTGAAAAAGCCAAGATTCAGGACAACTTCTAACATAGCAATGAGGATGACCGGAGGGCGACTGTTATCGCGCTACTGGTCACGCCCAAGGTAGATTTTATGGAATTTGAAAAGCTGTTGCGTTTGATGGTGGAGCGAGGAGCTTCGGACCTGTTTATTACTGCAGGTGTCGCGCCGTCAATGAAAGTCAACGGCGTAATTCTGCCGGTAAGCAAAACGCCATTGTCGCCGGATCAGGCGCGCGATGTGGTGTATTCGGTG
>Ga0102812_10001961_pt1 | contig 14018 bp, 10 predicted proteins | sample ColrivemetaGS713_FD_79334 | JGI IMG/M metagenome (GOLD analysis project Ga0102812, IMG submission 79334) | Estuarine microbial communities from the Columbia River estuary - Flood tide ETM metaG S.713 | ecosystem: Environmental > Aquatic > Marine > Intertidal zone > Estuary | place: USA... | reverse complement strand
TGGCATTTCCACATACTCCTCTTCTAAACATGTCAGTTTATCGGCATTGCATATAGATGTTTTGTCTGGTTCTACTCTAGTTGCTTGAAATAACAATGGCAAACCTGCAGCTAGTGCTACCAAAATTGCTATGTTTCTTCCTTTTTTCATGTGGTTCTATTATTGTTCAAAGCTACAATGTATAAAGTTACTTTAATCTTATAACTGACAACCACTTAAAAAATTGTAGTAAATGTTGGAATTATTTAAAGTACCAAACATAATGCACGTAACGAATAAATTGTCTTAAAATGCAGCAATTCAGTCCTACTATATGCGAGTTTCTTGACTTGGCTATTGAAATATTAGTTAAGTTTTTTCAATATGTCGGTAGCCGCTTCGGCTATTACTGTTCCTGGACCAAACACAAAGTCCACTCCGTTATCAAATAAATATTTATAATCCTGCTCTGGAATTACGCCACCAGCTACAACTATTACATCATCCATTCCCTGCTTTTTAAGTTCTAGCACAACTTCCGGCATAAGGGTTTTATGGCCTGCGGCTAAAGATGATACACCTAAAATATGCACATCGTTTTCCATTGCCTGCTTTGCCACTTCTGCAGGTGTTTGAAACAATGGCCCTATATCCACATCAAAACCTAAGTCTGCAAACGCGGTAGCAATAATTTTCGCACCCCTATCGTGTCCATCTTGGCCCATTTTTGCCACTAAAATACGCGGTCTTCTTCCATCTTTTTTAGCAAATTCATCTGCTAATTTTCGGGCTAATATTACTTTTTCGTCGTTTTGCACTTCCTTTAAATATACGCCGCTTATGGTGGCATTTTGTGCTTGGTATCTACCAAATACATTTTCCAAAGCTAACGACATTTCTCCTAATGTAACTCTGGCTTCTGCCGCTTCTACGCAAATTTCTAGTAAATTTTCATTTCCTCTTGCCGCATTTTCCAGTTTTTTCAATAACTCTTGGGCTTTGACTTCATTACGATTTTCTTTGGTGTGATTCAATCTTGATATCTGCCCGTCTCGAACCTTTTTATTGTCTACTTCGAGAATGTCAAAATCCGCCTTTTCATCTGTTTTAAACTTGTTTACCCCTAAAATAATTTCTTTACCCGAATCGATATTTGCTTGTTTTATTGCTGCACATTCTTCTATTCGCATTTTAGGAATGCCACTTTCTATGGCTTTTGCCATTCCGCCTAATTCTTCTATTTCAAGAATGTACTCCCAAGCTTTTTCTGCTAGTTCTTGCGTATACTTTTCTACTATTTCACTGCCACCCCAAGGGTCAATTATTTTGGTAATATCTGTTTCTTGTTGTATAATTTTCTGCGTATTTCGAGCTATTTTAGCACTAAAGTCGGTTGGTAAGGCAATCGCTTCGTCAAAACTGTTGGTGTGCAAACTTTGCGTTCCACCAAAAACAGCTGCCAAAGCCTCTATTGTTGTTCTTGCAACATTGTTATATGGATCTTGCTCAGTTAAACTCCAGCCACTGGTTTGACAATGTGTTCTCAATGCTATTGATTTGTCGTTGGTAGGATTAAACTGTTTTATCAGTTTTGCCCAAAGCAACCTGCCCGCTCGCATTTTGGCTATTTCTTTGTAAAAGTTCATCCCAATTCCCCAAAAGAATGAAAGTCGTGGAGCAAAATCATCTATAGCTAAACCCGCCTCTATTCCAGTTCTTACGTAATCTAGACCGTCGGCTATGGTGTAAGCCAGCTCCAATTCTGGTGTTGCTCCGGCTTCTTGCATATGGTAGCCTGAAATGCTAATGCTGTTAAACTTAGGCATGTTTGCTGAAGTGTATTTAAAAATATCGGAAATAATTCGCATACTTGGACCCGGTGGATAGATATACGTATTCCTAACCATAAACTCCTTCAAAATATCGTTTTGAATAGTACCTGCTAACTCAACTTCAGCTACACCTTCTTCTTTCGCGGCAGCTATATAAAAAGCCAAAATGGGTAACACAGCACCATTCATCGTCATACTTACCGAAATATCGCCTAATGGAATTTCATTAAACAACACTTTCATATCTTCGATGCTATCAATAGCTACTCCCGCCATTCCTACATCGCCTGTTACACGTGGGTGGTCACTATCGTATCCTCTGTGTGTAGCCAAGTCGAACGCTACCGAAAGTCCTTTTTGACCTGCAGCTAAGTTTCTTCTGTAAAAAGCATTACTTGCTTCTGCCGTGCTAAATCCCGCATATTGTCTTATCGTCCACGGACGAATAGCATACATTGTAGAATACGGACCCCGGAGGTAGGGTGCTATTCCGGGTTGGTTTCCTTGTCCCATCTCAACAGATGTTAGACTAGAGACGCTAGATGTTAGACTTTTAAAACTCCCCTCTCCCATTTTCTCCAAATAAGCACCGGTTAATTTTTCTAAAAACCAACTTCCGCTTGCGGCATCTTGTATTTCGGCAAAATGGCTTTCGTTCTTAAGTAAAAGCAAAATATTTTTTGCCAAGCGTAGCCCTTTCTCCGTGCTTTCTCCATTAAAAGGTAAAATGCAAATGTGCTTTGCTCCACCTATAATAGCAGAAGTAGCTGCAATGGTTTGACGAACTAAATTGTTATATTCAAACTCATCTTCTGAAGGTGGAATTACTACGTTTATTTCCGTATCTGGATTGGTGATTCTAAGGGCTCTTAGTTTGGCTACGTTTTCGTAAAACTTGGTGCCGATTTCGAAAAAAACTTTTGGTGTTTGAACCTTTGAAAGATTTTCTAATGCTAACCTTCCGCCATCTTGCCCAAGTTCATTTAAACTTTCAATTGTTTTGTCTACTCCCTCTAGCTTTTCATTTGCTACAAGTACTATTTTCCAATCTACTTTAGGAATATTAACACATAACTCACTGTTTTCCTCGGTATAATAAGGTTCCAATTCCAGCCCTTCGGAAGTTGTATACGCCAATTCTGCTAAGCTTTTTCCTTTTAAATCTTTGGTTGCTTTTGCTTTCCAATCTGCCAAGCTCGCTTTTGCAAACTCATCAAACGCTAGTGTTTTATCCAATTGCATTGGGGCAAAGGTAAAATTTTAGGTGCTTGATAACTCAGTGTGTTATTACATGTGACCTGAATAACATTCTAATCAAGTAATTAGAGCTAGTTTAGCTGCCATGAAAAATACATTAATTTTCACCGTCTTTACCGCTTTAATATTCGGCATGTTGTCGTCTTGCACTCCAAAAAACAATACTGAAACAAGTGAAGTAAAATCACAAGAAAAAGAAAAAATCTACTCAATAAATACAGACTCTATTGCCTTGCAATGGACGGCATATAAAACTACCCAACGTATTGGCGTAAATGGTTCGTTCGATTCAATCTCTATTAATAGTGAGAAAACATCGGGAACAATTATAGAGCTGCTAGCAAACACAAAGATCAATATTAGTACTGCATCCGTAAACTCTAACAACGAAATTCGCGACCCTAAAATTGTAGCATTTTTATTTGGTAAATTCTCTGTACCTAACGAAATACTAGCCACTGTAGACTCTGCAAACGCAGAAAAAGCGTATATCAGCATAACCATGAATGGCGTTACCAAACCTGTGGAAGCTAACTATACCGTAAAGGATAATGTTTTGGAAATAATTGCCAATGTAAATACACCCGACTGGAATGCCGAAGCAGGACTTGCTGCACTAAACAACGAATGCGAAGATCTTCACAAAGGCGAGGATGGTATTTCAAAACTATGGCCAGAAGTCTCTATAGCTATTAATTGCCAGCTGGAGTTGGTCGAATAAGTATTCAAGATTAAGTCTAATTCTAAGCTTAAATCTAGCAAGAGCAGAATTCAAACACTTTTCATTTTAAACTAACTTTAGGCTTAATTTTAGACTTAACCTTAAATTTGCCCCAATATGTACAACAACATACTTTCAGAAAATCACGGGCTAGTGCAAATCATCACCATAAACCGTGAAGATAAAATGAACGCTCTAAATATTGAGTTAATTCAAGAAATTGGGCAAGAAGTTGCTCGTTTGAATAAAGAAAGGTCAGTTAGGGGAATTATTCTTACCGGAAAAGGAAATAAAGCATTTGCGGCTGGTGCAGATATTAGCGAGTTTGCCAACTTTGGCGAAGCAAAGGCAAAAGAAATGAGTGCGAGCGGACACCGTGTTTTTGATTCCATTGAAGAAAGTGAAATACCGGTAATCGCCGCGGTAAACGGTTTTGCATTAGGCGGTGGATGCGAGTTAACCATGGCTTGCCACATACGTATGGCTAGCGAAAACGCCAAATTTGGTCAACCAGAAGTGAATCTTGGTGTACCTCCAGGATATGGAGGAACGCAACGTTTGGCTCAAATAGTAGGCAAAGGCAGAGCGTTAGAAATGCTAATTAGTGCCAATATGATTGATGCCCCTACTGCTTTAAGCTATGGATTGGTCACTAAAGTGGTAAGTTCGGAGGAATTAATGCCGACTTGCATAGCATATGTAGGTAAATTAGCAACAAAATCCCCTATGGCTATTGCAGAAGTAATAAAGTGTACAAATGCATTGTATGGAAATAAAGACGGTTTTAAATATGAAATAGACAGTTTTGCCAAAAGCTTTGAAACAACTGACTTTAAAGAAGGAACTGCTGCGTTTATTGAGAAAAGAAAGCCGAGTTTCAGGTGATATAACGTAAATACATTACAATTTATTTTGGCATTGTATTTGTTTATACTAATGCGAACTTTAATTTTGACACAAAATAATTATAAAATACAAATGAAAAATTTAATCTTACTATTAGCTTTAGTTTTAGGAGTTTCTACATACAGTAGTGCTCAAACAGACGGAAACAAATTAACATTGAGCACGGAAGCAGCTCCTAAATTTACACTTGAAAAAACGTCGCACGATTTTGGAAACATTGAAGAAGGTGTGCAAGCAACTGTATCATTTACATTTAAAAACACAGGAAATGCCCCTTTAGTTTTAAATAGTGTGAAAGCTAGCTGCGGATGTACAACTCCAAAATGGACTAAAGAGCCAGTAGCTCCAGGACAGGAAGGAATTGTTACTGCTATTTACAATTCTAAAGGAAGACCAGGAAACTTTACAAAAACTATTACGGTAACTCACAATGGCGAAGGTGGAACTGAGTTTTTAACTATTAGAGGTAATGTAACACAAGCTCCTGCTCCAGTTACTCCTACTGTAGTAAATCCTGAATAAAAAATTTTACACTAAAAACTTTTGATAAAGCCCATTGCACTTGCAATGGGCTTTATTTTTTTATACCCTAATGCTGTGATTTACATAGAGTAAGCAAGGTTTTAGCTAAGTTTGTTTGTCAATATTTTTAAGAATAAACCATTTTGGCATTCAATTTGATATCTATATATCAGACAATAATTTTTACTAATAAACAACCTGAATGAAAAACTTAATTCTACTTGCAACGTTGGTTTTTGGAGCAACTATGGTTAGCTCTGCACAAACCAATGGCAAAGCAGCTTTAACTAGCGATGCAGCACCAAAATTTACACTTGAAAAAACATCACACGATTTTGGAAATATAGAAGAAGGTGTACAAGCAACGGTTACCTTTACTTTTAAAAATACAGGAAATGCCCCTTTAGTTTTAAATAACGTGGTAGCATCTTGCGGCTGTACTACACCAAAATGGACAAATGAGCCAATTGCACCGGGAAAAGAAGGAACGGTAACGGCTATTTACAACTCTAAAGGAAGACCAGGTAATTTTACAAAAACAATAACGGTAACCCATAATGGCGAAGGAGGTACTGACTACCTTACTATTAGAGGAAACGTGAATCAGGCTAAAGCCCCAGTTTCTCCAACTGTAGTAAATCCTGAATAAAAATTTTACACTTAATTTAAAATGAATACTTAAAAAACCCCTCGCATTAGCAGGGGTTTTTATTTTTGCCAAAATTTATGAGAACACTAATCTTTCTTTTCTTTCTTACAATGCTGTTTTCTGCCTTCGCTCAAACAGATAGTAAGGATATGGAAACTATTTTAAATAAGCTTGATAAACTAGAAGCACTAAAGTTAGAAAACGATACGGTAAGCTCTTTGGATTTATTGAAACAAGAAACAACTGTAATTAAAGTGCCTGAGGTAAAGCAAGAAACGCCCATAACTGCAGATACTATTGAACTTTTGGCTGAAATAACATTTGATACACTAACCTTGGAGTTAGGCAGTATTAACCAAGGGCAAATCGTACAAAAGAAATTTTCTTTTACCAACACAGGGACCGATGATTTGGAGATAATTTCTGTTGTGCCTGATTGCAGTTGCACCTCTTCCGAGTGGACTCAAGTATTAATTAAGCCTGGGCAAAAAGGCTTTGTTTCTGTCGAGTACGACTCGCACGATGATATTGGCAAATTCGTAAAAACCATTACCGTTTTACACACTGCTGGAGATGGTTACACTTTCTTAGAAATGACAGGATTTGTAGCTACTAAATTATAAATTCAATTCTCGGTATTTACCAAACCAGCCCGTTAGTCCTCCTGTGTGGATGGCTAAAATTTTCTCACCACTTGTTATCTCGTCGCTTTCAATCAACTTCTTTATTGCCAACATCATTTTTCCCGTGTAAATAGGATCTAAAAAGACTCCTGTTTGTTTGGCAAAGTCCTTTATAAAATTAACAAGCTCTGCATTAGTTTTAGCGTAACCTCCACAGTGAAATTCATCAAAAACAGTTGCGTTGGTTATGCTGAAATTGTTTGCTAAATCGTTCTTAATATAGTCTTTACCTTTTAGCACTTGAATTCCAATTAAGGAAACATTGCTGTTTTTTTGCTTTAGATAATTCGCCATACCGGCAAGGGTGGTTCCTGTTCCGCAAGACACAAATACTTTGGAAAACTGTTCTAAATTCTCTTCCGCTAAAATAGTCTTGCATCCAATAGTTCCTTCGCTGCAAGCACCGCCTTCTGGCACAAAAAGCACTTCGTCTACTATTCCTGTTTCTCTTTTGGCATTTTTATATTCTTCTCTGCTTACAAACTCCAGTTGCATTCCGTACAATTTGCACAATTGCAAAACGGGGCTTAGCTCCTTAATTTCCTCTCCACGAATAATCGCTTTACTCTGTATGCCCCAAATAGCGGTAGCACAAGCTGTTGCAACCAAATGATTGGAATATGCCCCTCCGTAAGTGGTGATACTTTTGTATTCCTCTGTTTTATAATTGGCTAAAATTCCAGAAAGTTTTCTCCATTTGTTGCCAGAGATAATAGGATGAATTAAATCATCTCTTTTCAACCACAATTTTACATCTGCTTTTTTTAGCCAATCTGCTTCTATTTGATGACAAGGGCTTGGTATGTTTAGTTGTTGTTCAATCATATGTTTTCTGAAATTTTTGATTTAATGATGGACCAAACAATGTCCGATTCATACCCTTTGCCGATTACAAACTGAGCGGCTTTGTAATTTTTCTGATATCCTTTTAAGCTTTTTAAACTTGCTATTTTCTTCTCCAACAATGCTAAAAGTGTCTCTTCATACACCTCATCATCAATAGTTTGCATTCCTTTTTTTATGCAGAAATCAGATATTTTCCGCAGTTTCAATTCTTGCCGTATCCTGTTTCTTCCCCACTTTTTGTAATTAAATTTCCCTCTGGTATATGCAATGGCAAAACGTTCTTCGTTTATAAAGTTGTTCTGAATTAACTCGTAAATCAGCTGTTCTACATCATCTTTATACAGTCCAAAACTGTACAATTTGTCTCGCACTTCTTGGTGGCATCTTTCCTGATAAGCACAGTACTTGGCAATTTTAGAACGTGCTTCTGTTGGTGTATAATTTTTCTTTTCCAATAACAGACGGTTACAGGCTGCTAAATTAGTGTACATAATCTCTACTTTTGTACTCACTTGTACACCTTAGCACAAATAGCTGATTGCATTAACGGAAAACTAGTTGGCGATAAATCGACTACTATAAGTGAATTGTGCATTGATAGTCGTAAAATTCAATCGCCCCAAACATCACTTTTTTTTGCTATAAAAACAGATAAGAATGATGGCAACAATTTTGTAGAAAACGCTGTAAATCAGGGAGTAAAAGCAGTTGTTGTAACTCAAATACCAACCGTGGCCTGCAACTATATATTGGTTGAAAATAGTCTGACTGCCTTACAAAAATTAGCTGCTTTTCATCAGAAGCAATTCGAAATACCTCTTGTTGGAATTACAGGGAGTAATGGGAAAACGATTGTAAAAGAATGGATTGCGTTTTTAGCAAGTTTCGAGTTTTCTGTATGTAAAAATCCAAAAAGTTATAATTCGCAAGTTGGCGTGCCTTTGTCGGTTTGGGGGTTAAATAAAAACCACACATTAGGCGTTTTTGAAGCAGGGATTTCCAAACCAATTGAAATGGGAAATCTAGCTGAAATAATAAAACCAACTGTTGGTGTTTTTACCCATTTAGGCGATGCTCACGATGCTCATTTTGCTACAACACAACAAAAGCTCAATGAAAAATTATCGCTATTCAAATCCTGCAAAGTAGTTGTTTGTAACAATTACAACTCGCTGGTAGTAAATAGTTTAAAGCTCTTAAACAAAACTTTGTTCCTTTGGGGAGAAACAGGAGATTGCCAAGTAAAAATAACCAACCGAAATGCGAATAAATTTACTGTAGAATTTGAGAATAAGACTTATGTAATTGCACTTCCATTTCGCGATACGGCTTCAGTAGAAAATGCTTTTAATGCACTGTGCACTTGTTTGGTTTTAGGAATGCAGATGAAGAACATACTCCCAAATCTACTGCATTTACCCACCATTGATATGCGTTTGCAACAAGTAAACGGCAACAATGGAAATCAGCTTATTTTAGATTATTACAATGCTGATTTTCAGTCGGTAGCAATGGCATTGGATTTTCTTAAACAACAGCAACCTGCTGGAGAAACTACCGTAATTCTATCGGAAATAACCCAAAGCCATTTAACGGACGAAGTGCTGTATACACAGCTAAACAATTTACTGCAAAACCATAAAATTACACGATTGATAGGCATTGGCAGTCGAATAATGCAACAACGCGGTTGTTTTAAACTGTCAGCAGAATTTTATAAAGATACTCCATCCTTTATTACAACTTTTTCATTCTTTCAACTTAAAAATCAAACCATACTTTTAAAAGGTTCTCGGCATTTCTCCTTCGAAAAAATTGCCGATAAACTACGTACCAAAACGCATCAAACGGTTTTGGAAGTGAATTTAACTCGTTTACAAGATAACCTAAATGTAGTAAAGAAAAACATCGGACCAAAAACCAAAGTTATGGCAATGGTAAAAGCTCTTGCTTACGGAAGCGGTGGCTTTCAAATTGCTAAATTACTAGAATTTAACCACATAGATTATTTGGGTGTAGCCTACACCGACGAGGCAATTGAACTGCGAAAAGCGGGAATAAGCTTACCGATTATGGTGTTGAATCCCGATCTAAATCATCTTGATCCATATTTAGAACAAAACATTCAGCCAGCTATTTACTCTTTCGCTAGTTTAGAAAAAGTGAAAAATCATCCTATTAAAATTCACTTGGAATTTGATACCGGAATGCATCGTTTAGGTTTTGAAAACAAGGATGTGAAAAAACTGATTGCTGAACTGCAAACCGACACTTCGCTCGAAATTGTTTCGGTTTACAGCCATTTAGCCGTTGCCGACGAACCCGATAAGGATAATTTTACTCTGAAACAAATTGAGGATTTTAAAACTATCTGTTCTGAAATAGAGGCGGCACTCGACATCAACGTTATAAAACACATAAGCAACACTGCCGGAATGGAAAGATTTCCGAACGGTGTGTTGAACATGGTTCGCTTAGGCATTGGTTTGTACGGCATATCGTCTAAAAGTGCTGCAAATGAGCTACAACCGGTAAGCACATTTAAATCGTACATTACCCAAATAAAGGAAGTACAAGCTGGTGATGGCGTGGGTTATGGCCAGCACGATGCGGCAACAACAAACCGTAAAATTGCCATAATAGCCGTGGGCTATGCCGATGGGTATAACCGCCTTTTTAGTCAAGGAAAGGGTGGTTTTGTAATCAATGAAAAATATGCCAAAGTAGTGGGAAATGTGTGCATGGATATGACGATGTGCGATGTTACCGAAATTGATTGCCAAGAAGGCGACGAGGCTCTTATTTTTGGTGATAATCCAAGGGTGGAAGAATTGGCCAAAGCCATTGGAACCATTCCGTATGAAATATTAACCAACGTAAGTGAGCGAGTGAATCGCGTTTTTTATCAGGAGTAATGAAAGAATCCAAATCTCAATTAATTGAAGCCATACAAAAAGGCAACACGCGAGCTTTAAGCAAGGCTATTACCTTGGCAGAAAGCACATTGCCCGAGCAACGCAACTTGGCTTTGGAAATTATTGAGCACTTCGGACCACAGCCCAACTCGTTTAGAATAGGCATAACCGGAACTCCAGGTGCAGGAAAAAGTACGTTTATAGAAGCTGCGGGATTAGAATTATTAAAAGATGAAAAACTAAAACTAGCCGTGTTGAGCATAGACCCAAGCAGCAGCATAAGCGGCGGTAGTATTTTGGGTGACAAGACAAGAATGAGTAATTTAAGTACTCATAATCGTTCGTATATTCGGCCTACGGCGAGTGGCCACCAAATGGGAGGTTTAGCCAAAAACACAAGACTAGCTATGTTGCTTTGCGAGGCAGCAGGTTACACGCACATAATGATAGAAAGTGTGGGCGTAGGCCAAGGAGAAACGGAAATAAAGCAATTGGCTGATTTTTTCGTTTTGCTGCTAAATCCGGGAGGTGGAGACGAGTTACAAGGGATAAAACGCGGCATTATGGAAGTGGCTGATTTACTAGTAATAAACAAAGCAGATGGCGACTACGAACGCCAAGCAAACCTTACCGCCAAAGAATACAGTATGGCCCTACACTTAAGGCCTGCGGCCGAAAACGGTTGGAATCCAAAAGTGATTACTGCTTCTGCTTTGAAGGCAATAGGAATAGATGCATTTTGGACAAGAGCTACAGAATTTAATGCCCAGATGCAAAGCAACGGTGCAAAACCGGCTTACCGCCTTCAACAACAAAAATACTGGGCAAAAAAGAGCATACACGACCTGCTTCTTGCCAAACTAGCCGACTACGAAACGGAGATAGTTGCTGAATTGGCAAAAGGTGCTTTGCCGGAACGCGTAGCGGAGAAAATAATAAATCCGTAAAGTTTCTATTACTCAATCACCACTTTCTTCAATTCGTTGTTGCCGTTAATCACCGGGAAGTACATCAACTCTACACTTGCGGGATTTATGTTGTAATCGCCCTTGTATTTGGATAAGAGTTTAAACGTAAATGTGTGCTCGCCGCTCGCTAGGTTTTCTACGTAAATATTCACGCGATCTTTGTAAAACTCGCTGTGGGTTGCGTTGTAAATCTGTTGTTCGCCCATATACGAGCAACCTGCAGGAATAGGAATGCTAATTTGTACATAACCCATTGCCTTTTTGCTGCTTACCTTTACTTGCACTTCGGCGGAATTGTTTGCGGTAATCTTGTCCGTATACGAAGTGGTAATCGAAATAATACTGTCTCTTTTTGCTGGATTAGTCACCCATTTTTCATTAGCAACTATGGCGTACACTTTCTCGTTGTTGGGGTTGCTTACTTTTACGTTTGTTCCCGCAATTGTTGTTTTTTGGAAATAATTAATCGTGCGACTTCCATTGCCGTCCGAAATCGTGCACAACTCATTTTTTACTACTTTCTCATCTTCATCAAACAACGTTTCTGCTAACCAAATGGCCTCGTAGGTATTGTTTCTGTCCATTGCATACACGCGGTTCCACAAGTACTTTTCGGTAGATTTAGCCAAAGTCGAATTTGTATTTTTTATCAAGCGATACACTGTGCACGTGTTTTGTAAATGCTCACTGCCGAAATTTATACTATCCACACCCCAATACGTATTTCCTAAAATATCCGTGTTTTTCAGTTTTTGCAATTCCGCAAAAGTGGAATCTTGTTTTAACAGATAGCTCAGTCGAGCAACAGTAATTCTCGCTTCTGTGCTTTTATAACCCGATAGCGAATTGTGCATTTCGTCCAAAGAAACATCCGCATTTGTGTTTAGTAAGGTGTTTACTACCAGCACATTATTATACTCATCGTTCGCTCCTCCATAAAATCGAATAATGTATTGTTGTGCGTTTCGTATGGCTTCATTATCAAAACCTGCATCTTTTGCTTTTTGCAATGCTTCTACAATGTAGCACGTCATCCATAAATTGCTTCGTGTGTTTGGCCACCAACCCCACGAGCCGTCTTCTTGTTGATTTTTAGTAAGTTCTTTTACATATTCCTTGGCTTGTTTTTCGTATTGGTTTTGTTGTTTTTTGGTGTTTTCGTATTTAAGCAAAAGCAAGGTGGCTCGCAGTTTACTAGCCATTTGCTCGTTGCAATTGTATTCGTAATTTGCCACACCTTTTAGCATTTCGCCTAACATTTCTTTGGGCGTATTTAGCAGTGTAATGTAGGACGAATCGGCTGGATTTACTTGAATATCATTACTTCCTTTCGCGTTCAGCTCCCATACTTTACCGCTTTTTACCAATAAGCCAAGCGGATAGACCGGAATTTCACGTTTCTCACCATCTGTAAATTGCTTTCTGTCTGTGGTTTGAAACTGCACCGTATAATTTTCACCTACATAGTTTTTAGATAAACTGATTTGCTGCTTTGCGAAGTAATTCAACCCGACTTTTACGCTGTTTTTGCTTGCAGATTGATCATCTATTTTAAACTCATAATCCAACTCTAATGAATCTTGTGTGGTGTTCAGCAATTCACCTTTTATCCATGCTATATCGCCTTGCACCAAAAAACGTGGCGTGTGCAATTGGGCCATAACAGGCTTATAGCTTTTCAGCATTGTGACTTTAGATGCTGAGCGATGTTTGGTGTCGGCTGTAATAAACAAGTTTCGCCACGTCGTAATATCATCGGGTAACTTGGCAGTAAAACTCGCTTTCCCGTTTTGGTCGGTTACAATTCCGGGTATCCAAAAACCTAAATCCAAGAAGTCTTTACGGATAACTATTTCAGGTTCAGAAGAATTCCCGATTTTAGTATCGTAAGACAAATAAACCTCTTCCTCATAATAGTCACCCGCACCATCCCCATCTGAATCTCCAAATTTAAAAAGGCCATCAGCCCTGTAAGCATTAAAATCGGACGCGTCTTCGTAAGCAACTCGTTTATACTCCATATTCTTATCCTTCTCAATAATCGGCTTTCTGCTTCTAGATATTTGAATCTCCGCCATATCATATTCGTCATCTTCTCCAAAACTTGGGCACTGTAAGGCTTTATATTTTCTATATTGTGGGTTGCCAGCTCGCGGTAAAATGTTGTTATAACTAAGCACATACCTGTTATTTACGATTGCTGTATTCTTGTAATTTTGGTCTGAACATTCCCAATTTTTTGTGGTGGAATACATTCCCAAAACCTCTTTGTACATAATAGTTATCGGGACTAAGCTGTCATTAAGGCATTTAATTAGCGGTTGTACAGTAACGGTTTCGTCTCTACTAAGCGGTATAAACAGATGCCCGAGTTTATCCGTTTTATATTCTCTGTCTCTTCCGTTTTCGGTAGTAACTCTTACTTTAGTTTCCCATAATCTGACATTATTGTTTAGATACAATTCTAACGCCAATCCTTGTTTGCCTTCTAGGCTTTTTAGAAAATCTTTTTCGGTATCAAACAAATCGAAAAAGGCTGATGCCGTGCTTATGGCTCGTTTATCCGTAGCATCTAGTTTGTAATAGTTTTTGCCATTGGCTTGTACCAATATATTTTGATGCAACGAAAACGAATCACCTAAAATGGAGTAAATTGTATAAATTCCTGCTGGCACATATAAATTGTACATACCTGCCAACATAAATGTAGAATCCGTTTCTACATTTTGAAAAATGAGTT
>Ga0102812_10001957_pt1 | contig 14039 bp, 13 predicted proteins | sample ColrivemetaGS713_FD_79334 | JGI IMG/M metagenome (GOLD analysis project Ga0102812, IMG submission 79334) | Estuarine microbial communities from the Columbia River estuary - Flood tide ETM metaG S.713 | ecosystem: Environmental > Aquatic > Marine > Intertidal zone > Estuary | place: USA... | reverse complement strand
CGATTTACTGTCCATGACCACGCACGACACCCAAATGCAGCCTGATCCTGAGTGCCCGATTTGTGGCAGTAATGGCGGAGCAGGCGCCCCGTAACCCATTGTTATACGTCATTACGCATACATATCGGTATACTATACTTCGCATAATGTATATTATGTAAGATAATCTAGGTATGCTAACAACGTTTCCTGAGATGGCCCTAAACTGTACCCTAACTATGCAGCCACCTCCCCCAAACTTCACATTGCTCATTCTTGGCGCGACCGGTCTGGTCGGTTCGCAGTGCTTGAAGCTGGCGCTTTGCGATTCACGCATATCCCGGGTAATTGCGCCGACACGACATCCTATGCCCGCGCATCCCAAGCTGATCAATCCTGTGCTTGATTTCGAAAATTTGCCTGAAGCCGACTGGTGGAATGCTGATGCCGCTGTCTGTGCGCTGGGAACAACCATCAATCTGGCGGGCAGCAAAGAAGCTTTCAGAAAGATCGATGCTGGCTATGTTTTGACCAGCGCCCGATTGTTACGGGATGCAGGTTGCGCGCGTTTCGTGCTGAACTCCTCGCTGGGCGCGGACGAACGATCCCGGAACTTCTACCTGAAAGTCAAAGGCCAAGCCGAAGCAGGTCTGATGTCTATGAATTTCGAGGCGTTAACCCTTGTTCGCCCGTCCTTGTTGGCTGGTGGACCGCGCCCGGAGCGTCGCTATGGCGAGGAACTCGGATTATGGCTTGCCAGGTATCTGGGGCGCCTGATTCCGGCGAAATACCGGCCGGTGCAGACGAGCGCCGTTGCCGCTGTGATGCATGAGGCTGCCTTATCGGACCGTCAGGGCCTGTACCTCATCGAATCCGACGAGCTGCAGCATTACTCGACCGGAAAATCATAGGCCTCGTCCGGCAATGGACCGGCTTTCCAGGTGAAGTGCCACCACTCCAGGGGGTAATTGACGAAGCCCTGTACCGCCATCGCCTTTAGCAGCAGCTCGCGGGACTCTTTCTGGGCCGGACTTGCACCGGGCCAATCCGTATTGGCCTGAATGCCGAAATAATCAAAAGGTGTTCCCATGTCCACCGGCCGACAGGGTGCGGCACGGCAATCGAGCAATCCGATGTCTGCAGTGGCGCCTTTGCTGTGCCCGGATTTCTCGGCGATGTAATCCGGCACCAGTTGCGATTTATCCAGTTCCGGATAGTACAAGGCCTTGCTGGCCGGATCATCCGGCACTTTGGCCCAAACCATGAATTCGGCCACCGCGCGCATGGGCCGGTAGCAATCAAAGATAATCAGGCCATAGCCCCTGCCCCGTAGATCGCTCTCGACGGCGGCCAATGCCCGCGCGGCGGGGTCATGCAAAAGGCACTTGCCTGCCCGATACCCAGCCACCGGCTTACCGGTGAAGTTCTTTGCCGTGGCATAGCGGATATCCAACGCGATACCGGGTGAAAACGCACGGACATCCACCAACGGCCTCGGCGCCGTGACGGAGCCCGGGGTGGAAATCAACAGGAACAGAACTGCAGTTTTCATCCATCTTCCGTGGGTGACATCGGCTTTCTGATTATACTGTCCTTATGCAGAATAATTTCCAGAACGGACGCATCCGATGATCCAAAGCGCCTGGGCCTATGTCGGACTCCTCCTGGTATGTGCCGGCGTGTTTCCGTTCCTCGAAAAACGGATGGCATGGCGGATTTTTACGTTTCTGCCGCCGATTGTTCTGACCTATCTTGCCGTCACCGCACTGTCTGTCGGTGGCTTCTGGCAAGCCGATACGGACATGGCGGCTGCGCGCAAACAGATTCTGGATTGGCTGTTGCCGGCGTTGATGTTCCTGCTGCTGGTCAATTGCGACATGAAAGCCATCCTTGCGCTGGGGCCGCGTATTCTGCTGGGCTTCGCGTGTGCCACACTGTCGATACTTCTGGCGTTTCTCGCCGTCTTCGCCTTGCTGCGCGGCTGGCTCCCCTCGGATTCATGGCAGGTGCTGTCTTCCGTTTCCGGCGGATGGATCGGCGGAACGGCCAACATGGTGGCGGTTTCGCAGGCGGTAGGCATCCGTCCGGAGTCCATGGCCAATGCCCTGCTTACCGATGCGATCTGTTATGCGGTTTGGGTTCTGGTGCTTTTTGCCAGCGTGCCCCTGCAAATGCGCTTCAACCAACGAAACCGATCGGTGGTCATGGTGGACCTGCTTGCGCCAGCCGCTTCTGGTGATGGCGACCCCCGACAGCTGGACGCTGGTCTCATTCTGCTCTGGCTCGGCCTTGGACTGATCGTCGGAAATGCGGCCCATGCCATGGCCGCCGCGCTACCGTCCTCGCCGATGCTCAGCACGGGCTCCTGGACCATGCTGCTGGCCACGGGCTTAGGGCTTGCAGCCTCTTTCACCCCGTTGCGACGCCTTGCCGGTTCAATGGCGGTGTCGAATTCCCTGCTGGCCGTGGTCGTGGCGGCTTTGGCCTCCGGTGCCGATTTTTCCGGCATGAGTCAGGCCCCGCTTTACATACTCTGCGGTTTTCTGGTGCTGGGCATTCATGCCGTATTGATGCTTTTCGCTGCCCGACTGTTTAAATTCGATCTGGCCCTTTGCGGCATCGCGTCTCTCGCCAATATCGGCGGCGTGGCTTCAGCACCCTTGCTGGCGGCAACCTATGCCCCCGCACTGGCTCCGATCGGCGTTTTACTGGCCATGCTGGGCTATCTGCTCGGTACCGGTGGTGGCCTGCTGCTGGCCCGTATATTCCAGATGATGGGAGTCTGAGAATGACCAAGCTCCGTCCTGCCCTTGCCGCCGTGCTGATGCTCATCGTCCCATGCGCATGGACTTATGAGCCCCCGGAGGCGGATTGGAATGCCATCGGTTTGAACGCCGAAAAACAGTCTGCCACTTATTGGCTGCAGCGCAGCCCTGAGGTCGATAAGCTGCTGCTGCAGGCGGCGACGATTCAGGACGGCAACCGCCGCCTTCTGGCCTCCGAGCCTGGCATGGCCGACTGGAACACATGGCCGAATCGTGTTCCGGCTGCCGCCATTCGACAACGCATCGAAGCCCTGTCTAAACGACCGGACACGGTCCTGTTCAAAACGGTGGATACGTCGATTTCTTCCGAAGACATCGACGCCTGGTTGGATAATCTCGACCTTGCAAATATCCAGGATGCCGATGACCGGCTGTTTGGCATGCTCGTCAAGCGAAGTGCGCTCCGCCGATTTCCGACCGATCAGCGTGCCTACGACAGCAAAGGCGGTATCGACATCGACCGCCTGCAGGAATCCGCCGTTTTTCCGGGAACACCGGTGGCCGTCCTGCATGAATCCAAGGACAGGAAATGGCTTTTCATCCAATCGGAGAACTATGCTGCTTGGGTAAATGCGGATGCGGTCGGTCTTGCCTCCCGACAGGTCGTCATGACGCATGCCCAAAAGCAACCACGCCGTATTGTCACGGGCAGCCAAATCAGAACCGTATTCCAGCCGGACTCCACACAGGTCTCCGAGCAGGTTCTGGACATGGGCAGCACTCTTCCGCTGCGCACGGATTGGCCACTCTCAAAGCCGGTCAACGGCCAGGGCGGTTTGGGTGCATGGATCGTCGATTTTCCGCTGCGTCTGGACAACGGCATGCTGCATTTCAAACCGGTTCTGATTGCACGCTCCGCAGATACCGCCGAAGCGCCGCTGGCGGCCACCCGCGGCAATCTGATCCGCCAGAGCTTCAAGTTCATCGGCGAACGCTACGGCTGGGGTCACGATTACAACGGGCGTGACTGCAGTGGTTTCGTGTCTGAAACCTACCGGTCACTCGGAATCCTGCTCCCGCGCAACACCGGCGAACAGCAACGCATGGGAACCTACGGGCGGATTGCGTTCACTCCGGAAATGACCCGGGTGCAACGTCTCGAAAAAATCCGCCGGCTTCGCATCGGAGATTTGGTGTTCATTCCCGGACACGTCATGCTGGTCATCGGCCAAGACAGTCATGGCCCATGGGTGATCCATGATTCGCAGAACAGCGGCGTGGTTATTGGTGGTCAATTCCATCGGTTACCGACGAATGGGGTTGCGGTTACGCCTTTATTGGCGATGTCCAGCAGCCCCGAAAAGTCCTACATCGAGGCCATTACCGCGGTACAGCGCATCTTTCCGGAAGGCGGATAATTATGCGCATCCGCGCGTTCAGAACAGGCCTGTTGCGCATTCCATTGCGCACGCCCTTCAAAACGGCGTTGCGGACGGTTGATTCGATCGAGGATGCCGTCCTCCGGTTTGAAACCGACAGTGGTCTCTTTGGTTACGGCGAGGCACCACCGACGGTAGCCATCACCGGCGACAGCCTCGCCGGAATTCGCGATGCCCTGCAAAACACCCTTGGTCCTGCATTGATCGGTCGCGATGTTCGGGACATCTCGGGTAATTGCGGTATCGTCCAGAGCGCCCTTCCGAAAAACACCAGCGCCAAAGCCGCGGCTGAAATTGCGCTATACGATCTTTACGCACAGTCACGCGCCCTGCCCCTTTATGAGGCGCTCGGCGGCGGCACGCCCCGTCTGATGACTGACCTAACCATCAGTGTCAATGACACCGCCATGATGATTGCCGACTGTGAAAAAGCCATCGGGCGGGGATTTACGAATCTGAAAATTAAGGTCGGCAAACAGCCTGAAGACGATATCGGCCGGTTGCAGGCTATCCATCGTGCTGTCGCCGGCCGGGCGACGCTGCGCATCGATGCCAACCAGGGATGGACCGCGGACCAGACCATTGCCGTACTGCGGGCCTTGGATGCCGCCGGTCTGGACTTTGATCTCATTGAACAGCCCGTTGCCGCCGATGATATCAAGGGCATGCAGATCATCAAGGCCGCCCAATCACGTATACCGCTCATGGCCGATGAAAGCGCATTTGATCTGGCCCAGGTCAAGGCCCTGCATGCGGCGTCGGCAGCCGATATCATCAACATCAAACTGATGAAGTCCGGAGGCCTGTCCAATGCCATTACCATCGCCGATTACTGTGCCGGACAGAACATGGAATGCATGATGGGCTGCATGCTGGAGGGCGGCATCAGTGCCGCCGCCGCTGTGCATCTGGCCATTGCCAAGAGCTCGGTCATCAGCCGTATCGATCTTGATGGTCCCTCTCTGGGCCGTTTCGATCCGATTGACGGCAACGTACGATTCGATGATGCTGTCATAACGGTATCCGACCGCCCCGGATTGGGCATACAGGCGCCGGCCAACATTTCCTGGTTTGAATGATGCGAAAACTCCTCTTTCCGCTGCTCTTGTCTTTCGCTCCGCTCGCCACGGGTAAAGCTGCCGTTCCCTCGCCATGGGCAAGCGAAGGCACCCAGATGGTGCTGGTCATTGCGCCGGATTGGCAAACGGCAAGTGGCCATCTGCGGACCTTTGAGCGTCGGAAGGGGCAATGGCACGCCGCCGGCATCGATTTTCCGGTGAGTACCGGTAAAAACGGCGCAGGCTGGGGTCTCGGACTGCATGAATCCCCGAATGACGGGCCTTTCAAGGCCGAAGGCGATGGCAAAGCACCCGCAGGGATCTTCCAAATCGGCATGGCATTCGGTCAGGCGGCATCGTTGCCAACGGGTCTTGATTACCGTGCGATGATAGCTGATGACTGGTGCATCGATGTCAATGACTCCCCGCTTTATAACCGCATCGTGTCCGTCCGTGATGTCGGGCCTGAAGCCATAGCGGGCTCCAGCGAGCCCATGCGCCGCGACATTCACAGCGGCGATCATCTCTATAATAAAGGCTTCATGATTGCCCACAATCCGGAAAACCGGCCCAAGGGCGGCAGTTGTATTTTCGCCCACCTTTGGCGTTCACCCGGCGCCGCAACAGCTGGCTGTACCGCCATGACCGAGCCCGACATGGATCGCCTGCTGCTCTGGCTGAATCAGGCGAAAAACCCGGTGTTTGTCCTCTTGGCCGACACCGAATTCCAACGTTTTAAAACCCCTTGGCAACTGCCCGACCTGAGCCTGAACAAATGAAATTGACTGCCTCGACACGTGTATTTCTCGGCCTGATTCTGGGCGTTATGACCGGCATCGGGATGAGCCGTTTCACCCCGGATGCGGTATCGGCCGCATCGGCTGTGGCTCAACCCATCGGCAAGCTGTGGTTGAATGCCCTGCAGATGACCATTGTGCCCTTGGTGGTGTCCTTGCTGGTGGTTGGCATCAATCAGGCCAATGACATCGCCACTTCCGGCCGGATTGCCCGCAAAGCCCTGATCTGGATTGTCAGTCTGCTGTTCCTGGCGGGGCTGGCGACGGCCATTACCGCCCCCTTCCTGCTTGATTTCATGGCGCACAATCCAGAATTGATGGATGTGCTCAAATCAGCGGCCAGCCCCGCTCTGCCGCCGCCGGCCGGTGATTGGACCACCACCCTCATTCCGACCAATGTGCTGGCTGCGGCCATCACCGGAGCCATCGTACCTTTGGTGGCATTCACCCTGTTGTTCGCCTTCGCGCTGACCCAGGTCCAGGCGGAACGCCGCACCCTCATCGTCAATTTCTTCCAAGGCATCGCCGACACCTTCATCCGCATGGTGCATTGGATTCTGCTGGCAGGCCCCATCGGGGTTTTTGCATTGATTCTGCCGATCAGTGCCCAAACAGGCGGCAGTGTCATCCAGGCCCTCGGAATCTACATCGGCATGCTGTGCGTGCTTTATCTTGGAATAACCGCAATTCTCTACGGGATAGCCAATATAGGCAACGGCGAGCCACTAATGCGCTATGCACGGGCTATTCTGCCGGCGCAGGTTGTGGCAATGAGCACGCAATCCTCGGTGGCCACACTGCCAGCCATGGTTGATAGTGCCGGTAAACTCGGCTATTGCGGACCGGTTACCGGCCTTGTCCTGCCGCTGGCGGTATCCCTTTTCCGCATCACCAGTCCGATCCAGTACCTCGGCGTCGTATCCTTCATCGCCTGGGCGTATGGTATCGACCTGTCGTTGTTGACCCTGGCGACATGCGTTGCGCTCTCGGTGGTGATTTCCATCGGCTCGGTCGGCCTACCAGGCCAGGCCATTTTCATGGGCACCAATCTTCCGGTCGTGCAGGCGGCCGGCCTGCCGGTGGAACCGCTGGGCCTGCTGGTCGCGGTCGACATGATTCCCGATATCTTTGCCACGCTGGGCAATGTCACGGCTGATCTGACCGTTACCAGCCGGGTCGCACGGGCGGAATCGGCAGCACTTCAGCCGCCTCAGGACATTCCGGGGGCATAGAAATCAGGGTTGCCACAGGCGCTTACAAAGCGGTATTGGAATGATTATTTTCTGCTGACCGTATCCCGCACCGATTGCGTCAGCCAAGGCATCAATGACGCCCACGGCAGACTGACCTCCGGTGCCCCGGCAGCATAAGGCGCGACTTCGTAGGGATTGAACGACAAGGTCAGTTTGTTGCGATCGAACTGCCAATGCGCCGTGTCGATGACCAGCTTCTTGAGGTCCTCGCGGGAATCGATGTAATAGGAATCTGCAAGCTCATTCTTCAGCTGCTTTTCGACCAGTGCCGTCAGGCCATCCTGCCATTGGTTGCCCTGGAAGATATCGGCGGCAATCATCGGACGTGCTTTCGGAAGATAGAAATGCTGTGTGCTGTAGTAGCTGAGGGGATGCGCGGCGCCATGACCGTAGAGGTAGGAGGATGTTCCGGTACTGAGCAGCATCGGTAGGCTTCCGATGAATCGCCGGCCGGTTTCGGAATCGGAAGTGGCATCAATTGTCTTGCTGAAAGAAGCAATGTCCTTGCGCAGCCAGTGATCGATCAGCACCGCAAGATTTTTCTTTTCATGGGCGGCTTGCCCCAGATCGACTGCCGGGAAATAGGTGACGTTCTGGGCGTATTTGATCCATTCCACTTCGGCATTGGATTGACGGATGCTATACATACTGACCGGATACAGGGCGATGTCTCCGGTAACGGAATCCGTCCCCTCGAACAGGGCGATCCGGTCTTTGTAGCGGGCCGCCGCGCAGTTCTGTGCATCCTTGCTTTTCGGACTCAGGAGCTCACCCTCTTCACGGCAGGAAATGGGCCAGAACGCCAACCACTCCCTTTGGCTTCGGCGCACATCATTCTGTGCTTCGGGCGATAGGCGCTGCAGAAGCGCCTTATAGGAAGATGCCATGGATGAATCGAGGCGGCTCACCTCGGGACTGGCGCAAATTAGCTTTTCCTCCGGCCGTTTAGCCTTTGCGCAGTCGAAGCTAGCCGCCGAAACCGGACCGGCTGCAAGCACCAGCAGCAGAATTGCCTTGCGTGTTCTTAAAACCGTATACATGGAATCCTCCTGAAGTGGCCTATGTTTCATGATACGTGCCGGCTGCGGTTGCGTCACGACGCCCGGCGTGATTTCACAGAGAATTTACAGTCATTCGGACACGGAAAACCGAGTAATAGAAAACCCGCCTTGCGGCGGGTCTTCTATTTTGTGGCGTCCCCACGGGGATTCGAACCCCGGTCGCTACCGTGAAAGGGTAATGTCCTAGGCCTCTAGACGATGGGGACAGCAGCCTATAAAAACGGTCACATTGGTGGAGCTAATCGGGATCGAACCGATGACCTCTTGCATGCCATGCAAGCGCTCTCCCAGCTGAGCTATAGCCCCACGTGCTGTGAGAAGTGAAATTATAGGGAGGTTTTCAGGGAGCGTCAAGCCTGTCGCGGAAAAAACATTAATTCCCGGTGAACGCCTCAGGTCTCGGCTCCGCCTGCCAACTGGCACGTCCATGCTTCTGCTGCTTGAGGTAAAGCAGCCATTTGTTGAGAAACCCGTTCATGCGCAGGCGGTGGGAAACCATCTGGGCCGGGGTCGGATGGATGCCCAGCACGTCCTGCCAGCGCCGGCCGATGTAGCAATGGCTGACCTCGGCCTGGGCGGAATCGAGGTAAATCCGGATCATCGCAGAAGGGTCAAGCGCGCCGGTCCGGTCATCGCGCAGGGTATAGCTGAGTTTGAGCTCGAGGGTGTAGTTGTGGCGCGCCAGCACTTCCAGCCGCAGAAGTAGACCATCCTGTCCTTCCGAAAGGAAAACTCCTGGCACAAGCAGGTCGAAATCGGTCAGATCCTGCAGACGCCGATAATTATCGGCATACAAATCCATCAGCCAGGTGAACCGGTTGAATCTGTCGAAAAGTCCTGTGATTTGCAGCGCCCGCATTAGTACAGCTGGTTCTGGATGCCCAACTGCGCGAGGATTTTGCTGGAAATTTCCTCGATCGACATGTTGGTGGTTGAAAGATGCGGCAGACGGATGCTGCGGAACAGCGCCTCGGCCCGTTTGACCTCCTGCTGGCACTGGACCAGGGTGGCATATTTCGACCCCGGTTTGCGCTCCTGACGGATCTGCTGGAGGCGGTCCGGGTCGATAGTCAAACCGAACAGTTTCTGGCGGAACGGCTGTAGCCTCTTCGGCAGTCCCTCACCCTGTAGGTCCTCCTCGGTCAGCGGGTAGTTGGCTGCCTTGACGCCGTAATGCAGAGCCATATACAGGCAGGTCGGTGTTTTGCCGGAACGCGAAACACCCACCAGGATCAGATCGGCATTGGCATAGTTATAACTGATGCCGTCGTCATGGGTGAGTGCGAAATTGGTGGCGTTGATGCGCTCTTCATAGGCTTTGTAATCAACCAGGGCATGCGCACCGCCGACCCGTGGCGTACGCCCTACCCCGAGCTCGCGCTCGAGCGGATGCACGAAGGGTCCGATAACATCCATCATCAACGCACCGGTGTCGGCAATGACCGCACCGGCGGCGGGATCGACCAGGCTGGTGAACACCAGCGCGCGGTGACCGCTCCGCTCCTGCTCGGCCTCGATGACCGCGGCGGCGTGCATCGCCTTGTCCATACTGTCCACGAACGGAATGCGCCGCGCACTGTATTGCACGCCTTGGAATTGCGCTAGCACGCTGTGACCGATGGTCTCTGTGGTGATGCCGGTACCGTCCGACACGTAAAAAACGGGGCGCATGCCTTCTCCTCCCAGTTGCATGCCCTATTGTGCCCCATTTGCGGCTGCCGGAAAACGCGCGATGCGCTAAGGGCAATCGGCTATAATATGCGCACTGAATTCGCCCAGGAGATGCGCTTTGAACCCCCCGGTACTTTGGCTCGACCACCTCCGTCTTTCCGATCTGGCGCAAGTCGGCGGCAAAAACTCATCCCTAGGCGAAATGATTGGCCATCTCGGCCAACTCGGCGTCTCGGTTCCCCGCGGCTTCGCCACCACCGCCGATGCTTTCGAAGAATTCATCCGCTACAACACCCTGACCCAGCGCATCTATGACCGTTTGGACGGGCTCGATATCGATGATGTCGGCACCCTGATGGCTGTGGGCCATGAAATCCGCCAGTGGGTCATGGACGCCCCCCTGCAGCCGGCACTTGATGCCGCCATCCGTGAAGCTTATGGCGAACTTTGCCGCCGTGCCGGCGCCGACGAAGTCTCCGTCGCCGTCCGCTCATCCGCGACGGCCGAAGACCTGCCGGATGCCAGCTTTGCCGGCCAGCAGGAAACCTTCCTGAATGTCACCGGTGTCGAAGACGTGGTCGCCAAAGTCAAGGAAGTGTTTGCCTCGCTCTACAACGACCGCGCCATCGCCTACCGCGTGCATCACGGATTCAAGCACGAAGACGTATTCCTCTCGGCTGGCGTGCAGCTGATGGTACGTTCCGACATCGGATCTTCGGGAGTTCTGTTCACGCTCGACACCGAATCGGGCTTCCGCGATGCCGTTTTCATCACCGCCAGCTACGGTCTTGGCGAAAACGTCGTGCAGGGCGCAGTCAATCCTGACGAATTTTACGTCTACAAGCCGACGCTGCGCCAAGGCAAACAGGCCATCCTGCGCCGTACGCTCGGCAGTAAGCAGATTCGTATGGTTTATTCTGATATTGCCGGTGAACGCGTCCGCAATGAGCCGACGCCTGAGGAGCTTTGCAACCGTTTCTGCATCAGCGACACCGACATCGAAGAACTGGCACGTCAGGCCATGGTCATCGAGGAACACTACCAACGCCCGATGGATATCGAATGGGCCAAAGACGGTGTGACCGGAAAGCTTTACATCGTCCAGGCCCGCCCGGAAACCGTTAAATCGCGTGGCAAACATACCCAGATCGAACGCTTCCACCTCAGTGGCAAAAGCGCGGTGCTGGTCGAGGGTCGCTCCATCGGTCACAAGATCGGTGCCGGCGCAGCCCGCGTGATCCGCAGCATCGCCGAAATGGACAAGCTCCAGCCCGGCGATGTGCTGGTCGCCGACATGACCGATCCGGACTGGGAACCGATCATGAAGCGGGCTTCGGCCATTATCACCAACCGTGGCGGCCGGACCTGCCATGCCGCTATCATCGCCCGTGAACTCGGCGTACCGGCCGTGGTCGGCTGCGGCGATGCCATGGACCGTATTCCCGACGGTGTGCCGGTCACGGTCAGCTGCGCCGAGGGCGACACCGGCTTCATCTACGACGGCATCCTGCCCTTCGAAAAAATCGTCACCGATCTCGACAACATGCCCCCGGCCCCGCTGAAAATCATGATGAACGTCGGCAATCCGGAACGGGCTTTCGACTTCGCCCAACTGCCGAACCAAGGCATCGGTCTGGCCCGTCTGGAGTTCATCATCGCCCGCCAGATCGGCGTACATCCGAAAGCCCTGCTGGATTTCAACAACCAGCCGGAATCAGTCAAAGCCCAGATCCGTCCGTTGATGGCCGGTTATGCCGACCCGGTATCGTTCTATGTGGAACGCCTGGCTGAAGGCATCGCCACCCTCTCGGCCGCCTTCGCACCGGAAACGGTGATTGTCCGGCTGTCCGATTTCAAATCAAACGAATATGCCAACCTGATCGGCGGCGAGCAGTACGAACCCCATGAAGAAAATCCGATGATCGGCTTCCGCGGCGCTTCGCGTTACATCGACCCGAGCTTCAGTGACTGTTTTGCCCTGGAATGCCGTGCGGTGAAAAAAGTCCGTGAAGAAATGGGCTTGACCAACTGCTGGATCATGATTCCGTTCGTGCGCACCCTCGAGGAAGGCCGGAAAGTCATCGAGATTCTCGAGGCCAACGGTCTGAAACGCGGCGAAAACGGCCTGAAAGTCATCATGATGTGCGAGGTGCCGTCCAATGCCCTGCTGGCCGACGAGTTCCTCGACATTTTCGACGGTTTCTCGATCGGATCCAACGACCTGACCCAGCTGACGCTCGGCCTGGACCGCGATTCCGGCATCGTGGCGCACCTGTTCGACGAGCGCAATCCGGCGGTCAAGAAACTGCTGTCGCTGGCCATCGAGGCCGCACGCCGCAAGGGCAAGTACATCGGCATCTGCGGTCAAGGCCCATCGGATCATCCGGATCTGGCCGATTGGCTGCTGCAACAGGGCATCGAGTCGGTGTCGCTGAATCCGGACACCGTCATCGACACCTGGTTGCGCCTGGCAAAACTAAAGGCCGGCGGCTGACCGGCCGGCAAGTCAGGATCAGGGCGTCGTGCTTCCCGCGCCGCCCAGTTGCCCCATGAACCGGCGGTAGTACTTCAGCTCCGCCACCGATTCTTCGATATCGGCCAGTGCGGTGTGCGCCCCGCTTTTGATGAAACCGTTCAGTAGCGGTGCGTTCCAGCGGCGGCAGAGTTCTTTCAATGTCGACACGTCGACATTACGGTAATGGAAATAGGCTTCCAGCCGCGGCATCAGGCGCGCCAGAAAGCGGCGATCCTGGCAAATGGTATTTCCGCACATCGGCGAGGCTTTCGCATCGACCCATTCGGCAAGGAAGACCAGCATATGTGCCTCGGCCTGCGCGGTGTCAAACGGGCTTTCCAGAACACGCTGCCAAAGCCCGGACTTGCCATGGGTGTTGCGGTTCCAGTCATCCATGGCCTCCAATGTGGCCAGCGGATGGCGGATGGCGAATTCCGGGCTTCGGGCCAGGATATTCAATTCGGCATCGGTGATGACGACGGCGATTTCCAGAAGATTGTCCTGTTCCGGAACGAGCCCGCTCATTTCACAGTCAATCCAGATCAGGCGGTTTTTACGGTCATCGGTCATCGGGCGTTCCTTGGCTGTGTTTATACTGTAACAAATCCCTAAGGATACCGACCATGACTCCCGGAATCAGCGATCACTACACGATTCTTACCGCCATTCTGGCACCGGCATTGCTGATGGCGGCGACCGGCTCGCTGCTGCTCTCGGCCAATAACCGCCTGGCTCGGGTGGTCGACCGCCTGCGCATCCTGCTCAGGAAATGGAATGAAAATGCGCGCAACCAGCCCTCCCTGGAAAGCCAGATCCTTCGGCATCGCAAACGCAGCAACTTTCTGCTGCGCGCCTGTCTGTTCCTATACTGCGCGCTCGGCTGCTTCATCGTGACCAGTCTGGCGCTCGCCGTGGATGCCTTCAGCGGCAACCGCCTTTCGCTGTTGCCCACAGGATTCGGACTGGCCGGCATGCTGTTTCTGTTCGGCGCCGCCTTTTACCTCGGGCGGGAAGTCTGGGCCTCGGTGAAGAGTTTCGAGGCCGAAATCGAAGAGGAAATGCGTTAACCCGCCCTGCGTTTGGCTTTGAAGTAGGCACTCAGCCGGCTTCCGGCCTCCTCGGCCAGCAACCCGCCCTGCACTTCCACCTTGTGGTTATGGCGCGGATCGCCCAATAAATCAAACACCGAACCGCAGGCGCCGGTTTTGGGGTCAGCCGCGGCATAGACCACGCGCTTGATTCGGGCATGCACCATTGCCATGGCGCACATGGCACAGGGTTCCAGGGTGACATACAGAGTGGTTCCCAGCAGCCGGTAATTGCCCAAGGCCTTGCCGGCGGCACGCAATACCTCGATTTCAGCATGGGCGCAGGGATCTGAATTCGACACCGTCCGGTTATGACCGGCTGCTAGTAGGACGCCATCGGCGCTGACCAGAACCGCACCGATAGGGACTTCATCCTTGGCCTCAGCGGCCTCGGCCTGCACCAAGGCCTGGCT